>Ga0247803_1001311_pt1 | contig 13070 bp, 11 predicted proteins | sample UWRJL014104B1_FD_180928 | JGI IMG/M metagenome (GOLD analysis project Ga0247803, IMG submission 180928) | Plant litter microbial communities from Arlington Agricultural Research Station in Wisconsin, United States - UWRJ-L014-104B-1 | ecosystem: Environmental > Terrestrial > Plant litter >...
ATTGTAAATTTTTTTGTGATCTCTATCTATAAAATAGGACCGAATCTTCTTAAACGAACTATCTTGTTACTCTCTTCATCATGTCAAAGAACTCTGCTTCGCGTCTTCCGAAACTTGTCGCTGCGATCGTTTTCGCTGCCGTTGTCCCCGATTGGGAGTGCAAAAGTGCAGCCTTTTTTTTTACTGCGCAAGTACTAGCCAAAAGTATTTTAAAAGTTTTTTTAAAAAAATTTGTAAAACACTCAAAATGAGGAAAATCTACCCCGGATTTTTTTTGAAGTTTTTTAGAAAGGTCAGGGCGGAAAAAGAAACTGGCATTATGAAGATTAAAAGCAGTCACTGATTACCTGGATAAATACTGGAAAAGATGTTCAATCGCTCATTAGCATGAAAACATAACTAATCTACCGTGTGGGAGGGATGTTTCCGCAGTTTTCATTCCTGTTATAAGGAAAGAGAAGCTATCAATCCCCTTCCTTTTTCTAATACCAGATAAATTCCATTTTTATAACCATTATATAAGAAGGAAAAAACATTAGTTAATTGCTAAGCTTTTGTAACGATTGATAAAAATAAAATTGATACTGTGAGGAGCACAGAAGCGTAAATTCGTCTAGGGAAGTTTAAGCATATTTTAAAGAACGATAAAATGAAGGTGGCTCATGAAATACCCACAAGTTGTAATCGATATTTACTTATTGGATTTTTACGCTCGTATAAAAAAAGTTTCAGGGTAAATTCAGATTTTAATCATCCATACAGTAAGTCAGCCATTCCTTGACTTTTAAAATATATTGCCTGATGTCATGAAGTTTCAGGTATTTATCACATGAACAATTTCTGAAATGTCAAATCTTAATATAGATTCAGTTAGGGCGCGGACTTTTGACGCTATCGTGATTGGCACTGGAATAAGTGGCGGCTGGGCGGCGAAAGAACTTACCGAAAAAGGCTTAAAAACACTTGTTCTGGAGCGGGGAAAAGATGTTAAACATATAGTTGACTATCCCACAACCAATATGCAGCCGTGGGAATTTCCACATTTGGGGCAACCTACACTTGCACTTCGCGAACAAAACCCAATTGCAAGCAAGCATTATATATTCAGAGAAGATTCTGTGCATTTTGTGATGAAAGACGCAGAGCATCCTTATGTACAAGACAAACCTTTCGACTGGATGCGCGGATATCAGGTTGGTGGCCGTTCACTTTTATGGGCGAGACAAACCCAACGCTGGTCTGATTTTGATTTTGAAGGCCCAGCACGAGATGGTTTTGCTATCGATTGGCCGATTCGTTACGCCGATATTGCACCATGGTATAGCTATGTTGAAAAGTTTGCGGGTATTTCCGGAAATAAAGACGGATTGCCTCAATTGCCGGACGGAGAATTTTTGCCACCACACGAACTGACCTGTGTTGAAAAACATTTCAGCGAACAATCCACAAAAAATTATAAAAATACTCGCCCTGTTATAATAGGAAGGGCTGCTCATATCACCGATCCTCAGCCGATTCATACGGAACAAGGTAGGGCGAAATGTCAGCATAGGAATATTTGTCAGCGCGGTTGTCCGTTTGGAGGATATTTCAGCAGTAATTCGTCAACAATTCCCTGGGCGGAACGTACGGGGAATCTGACTTTACAACCCTATTCTGTCGTTCATTCCATTATATATGATGAAAAGAAAAAGAAAGCAACTGGTGTTCGCGTGGTTGATACGAACACAAAAGAAATGACAGAATATTATGCTAAAATCATTTTCCTGAATGCCTCAGCTATTAATTCCAATTTGATTTTGCTGAATTCAACATCCGAACGCTTTCCAAATGGCTTGGGAAATGACAGTGGTGTTTTAGGAAAATATATTGGTTTTCACAATTATCGCGGCCGGGTGACCGCCGAATATGACGGATTTCTGGACTCAACCACAGACGGAAAAAGACCGAATGCGGCTTATATTCCGCGTTTTCGTAATGTTTTTAAACAAGAAACGGATTTTTTGAGAGGTTATGCAGCATCATTTTCCTCTAATAAAATGGGAAACTCGACCGATGGATTAATTGGAGAATCGTTGAAGGCAAATTTATTGAAACCAGAATCCGGCGGATGGACAGCTGGCGCTCAGATGATGGGTGAAACGTTGATGAAAGAGACAAATTTCATACAATTAGATAAAAATCAAAAAGATAAATGGGGAATTCCACTCTTACGCATGTCCGTTGATTTTGATGATAATGATATGAAAATGGTTCAGGATTTCTATGTTGAACTTTCTGAAATGTTTGATAAAGCCGGTTTTAAGAATATTAAAACCGCTGACACCAAACGAAATCCAGGAAGTGAAAATCATGAAATGGGTGGTGCAAGAATGGGAAAAGATCCTAAAACATCCATTTTAAATAAATGGAACCAGATGCATCACTGCTCCAACGTGTTTGTAACAGATGGCGCTTCGATGGTTTCCAGTGCGACACAAAATCCGTCTTTAACCTATATGGCGCTGACTGCAAGAGCCGTTGATTATGCCATTAAAGAAATGAAAAAAGGAAATATCTAAGCGCTAGCTTTATCCGGAATAAAACTGTTTTCCCATAATTTGCTATGATATTCTAGCGGTGAATTATCTCAGCGAGAGATGTTATTTCTTTTCCGATTGGACTAACATAACCCCAAAACCTGTACAATATAAAGATAATTTGTAACTGATATTATATTTATCACTATGCTTTTGGATAGTGCCGGATATCCAATGAGTTATACCCCTAACTTTGAGATTAGTGTAAATTTCTAATCCAAATATCATAACTCACTGCTATGTCTAAAACAACGTGGAATGTGGATAACCTACATTCAGAAGTACTTTTTAAGGTAAAACACCTTGTTATCTCAACCGTTACAGGTTCCTTTAAATCATTCAGCGGATACGCAACAACAGAAGGTGATCAGTTTGAAAACGCTGCAATCGAATTTTCAATCGACGCGAATAGCGTGGATACCGGACAACCTGGACGTGATGAACATTTAAGAGCCGCAGATTTCTTTGAAACAGAAGAGCATCCACAATTCAAATTTACATCCACATCATTCAAAAAAGCGAAAGGAGATGTGTATAATCTTCTTGGAAATCTGACTATAAAAGGAATAACAAAGGAAGTTGAGCTTGAAGCAGAATACGGCGGAACAGAAAAAGACAACTATGGTAATATCAAAGTTGGATTTGAAGTTACCGGTACTATCGATAGAAAAGAATTTGGAGTTACTTTCAATTCTTTAACTGAAACTGGCGGACTTGCATTAGGCGAGAAAATCAAACTCGTAGCAAACATCCAACTGGCAAAACAGGCTTAATTAAATAAAACTGAACCGCAGAAAAGCGGTTCAGTTTCCAATTCAAATTAGTAAGCTATCATCTTGAAATCAAAATTTTTCGTAAAGATGGAACCCCGTCTATTGTTGTTATCTTCAACAGATAAATACCTACCCTAAGATTTTTCACATCAATATTATTCAACGGCATACTTCCTGAATCGTAAACAGAAATGCCACTGTTACTGATCAATTGTATGTTAGTTACCTTCTCCCAATTGCTTGCACTGATCGTCAGCAACTCAGCAACAGGATTCGGGTAAATTTCCAGTTTTACATGATCTAAACGAATACTGCGAATTGGCCCGTAAGCATAGGTAAGATCCCTGTCTATCATTTTTAAACGGTAATAATTTTCTCCGCCGGAGGGATTTTTGTGAGTAAAACCATACTCCTTTTTTACTTTGCTATCTCCGCTGGAAGTCGAAGCTCCTACCAATTTCCATTGTTTTCCGTTTAGGCTGTGCTCAATATCAAAACGTTCGCTGTTTGTTTCTTCCGAAGTTGACCAGTTAAGATTCACCAGCTCGCCTTCTTTATGTACCTCAAAGGAAATCAGTTTTACGGGAAGCGGCATACAGATCGTTACGGGTGCTGATTGAAGATCGTTTGTGGGTGTAACGTTACCCGAGGAAGGATTACCTAGATTTGCGTCCGTCTTAACCGTTGCATATACAATATTCACATCATCCTTTATACCAATCAGCGGTATGGAAACATAACCGTTTGCTCCTCTGGGAATTCCATTTGGGATAATAAGAACAATCACCGTAGCACCCACAGAATTGGGCAACTGGCTCGCGACGCTTACCGCAAATGGAAGATTTGAGAAATCAAGCGGACCATTTACTTTCAAAATAGAAGGTATGGTTACAGTAAAAGTTGCGTCATAAGGTGAAAGCGCCTTTCCGGCAGACAGTCCACCCGAATAATTACCTATTTGAACTTGCAGCGTTACTACTTCGCCAACTTGTACAATGGATTTGCTAAAAGTCATCCCGGCAGAACCCGGATCAGCCTGCGCATGTGCTTCGGATATTGAACAAAGAATAATAAGAAACAGTGAGAGAATAGATCTTGATTTCATAACTACATTTTAATTTTTGGAGAATAAGGCTTCAAATTTTCTAATTTTTGAGTGTATCGAAATTTTACGAGTGTACGCGCTTTCCGGAGATCAGGAATTTTTTAAGGCTGATTTCTTGCAGTATGGACATAGTAATTTCCTCCCGGAATCAAACGATCTTGGATCAAGAGAAAACGATGAATATTATTCATTAAGCCTGCCAATATCTGCACACAGAACTAATCAGCTTATTCTTTAAGCGATTATAGAAGATACCAAAGCGGAGATGACAATATGCAAGAAATGATGCAGCTGCATCACGAGGAGTCGTGTGAATTCATCTTCATTATCAAGTGTGTGTATATGTTAATATTTACTAAGCCAGAAATCTCTGATACTAAAATTTTCTCTATAAATGCGATAGAAAAAGTTTAAGGATATCAGTATATTATAGAGACAATAAGACTTTAATAGTAAATATATACAATTAATATTTTATATATAAGCAAATAATCAAAATTTTATATTGATTATTTAAATTTACCTGCTTCGTTTGATGTCTAATTTTCATAACTTTTTGTTATCAAAATTCCCAACCTGTGTCATAGCGAGTGCCCTTTGACCATCCAGCTTATTATCAAATTCTGTCACGATTATTCGTACAGAAATTATCTTATAAAAGAGGTTAGTTGTAAAAGTGCAGATTTCAAATTTTATCGATTGTCCTGATTTCCCCCTCTCATTGTCCTGAATACCTTCTCAGAAACTGGTATGATTTAAAGTTATTTGTATTGATTAATCAGCACGGATTTTCCAGGACTGTTTTGGATATACGTATTGTAATTGTCAGAAATTATGGATAAAACTGATAACAAAGCTTCAAAAAAGCGAAGCACCAGAATACCGCCCGCTTTACCCGTTTATTGGGAAATGGAATACGCATGGAAACGCCAAGGCGGGCAAAGGAGAACCAGACGTCAAAATCGAAGGTACTGATACGTATGAGTGGGTTGCAGGAGGAGCTTTTGTTTTACATACAGTGGATGTCAGGATGGGAGCGGAACGAAAAGAAAGCATTGAAGTGATCGGTTTTGAGAAATCTACCAATAAATATTTCATGCGCAGCTATGATGACGCTGGCGAGATAACAGAAATGATTGCAGAGTTTGGCAAGGGAACAATACGGTTTTTATCGGATGACTTACGTTTTACCGGAAGTTTCAGCGACGACGAAAAGGTGCTGTCGGGAGTCTGGGAACAACGTAATAATGAAAAATGGGAGCCATTGATGGATATAAAATTATCTAAATCTTAAACCAATAAATCCTTATGGAAACGTTCGAATTCAAAGAAAATATCGAGATTATTTGCAAGACAGTCACCACTTTCCCTAATCAGATCAAAGAAGCATTTGATGCTCTGGAGGGATCATTGCCAAACTGTGAAAAAAGAAATTGGTATGGTATTTCCCGCCCGAACGAAACTGGAGAAATAATATACAAAGCTGCGGCAACGGAACTTGAAGACGGAGAAGCAGAAAAATTGGGATATGAATCTTTTACAATAAAAAAAGGAGTTTATATATCTGAAACCCTGGCGGACTGGATGAAACGGCCGCAGGTTATCGGAGAAACATTCATGAGACTTCTTGAAGATCCAAGAATCGATAAGGATGGATACTGTCTTGAATGGTATAAAAGTGATGATGAAGTAATTTGTCTGGTGGGAATTACTGTTTAAATGGTGTGATAAATTCTATTCTTGCCCTCTCGGGTTCCCACGTTCTCCCTGCTGTCTCGAGGGCTGGCTCTGTCTAGGTTGATTCGTGGTCGGTTGCCTTGTTGATGCGGGGCGTGCCTGGCCCGGATTCACTGATGTTCTGTTTACTGGCTGACGTTCTCTACCGGGCTGAGCAGAGGGTTGCCTGCCGGATTCAACAGGCCTTTGTTCTGGCCTCGTTACCGGCTGGCGGTTATTTTGCCCGTTTCCTATCGAAGGTCTTGCTCTGTCAGGGAGTGAGCTGTTTCCAGAACCTGTTGCGGGTCTCGTGACGTCAGGACGCTCATTTTGTCCGTTGCCAATTGCCGGCCGGTTTCGGTCTGGTAATGTATTATTACCCGAACCAGTAGCTGGCCGCCCATTGTTTGGTCGCCCACTTTGTCCGTTTCCTATCGTTGGCCGGCTTCTGTCGGGCAATGCAATATTTCCTGAACCCGTCGACGGTCGTCCAACGTTCGGAAGAGTACCTGGATTATTCCCTGTGCCGGGACGACCGACATTAGGTCTTCCCACATTATTTCCATTCGAAGGACGGCCTGGATTCGGGCGCGTCACCGGCCTGAAAACATTATTTCTCGTAGCGACTACATATTTTCGGTCGCGGTATAAGTTGTTATTAGCAATGGGTCTGCTATAACCACTTCCCGGTTGATTGTAAGATCGTCCGGGACGGTTCACCACCACGTTAGGCCTTGGGCGATTCGGATAGTCCGGGCCATTATATCCTGGTCTGTTTCCATAATATCCTCCATTCCAGCCCCATGGACGATGTGGCGGACGATAAGCAGGAGGTCCAAACCAGCCTCCGCTATAATGTGGGCGAGAATAACCATAATGATACCATCCGACATTAAAACCTAATCCAAAACTCATAGACCAGCCTGTCCATGGATTGTAGTGCATTCCAAATCCCCAGGTTGCCGGTCGCGGCCGATAGTACCTTCCCCGCCATGGGCGATAATGCCAGCCCGTTCCCCAGACCACCGTTGGGCCATAAATATAATTTCCCATATACCCCTGTGTATAACCAACGTAAACAAATTGTGGAGTGGTTTCATAAATATGCACATATCTGGCATTGTAAGCACTGTTACTCGGAGGAATTCTGTCCACATCCGATGGACGTTCATTGGCTACCTGCCATGGCCCGAAAGCGTTATTGCTGATAAACCAAATACCATTTTCGAGTGCATAAAACATATTATTTGCTGCACGCATAACGGTGATATTACTGTTTTCAGCAACTGATAAATTTGTATTTTCAATTCGCTCAAAACGGGGCTCTCCGTCATAGTTTACTTCAACCCGAGCCGTAGCACGATCAACTTTTGCGGTTTGAGGAATCTGCGCTTCCATAACGGCATCATTCGCTTCGTCCGTTCCGCCAACACTCGCAAGAACCCCATCTTTTTCAGAGCCGGCAGGAATATCAGCAAACGCCCTGGGCAAAGCTTCCTGAGAAACATATTCCCAAGGTCCATTCAAGGATGAACTGCGATACCATCTCCCGGCAATAAGTATATAATTTTTCTGGGTGTCGATATCCTTAAAAATCTCATCCAGCGAATTATTGACATACAAAAGCGGTGAACCTTGCACAGACTGATAGGTCGGTTTGCCTTCTGTCTGGATCAGTTCCGCTGGTTCTGTCACTACCAAAATTGTTGTCGGGGAAGAAAACTTACTGACATTATCATTTTCAGTTGACGCTTTCTTTTCCTCTTCCTTCATTTTTGTATCTAAAGACTTAATACGTGAAGGCAATTTTTTAACATTTGTCCAGCCGTCTTTCACACGCGATGAGCTATACCAGAAACTGCCGCCATAGAGATAATATTTATTGTCGTCCGGATTTTTGACGATCAGATAAGGCGTGTTGACAACTCTTGTTAGTTTAAGATCTTCGTCTTTTTCTTCCATCGGTTCACCATCGAGCACAATAAGTGTCGTTGGCTTATCACGATAAATAATCAGTGGAGGATCGTTTTTCAGGCTTTCTTCACCCAACTCTTGTTTAATGGCAGCCTGCAAACTTTCTTTCGAAAATTGTACACGAAGACTTGGAAAACCTTTTTCGACAGATTTTTTAAAATCATTTGCTGAAATATTTTCGTCTTCAGCGAATTTAGACTGCCTCACCAAAACTGAACTTACAACGGAGTTATTTCCCCGTGAATCCAGTTTGGCCAGCATCCACATCGCTCCAAACACAGGCTCATCGCCGCTGCTTCTACGGATCGAAACAGCTGCACGAAGATCAAGATCATCGCCGTAAAGCCGCTCCGGCTGAGGCTGGTATATGGTTATTGCTCCTCCTCCTGAAAAAGGAATTTCTTTCGGCCAGGTATCCTGGGAAAAAACTTCTCCGCCAGTCAGAAAAATAAAAAACAGACTTAAAGATCTGATTATGGGCATCATAACTGAATTCGTTTATTTACTGCCGGTAAAATGGCAACTACAGTAACTACTTAACAAATCTTTGACACCTGTCAATACTACTACGTTGGAAAAGAAGATATACCATCTTACTTTCCGGCAAAACCAAGACTTTCCATTCTCCCAACGTTAAACTTCTCGCGATACGATTTCGGGGTCATTCCCGCACTTTTTTTAAATAACTGACGAAAAGCCTTTAAATCGTTATATCCTGAATTTAACATGACTTCCAAAATGCTTTGGTCTGTCTGTTCCAATAACTTTTTAGCCGCTTCGATCCTGGTTTTCTGCAGATATTCAATTGGCGTCACTCCTGTTGCCAGCTTAAATCTGCGAACAACATTTCTGCGACTTGCAGGGATATCCTGAATCATTTCTTCAATGGTACTGACATCCTGATATGCATTTTCAATTCGCCTCTGCGCCATCGTTACAATCACGTCCCCATGGTTATGAGGGGGCTGAAAAGTACCAAAATAAGCCTGTTGTTCACGATCCATGTCGATAGCAAACAATTTGGCGATATGGATCGTTACTTCCCGGCCACAGTATAATTTGATCAGATGAAGCATTAAGTGAAAGCTGCTCGTAGCGCCACCACTGGTATAAATTCCTTCCTCAGCTGTTACAATTGCGTCCCCATATAGACGGACTGCCGGAAAACTTGCGGCAAAATTTGTAGTCGCGTTTACGTGAGTAGTCGCGCTTTTTCCGTTTAACAGACCTGTGGCTGCCAGTAAAAAAGCTCCTGTACAAAAACTGGCAATCTCGGCTCCTTGTTGATATTGCCATTGCAGCCATGGAATTAATTCCAGATTTTCACCAACAGCTTCACGTGTTTCATCGGAAGCAAACGCAGGAATCAGGATCAAATCCTGCTTTTCGGCAATCGCGATTGGGTTGAGTTTATATTGCCCGAAAGCCAGATTTTCGGATGGCTCCGTCACTGGTCCAAATAGTTTAATGTCAAAAAAGGGTACTTCGTTATGTGATTTGTAAAAACTGTTCACTGATTCAAAAACATCAAGAATTGCGGCTACACTCAACAAACGGTGCCTGTTCGTAATTAAAAGAGCTAGTTGTACCATGTTATTATGTTTAAAATCATGACTAATGTAAAAATTTTTGTCTCAAATACCCCGTAAAGTTGACTTTTTATCCCTTCATTTCGGCTCACCAATATACTTAAATTTGTCCTGTACTATAATAAATTAATGCTATGAAATTTGACGTTGTCAGGTTTTTCAAAACATTAAATAACTGCATGACGAACATACAAAACAGACCTGTATTTGACGGCGGCGTAAATGTCGCAGTTAAAATCCCACTCGACCGATACGATAAAACGATTCAGTTTTATCGCGATATACTTGGTTTCAAACTGACTCCGTATTTTCATGAATTTACTGGTCAAAGTCATTATTGCCGTTTTGGGACTCTTACGTTATGGCTTGACCGGGTTGATTATTTTAGCCAGACGGATATTTGGTTCGAATTAAACACAGATAATATCGTACAAGCCAGAAATTATTTATCAGAAAATGGAGTAAATTTCAGACCAGAACTTGAGAAACTGCCTGAAGACCTGAAGGCAGACTGGATCTCTGATCCAGCCGGTGTGGTAATGATTCTCAAAGAAGATGAACGTTTAAAAAAAACAGAATAACCAAATATGCACCATGGATGCCATTTTTAAAAAGCTAAACCTAAAAAGCCAAAAGGAGGTCGTTGCGATAAATGCACCTGGATCCTTTGAGGTTAACCTGGATAGTATTGTGGAAGAAGCTTCGGTGATCACTTCGTTGGAAGGTCTTAAAGAAATTGAATTCATTCTCATTTTTGTTACTAAACAAAGTGAAATTGATGCATTAATTCCATTGGTTGCCCACCTTTTAAAGGGGGATGCTCTGCTTTGGATGTGTTATCCGAAAGGCACTTCCAAAAAATATAAGTGTGATTTTAATCGTGATACCGGCTGGTCGATCATGGGAACTTACGAGCTCGAACCGGTTAGAATGGTCGCTATCGATGAGGACTGGAGCGCTCTGAGATTCAAAAAAGTTGATTTTATAAAAACCATGAAAAGATCTTCGGTACATGCATTGTCAGAAAAAGGCAGAGCAAAGGCGAAGCAAGTTGATAAGCCTGAAAACGAAAAAATATGAGCAAGAGCAAATTTGAAATTTCACTTGAATCTGGTATTCATCAGCAACTCCACGCTTTTATTGGTAACTGGGAAGGAATAACCAGAACATGGTTTGAGCCGGGTATTTTGGCAGATGAATCGCTTATGAAAGGCAGTATTCGTACAATCCTGGGTGGCCGGTTTGTCATCCATGAATATCATGGAAGCCTGAACGAAAAGCCTTTTGAGGGGATTGCGACCTATGGTTTTGATCTTGCCAATGACGTCGTCCAGTCCACATGGATAGACAGTTTTCATATGGGAACCGGCATGATGCTATCGCAGGGTAATATAACTGAAAAAGGATTTTCGGTTTTAGGCAGTTATGGTGGTGCCGACATCCCCGAGCCCTGGGGCTGGCGAACAGTTGTAGAACTGGCTGATGAAAACAATCTGATTATTACGGCATATAATATTTCTCCCGACGGGCAAGAGGACAAAGCTACGGAAACTGTCTATTCACGGGTTAGCTGAGATTTCACAATTGACACCTCAATTCGCTGATACTCCTGTTTCCCTAAATATATTCCAATTCATAAAATTTACGTTTTGTTTGTTATTTGCCTTTCATGCTGTTTTACAGCCAACTAGATCGAATCCGATCGGCCAGTTTCGGATCGTCAACTGTCTGTTAATCGCTTTAATGATACTTTATCGAAGATTGATGCGGGTATTCTAAATGGTCGTTTCCAAGAATTCCAAATTACTCATTTTCAGTAAATCATACATGTGTGTTTGTCATTTTTAAAAAAACAGTACATCCTTCGAAATACCAGTCATGGCATGAATTTATTACCACCTGCAACTATGGTAACTAAAACTCAGGTCATGAAACTATTATTCAGGTGCTTAGCCGTTGCTTTCGCCGTTATTTATATATCATCTTGTAAACCAGTTCCAGTCTCTCACTGGTTTCCCGTTACGCCGCAGGAGCATTACGAGCAGGAATTATACAAAGCAAAACAGGAGAAAACGATAGCGGGACAAACCTGGTTCCGGGTAAGTAAACAGGTTTTGAACGACACACTTTTTTCACTGGCGCCTTATCAGGAAAGATTTTTTCTTGGTGATTCAACACCTGCCCAGTCCATCCGTTTGAAAATTCCCGAAGGAAGAAAATTGGTGATAACACCATCTAAAAACGACGAAGATTCACTTTCAAAGCTGTTTCTGGAACTCTATCGTATCAAATCAAATGGGAAACCACAGCGGATTGAATATTTAAAAGCAAACGAAAATACATTGACTATCGCGGATCATCAAGGCGATACACTGTTGTTACGCCTACAAACAGGCTTGAATGAAACGCTAAAAGTTTCTCTGGCTTTAACAACATTACCGACACTAACTTTTCCAATTGCCAGTTACGGTATGCAAAATCTGATCAGTTTCTGGGGAGCGCAACGTGATGGCGGAGTTCGTTCTCACGAAGGTGTCGACATTAAAGCACCGCGGGGAACGCCGGTAGTTGCTTCGGATAATGGATTTATCACACAAACTGGCACAAATAATCTGGGGGGTAAAATAGTTTTTCTATCCGCGAATGGGAGTCCTTATTCCATCTATTATGCCCATTTGGATAGTCAGCTTGTGTCTGTTGGGCAACGTGTAGTGCGTGGCGACACATTAGGCCTGGTAGGAAATACCGGGAACGCAATCACCACTACACCGCATTTACACTTTGGTATATACGCACGTGGTTCCGGCGCTGTCGATCCTTTCCCTTTTATAAATGACAAAAAGGAAAAATTACCTGGCTTACCAGTAACTTCAAGATGGCTGGGTGATTCAGTAAGGATTAAATCAAAAACAAATCTCTACCTTTCACCGGTTTTTTCCAATGACGAAAAGATACGTATAATTCCCAAAAACGAAACGATCCGGATCCTCGGTGAGTTAGCAAAAGGATACCGCGTGGAACTGGCCGACGGAACAAAAGGCTATATTCCAACCGTTGGGCTGGAATCAGACAAGCAGCTGTCGAAAAAATAAGATGATAAGGATACAGGCCAGTTTCTAAAAACCCGGCCTGCATACTTCCTGGCTTCCCAACCTTCAATCCCACTATATATTATTTTTTAATTCTGACTGCCACTGCTGCGCGAAATTTCTGGCAGCGTTAGTTGGTGCTGGTCCCATACGATAGCAAAATTTCCATAAATCATTTTTCCCCTCGTACGTGCCGTTCACGAATTTTTTACGGTTATTTACAAGCTTCGTTTGTGCCGCAAAAT
>Ga0247803_1001312_pt1 | contig 13064 bp, 14 predicted proteins | sample UWRJL014104B1_FD_180928 | JGI IMG/M metagenome (GOLD analysis project Ga0247803, IMG submission 180928) | Plant litter microbial communities from Arlington Agricultural Research Station in Wisconsin, United States - UWRJ-L014-104B-1 | ecosystem: Environmental > Terrestrial > Plant litter >...
CACGCTGGCGCGGAGGCGAATACTGAGCGCCCGCTTTCGACAACCGGCCCTCTTCCTGAGGCGAAAAAACAAGCAAAATCTTTCATTTACCCGGTCTTCATGCTGATGCCGCAAGCTGTTCGCAGGAAGTAACCCCATGCACCTCAAGCTTGGCTTTGATCGCGATTTCGACCTCACAGGCGCCGACACGCGGGCTCAGGCGAAAACGCGTCTGATCGTCGGCTTCGTCGTGTTTTGCTCCGGACTGACGGTCATCGACTGGCGTCTGATGATGGTCTGGGCCGCGACCTTCGCGATCGGAGACGGCCTCCTCTGGATCGCGACCGAGCCAAAAAACCAGCACAGACACCCAACAGCCTTCCGTCTTCTTCGCTTGGCGGCGACCCTATTATCGACCTGCGCCTGGGTGAGCGCCGGTGTGCTGTGGTGGTTTTCGGACGGAGGGCACGGAAAGGCGGCAGGGGTCGCTTTGATCGGCGGTGTTCTGATTTACATGATCCGGGGCTGTCACAGGTCGCTCGTTCAGATGCTCGTCACCGGGGTCCCGCCAACGGTCGCATTACTGGCGCTTCCCCTGTTCGAGGCGACCTGGAGGAACAAGCTGGGGCTGCTGACCTGCATGGGCCTCCTCGTCGCCTACGCGCTCAGTTCAGCTGTCAATGCCGTCCGCTCCTCCGCTGAGCTCCGAAAAACCACCGCCGCCCTCGTCATAAAGCAGCAGGAGGCGGAGGCCGCCAGCATTTCCAAGAGCGAGTTCCTCGCCAACATGAGCCATGAAATCCGAACCCCGCTGAACGGGATTCTCGCCATGGCGCATGTCGTGGCGGCGGCCCCCCTTCCACCACGCGAAAGGGAGGCGGCGAAGCTCATCTGTTCCTCGGGGCAAACATTGGAGCGGCTCTTGTCCGATATCCTCGATCTGGCCAAGGTCGAAGCCGGGCAGTTGGAGATCCAACTTTCCACCTTCCACGCGGGCGATCTCATACAGAGTGCGGCAAGTCTGACCCGATCCATCGCAGAGGCCAAAGGCCTCAGCCTGGCGGTGACCATCGAGGATGCCGCCGACCGCTTCGTCATCGGCGATGAGGTCCGTATCAGACAGGTCGTGACCAACCTGCTCTCCAATGCAGTCAAGTTCACACCGCATGGGTTGGTGAGCCTGTCTTTGACCAAGACGGCGCAAGGCCGACTGCGCGTCTGCGTCACGGACACCGGGGTGGGGTTCGGCGAGGACGAGAAAGCCCGCATCTTCGACCGCTTTCAGCAGGCCGACGGCACGATCACCCGTAGATTCGGCGGCACCGGCCTGGGCCTTTCGATCTCTCGACACCTGGTGGAGATGATGGGCGGCTCCCTCGACTGCGAGAGCAGAGCCGGCGAAGGATCGAGGTTCTGGTTCGAACTGGATCTGCCGGAGGACGGGACCGTCGGCGGCGATGTGGAGCAAGCGCCATCGGCGGCGATGACCGCGCGGCGGCTCCTGGTCGTTGACGATCATCCGACAAACCTGACGGTCGTCCAGATCATCCTCGCCGGCGCAGGGGTATCGGTCACCACCGCGACTGATGGTCAAGAGGCTCTAGTGGCCTGGGACGCGGCCGACTTCGACCTGGTTCTCATGGATATGCAAATGCCCGTCATGGATGGACTCGCCGCCGTCCGCGCGATCAGAACCAACGAGGGGCGCACCGGTCGGAGGAGGACGCCGATCATCATGTTGACCGCAAACGCATCCCCCGAACATATCCGCGCGGGGGCGGCCGCAGGCGCGGACGGTCACCTCACCAAACCCATCAGCCCATCGTCCCTGTTCTCTTCGATCGAGACCGCCTTGGCAGGCGGCGCGACAGAGGCAAATCCGGTCTTACCGGCAAAGATCGGTGAGAGATTTTGAACCTGTTCCGGTCCGCCTCACGGCCCTGGCGGAACGCCGTGGCTCGCGAGACGCCGACCCGGCCCTAGGAGATGTCTGAATGGCGGCGGTTGCCTGTTTCCGTGTCTTGCTGGACGGCAACCGGACCGACGTGCCGCCGGAACGGCTGGGGCCGCTGGTGGCGAAATACGCCACGTGTTTTCTCGAGGTCCGCTGGACCTTCCCGCGCGTCTCCAAATCGTTGAGCCACTACAGCTATCTGCTGACCGACCCTACGGCGCTCGAGCTCGACACGGTCGAACTCGCCCACCTGTCCCAGGATCTCCAGGCACGCCTGTTTGGCACGGGCGTAGAGGACGCCGTCACCTTGGTTCTGTTCGAAGGCGATTCGCGTGCCATCGCCGCCTTCGCTGGATACTCCGCCGATGAGGTTCGGGCGGCGATGGACGACCCGAGCGCCCTGCCTTCAGGCGGACGATTGAGGCGCATTGCGGCTGACGGGTCACTCGTCGATGTGCCAGAAGCCGCTTCCAGCCCCGCCGCCGCTCAAGCCCTCCGCTTCGGCTCCACCGTCGATGGCGCGCAAGGCATTTATTTCGCGCCGGGCGGGGCCTTCATCGGAGATGTCGTCAGCTGTACGCCAGCGTGCGAGCCAACCCACTTCAGCATGGTTGAGGGGCTCGAGCATCGGCCTGCCGACGCCGAAGCCTTCGATGCGACCTGCATCATGACGGCGCTCCGTTTCCTGATCGATTTCTCGCCGGTGAGCCCGCTTTATCTCCCGATTTCGTTCTCGACCCTGGTCCGCCCCATGCGACGTGAAGCCTGGCTGGACCTCGCATCCGTCATACCGGCTTCAGAGCGCGCCCGGCTGGCGGCGAGTGTCTACGACGTACCGCGGGCGCCCACATACCAGGCTCTCAGCATGATCCGGGCGTCGCTTGATCCCCATGTCGGGGCGGTCGATCTCTGTACTCGGGACCCGGATTTCCAGATCCGACAGTTGACTGAAATAGCCGTCTCAAGTGTGACCTTCGCTCTGCCCGATGCGCGGCCGGACGTCCGGCTGACCGCCCTCCGGCGATTCGCCAGTCATGGCGGCGATTACCGCAAACGCCGTATCGCGGCAGGGGTCACGAACATCCGCTTCCGCGCCGAACGCGAATTGGCGATCGAACTCCGCATCCCCTTCCTATCCGGACCCGGGATTTGCCGCATCCAGGACGAGCCTGTCGGCGGCATGGCGCGGCTTGCTGAACGCCTTCCTCTACGGTCGCGCCGTACGGACGGCTTTGGAAGCCTGCGTTCAGCTTAACCTTAGCGAGAGAGCGCCTAAGTCTCGATATCGGGAGGGCGCCGCTCGGCCACTTGGCGTCGCGTCCTGGGAACCTCAATCTGGACGCGAGATCGCGACATCCCGCGACAGGGCGCCGATCGTCACCTCGCCAAACCGTGACAGCAGACTCTGCTCGGCCTCCTCCATCGCATCCTTCAAAGCGACGTTGACAGCCTGTTCGACCAGGCACTGCGGGTTGTCATCGGAAAGACCTATGGCGAACACGCGCGGACTTCCCAGCGCGGTGTGGATGTCGCGCAGCGTCACCTCATCCAGGGGCCTGGCCAATGTCCATCCGCCACCGTGTCCCTTCACCGAAGTCAGGAAACCCGCTGACCTCAGCCCGCCCATGGTCCGGCGGACGACGACCGGGTTGGTGTCGAGCATGCGGCTGATGGTTTCCGACGTCACAGGGCCGCCGAAGTGATCCATGTGGATCAGGACGTGGAGCATGCGAGACAGGCGATTGTCGCTGGGCATGGCCGCATCCTACACAGACTTCATACGCAACAAAATAGGTTGCATGAAGCGGCCCGCCTTCGTATCTCTCGAAACATTAGGAGTTACGAGAAGGCGGATCCATGGATAGCTATGACGTGATCATCGTGGGGGGAAGCTTCGCCGGGCTCTCGGCCGCGATGCAGCTCGCCCGCGCGCGCCGACGCATACTGCTCGTTGACGCGGGCCGACCGCGCAACCGCTTCGCCAAGACGTCGCACGGTTTCCTTGGACAGGACGGCGTCTCGCCGGCGGATATAATGCGCGAAGGGCTTAACCAGTTGTCCCGGTATCCGACCGTGGACTTCGCGCATGTCGAGGCCTTGTCGGCGTCCCAGGACGAAGGCCGCGTGACCCTGGCGCTGTCCGATGGGTGTCCGGCACGAGGGCGTAAAGTGGTCCTGGCGGTCGGGGTGACAGACGAGCTGCCGTTGGAGTCGATGGCGCCGCGCTGGGGCGTGAGTGTCCTGCATTGCCCCTACTGCCACGGCTACGAGGTGCGGGACCGACGGATCGCGGTCATCGCCAATGTCGCCGGCGCGGCGCACCAGGCTGTGATCCTTCCCGACTGGGGCTCAACGACCTTCTTCACCCAAGGAGTGTTCGAACCGACCGTTGAAGAGGCTGAGCTGCTGGCGGCGCGAGGCGTCGAGATCGAACGCACCCCCGTGGTGAAACTGGTGGGCGAAGGATCGGAAATCCGCCTCCTGCGCCTGGCTGACGGTCGCGAGGTCCCCGCCGAGGTCGTCTTCACAGCGCCGAAGACCCGCATAGCCAGTCCTCTGGCCGAGCAACTCGGCTGCGACTTCTCGGACGGCATGACGGGCCGCTACATCACGGTCGACGCCATGCAGCAGACGAGCGTGTCGGGGGTTTTCGCCGCCGGCGATGCGGCGACGCAGATGTTCAACGCCACGATCGCCTCAGCAGCCGGCGTCATGGCCGGGGTGTCGGCGCATCGCGCCCTGGTCCTCGAGGACGCGGTTCAAAAGGTCGTCCGTCCGTGAACGGCTTCGACGATCCCGAGGCTGTCGCCCGCTACGCCGAGAACCCGCCACGGCTCGTGCCCGGGTTTCGCGACCTGCAATCCATGACCCGACTGCTCCTGGCCGAGTTTGCGCCCGCCGACGGTCGCATTCTGGTTGTGGGTGCGGGCGGCGGGCTCGAGCTCAAGGCGTTCGCGCAGGCGCAGCCGGACTGGCGCTTCGTCGGCGTCGATCCGTCCATCCAAATGCTCGACCTGGCGCGCCGCACGCTGGGACCGCTCATGGACAGGGTCGAGTTGCACCACGGCTATATCGATACGGCGCCGCTGGGCCCCTTCGACGGCGCGTCCTGTCTTCTGACCCTGCATTTCGTGCCGATGAACGAGCGCCTGGCGACACTCAAGGAGGTCCGGCGACGGTTGAAACCGGGCGCCCCTCTCGTCATCGCGCATCACAGCCTCCCGGACGGGAAGGAGCGCGACCTGTGGCTGGACCGCTTCGCCGCCTTCGCTGCGGACAACGGCGTCAGCTTCGACAAGGCGCGGGGCGGCGCGCGAGCGCTGGGCGATCAACTCCCAATCCTCTCGCCGGAATCCGAGGTGGATCTTCTGCTAGCCGCCGGCTTTGTCGATCCGCAACTCTTCTACGCCGCTTTGACCTTTCGGGGATGGGTCGCCCGCGCTTGATACGTGATCAGAGTGGCTGACGCCGCGTTCGTGGCGGGTGTTGGTTGTACAGTTAAGGCCGGGGCAGGCCGTTTCAGCCAGGACCCTATTCGATTGAGCGGTTGAGGCCGGCTTGCCATCGGGCGCCACAGCCCCCGCATTTCGCTCCACATTGGCGGGATGGCCGGGAGACATGCAAAGCACAACGCTCGGTCGCCCTGGCCGAGTGGCGGACGCTCGTCGCATAGGCGCCCGCTCCCCTGCCCGAACCCTCCCCAGGGGAGACGCGTTCGCGCTGGACGGACAGCACGCCTTGCGCCTCTGGGATTAAGCACAACCCGTAGTAGGCGATTAAGACCGTCAGGACATGATGCGATCTCACGGACAGATCGCCATGTTGCGGCTTCAAAACGACATTCTCGAGATGGTCGCCACCGGCGAGCCGCTTGCGGCCACCACCCATGAGCTCTGCCTGCGCGTGCAGGAGATTTTGCCGGACATTGTCTGTTCGATCCTGACGGTGGATCCGAACGGCCGCCTCAAGCCCTTGGCGGGGCCAAGCCTGCCTCAAGACTATGTCGCAGCGCTGGAGGGTTTGGAGATCGGCCCAAACGTCGGCTCCTGCGGATCCGCAATCTACCTCGACGAAGCCATTGAAGCGGTTGATATCGCCACGGACCCGCGCTGGTCGGCCTACGCCGAACTGCCGCTCGCCCTAGGGCTTCGCGCCTGCTGGTCGACGCCCATCCATGGCCGCGACGGCGCAGTCCTAGGCGCGTTTGCATTCTATTTTCGCCAGCCGCGTATCCACACGGCCAAGGAGGAGGAGGTGGTTCGAGCCAGCACCCATCTGTGCGCCATTGCGCTGGAACGCGACTATCAGGCGGCCGCCCAATATCGCTTGGCCTATCGGGACATGCTTACAGAACTCCCGAACCGGGCCGCTTTCAATCTCGCGTTTGCAGAAACGACGTCGTCATCTGTCGAGCCGTCCGCACTCCTGATCATCGACCTCGACAACCTGAAGACAGTCAATGACACATTCGGCCACAGAGCCGGCGACTTCCTTATTCAAGCGGCTGCACAACGTATCGAGAAGGCGGCGACCCCACATGCGACCTTCCGGCTCGGGGGCGACGAGTTCGCGGTCCTGATCAAGGGGACCGAGGCCCGACCGGGCCGGCTGGAACCCTTGGCGCAGGAGATCCTGGCCACCCTCGCCAAGCCCGTCGATTGCGACGGCCATCTTACGATCCCCCGCGCGACGATCGGCGGCGCCGCCGCGTCCGGAGACGCCTCGGAAGACCTTCGGCAAAGCGCGGACTTCGCGCTCTATCACGCCAAGGAGACCCGTCGTGGCGGATTCGTGGCCTATTCGGCGGATCTCGGCTCGACGATGACAAAGCGGCTAACAGCCATTTGCGACGTCGGCGCCGCCCTGCAAGGGGATCGGATCGACGCCCATTACCAGCCAATCGTCCGGATCGACACCGGTGAAATCATCGGCCTCGAAGCGCTGTTTAGGGTCATCGGACCCGACGGCCGCGTCTATACGGCCGGCGACTATTTCGAGGCGACCTCGGACATCCACACCGCTCGGCGACTGACACATCGCATGCTGAACATCGTCGCCCGCGATGTGCGGGCTTGGCTCGATCTCGGCATCTGGTTCCAGCATGTCGGGATCAACGCCGCCTCCACGGACTTCCAGGATGACCACCTCCTCGATGTCATCAAAGCGGCTTTCGGTCGAGAAGATGTCCCACTCGAACACGTCATCCTGGAGGTCACAGAGAGTGTCTATATGGGCCAGGCCGGCGAAGGCGTGGCGCGCCAGATCCAGTCGATGCGCGCAAGCGGTCTGCGGGTCGCCCTCGACGACTTCGGCACCGGCTTCGCGTCGCTGACACACCTGCTGTCTGTCCCTGTCGACATCATCAAGATCGACAAGTCGTTCGTGGCGAGGATGGAGCCGGAGAGCCGCGCGTCCGCCATCGTCGGAGGCCTGCTGGGGATCGCCGCCAAGCTTGGCATCAAGGTGGTGGCGGAGGGCGTCGAGACCCAAGCCCAGGCCGCCCAGCTTCGAGCTTTCGGCTGCACGCTCGGTCAGGGCTATCTGTATTCCAAGGCTGTCGAGCGGGCCGCTGTCACGCAGCTCCTTTTCGACAAAGCCCAGAAGCAGGATCCGGACCTGCCGCCCGCCGGCGAGCGGGGCGCCCTGACCTCCAAGGCCGCTCGCGAGCCGTCCCCAGCGACCAGGGTCATTCGCTACGCCATCCTGCTTTGCGGCGCCGACTGGCGGGTGATTTCCGAGCGGCGCCAGTTCGGACGGTTCCAGACCCGCTCTGCGGCGTTCCAGTGCGCCTTGAGGCTTGCCCGCGAGGCGAACGCCTCGGGCGCGGCCGTGGAGCTGCTTCACGCTGATAGCGCTGGCGAACTTCGATCTTTCTATCTGTCGGAGGTCGGCGCTGTCGACGCCGAGCCCATAGGACCCCGTTGAGTTCGATCGCACTGAAGCCGGCGCGATACGCCCTGCCCCTGTTCATCGGGACTTATCTGCGCACCTGATCCAATCACGCTGGTCGGGTCGGACGCGAACCTCAGGCCCGGCGTCGAATATCTGCAGGCCGACGGTGCAATGTTGGCGTTTAGTCGAACTCTGGGGACCGCCTCGCGCCTGAGGCGCGCTATGGAAAACAGGACCGGACGAGCGGATGCGCCGCCGTCCCCCGGGACCTTTGCGGCAGCGAAGATCCCGGGTCACTCGGTCCTGTATTCACGCGCTCATCTGTCCAAGCTAGGCAGCTCCACATCGTTCATCTGGCCGACGGCCCGATTGTAGTTGTCGACGATGCTCTCGCGGTCGCTGTCCGAGTCCTTCTGCTTCAGGTCGCGATAGTCGCCGATCATGCTGTCGATATAGCCGCTGATCAGATCGTACTCGACCTTGTTGTCGGCGCCGGCGGCCGTAGCGGCCTCGGTCTCGTGCAGGGCGGTATTGGCTGCGATGAGCAAGGGCAGCAACCGGTCGGCCTCGGGGCTGTCACCGGCTATCACGGCCGAGCTCAGCAGGTCAGCCTGTTGCATGGCGTTGAGGACGTTGTAGGCGGCGGTGTCACCGGATTTGCGATACGCCTCGATGCGGGCGGCGTCCCGGGCGCGCAAATGCCTGGAAAGAGCGACGTCCAGTGTCTGGATACCCTGCAGAACATTTTCGTAGGCCGTCACCAGTGCAGTGTGAGCTGCCTTGCCCTTGGCCAGGTTGTCGTCCCGGTAGGCCTTGGACTCATAATAGGGGGTGAGAGTCTTCCACTGGGTCAGCAGGGCCTCGATGCGCGGAACGAGAGCGTCGACCGCCGCGTCGGTTTCAGCCGCCTGGCGACCGCCGTCGAGCGCCCGGCCCTCCTTCAGCTCGGCAAGCGCCTGTTCCAGGTTGGAGATGTTCTCGGCGAAGTAGACATCGCCGGACGCCTGGGCGGCGGGTATGTCGGCCTCGACATAGTCGTTGTATTTCTCACGCACGCCCCAATTGTCATCGATCAGTTTATTGAAGCCCTCGGTGTAGTGGTTGAACTTGTTCTGGGTGGCCTCGTCGCCGCTGACGGCGGCCACAGCTGTGGAGGCTCCGGCCTTGCCCTCGCCCTGTCCGCAGCCGGCCAGCGAAATGGTCAGGGCGCCCACGGCCATGCATAAGGCGGTGCGCGAGCTAGAAGGTTTTCTCATGCGGGTGTCCCCTGTCGATCAGCGCGGCTGACATAGCGTCACCGTTCGCTAAGCCTGGAGCAAACGCCCGTTTTCGAACCGGGTTCGCCAATCGAGATGATTTTTGACGAAACTCCAGTCAACGGAGCCATGATCACCCTCAGAACCGCTGGAGCCGTGGGGGGCAAGTCCAGAGGCAAGATTACGATCAAGGATCGTGCCGTTCTAAAGGTCCTGGCCTGCTCATGCCATCGCGCGCCCTGAGCGACTGTATGTGTGTCACCAGACGCCCACCAACCCTCGATAGGCGCAGGGCATCGAGCGTGATCAGATAGTCGGACCAAACAAGGCAGGAGGCCAACCGGGTCAGATCGGCAAATCCATGTCGCCCGACCGACCCAGGGAACGCCGCTGTCCGGATCCCGTTAGCTGTGGCAGTCACAAGGAGACCCGCCATGACAGACCTTTCGCAGATCAAAGAGCATATGGACGTCATCGGCGCCGACGGCGTCCACCTGGGCACGGTCGACAAGGTCGAAGGCGACCGGATCAAGCTCACCAAGGCCGACAGCGGGTCGCACAGCGATCACCACCACTACATCTCCGGCGATCTGGTCGCCGGGGTCGAAGGCAATCAGGTTCGCTTGTCTGCCAACGCCGCCAACGCCGCCCTCCTCGAAGAGGAAGAGGCCGGCGAGGCGATCGCCGACCTGAAATAGCGCATCATGACCACTGATAACGGGGCGGTCGTTGTCCGACTTCTGGCGATCCGCGAGGCGCTTGAAGCCAAGGTCTGGCCGAAGGCGGTCGAGGCGGCGACGTCCGACGACCACGAGCGCATCCGAGACCTGGTCAAGCTAAAGGTCGACATCGAGGCAATTGATTTCGCGCTCCTACGTCGCCCAAGCCGTACTTCCAGGGGAACCGAGACATGATCGATCTCAACGCCGCGACCGCTCAGGATTTGGACGGCATCCAAGTTTTGCGTGGCCATGGCTTCGAGATCGTTCGCTATCGCGAAGAGCGTGGTAGTTTCACCGATCTCCGCCAACTGGACGAGGTGCCTGGTCTGGCTGGCAAGACCGACGGCGTCGACGCGCACCTATCGGTCGAGGGGGACTGACACGGCTCCGGTCACAGAGATGATCTGTGCGGCGCACCCGCCGTCAGTACAGGCCTGCAGACCGGGACGTGCGATCGTACGCACACGTCCATGGGGATGCATCCCCAAGCCTTGCTGTGAGTTAGCGTCTCGCAGCAACGAGGGCATTCATGGCGCTTCCCCGAAATCAGATCATCGGCATCGCCGTGGGGGCCGTGGTCGGCATCGCGGTCTATTCCGGCATCAAGGTCATGACTGGCGGTGGCGGTGGCTTGGAACGGCAGCTCGATCGGCTGGAATCAAGGGATCCGATGGTCATGGCGATCGCGACCAACTTCCCTGCGGAATGGCCAGACCTGCGCGCCCAAATCGTCGCCGACGCCAAGTCCGGCATGTCGGTACAGCAGGTCACCGAGAGGGCGTTTGTCCGATCCAGAGCCTTCATGCAGGAGCGGGCCGCTGCGACCGCAGCGGCGTCGACGCCCACGCTTTTGCAGGCGGTCAGGGGTGAGGCGGCCCTCATTTCCCAGCTCCAGAAGGACAATGTCCAGGACTGCGCGGACTTCGCCATGCGCGGGTTGAAGCCGACCGCCGCACTGACCCCTGCGGCTCTTGCTCTACTTTCACCGGCCGTCCAGGCGCGGGTGAAAGCGACTCGGGAGGGGCTGGACGATCCGGTGCAGAGGCCTGCCGCAGGAGAAGCCGACTGGGCAGCCGTGATGGCCGGAATGCAGGCCAAGGGCCTGTCCGATGCGGGGCTCGCCGCCTTCCAGTCGCCGGACGCCGCCCCTGTGGCGGATCAGTGCGAAGGGGGGGTCTATCTCTATCGCGCGGTTTCTGAACTTCCCGCCGAGCAGGCTGCCCGCATCTATGCCCAGATGACGCGTGGGGCGGCCCAGGCGGTCGCGCCTTGATGAGTGCCGCGGGTCCGAGGAGCCGGCTGACATGATCGATGATCCGTTGATCATGGGCATTCTCATTGCTTCATGGATGTTCGCCCTGGTGACGCTGGTCCTCGTCCTGCGCTGGGTGTTTCGAAGTCGGCGTCGGCACAAGGCCGCGGTCGACGCGCTACACCGTGACCGAGATGGAGTGATGGTCGTGCCTGTACTCGCCACCTTCACCGGCGTCACCGGCCTGCCAAGCCTCGTCGCCATCGCGTCCAACAGTCTCAACCCCCGCCTCGTGATCCGTCCGGATGGGCTGGACTATCGCGTCACCATGGCCCGCAGCGTCGCCTTGGAAGACATCGCCTCCGTTCGGATCCAGACGGCGCCGGGCACAGCCAACCTCGTCTTCACCTTCGTCAGCGGGGCATTAACCCTGGCCGCGAACGTCGGTGATATCGCCGTCGCCGAGGCCGTGCTCGCCGCCTATCCGGCGCTTGCGGCCAAGCAGGTTCCAACACTCTGACGGGCGCTGGATGCGGATCTGGGGGGCTTTCTTCAGCACCCAATGATCACTGACACCGAACCATACCTTGACAGGAAGCTTTCATACAAAGGTCCCTGCTCCTCCATTCTGAGGGGTAAACCACAATCCTGGTCGGCAACTCTGCAGGGATGACGCTGTGACCCAACTCATACTGGTAACCGCTGCTGCATTGTTATTTTACGGTCCCCAAGCCGACCCTCATCAGTCCCTGTGGGCTCACCCTCTAATCGTTGACCTTGTTCACAGCCGGCCGGCCACTACAGACATGGACCACGACCTGACCTGCCGACGCTCAGCCGACGGCTTGTCTCCGAGATCCGGGACGGTCCATAGGCGTTTCTTATGGAGAGCGAACTGGAGAGTCGCCTGCAGGCGGTCCCCCTTCTGACGGGAAATGACACGCGGCATCAGGTCAGATGCGGCGCTACCCTTTGCGAAGTCGCGATCGTGTCCGCTCCAAACGAGAGCGACGAGGCGTTTCGAAAGAACGCGTTCAACGCCTTCACCCGACTCGCCGACAGAGAGTTAGGACTGGATCATCGCACGTCGGCCTTCCTGACAGTGGAGGAGGCGCCTCGCGAGTGGAGCATGCTTGCCTTCTTTGCTCGCGGCGATGTGCTTGGGCCAGAGTAAGGCCGAAACCAGTTTGCATCGACCCAATGAAGCCCGCCACTGTCCACTCTCCTTCACAGCAGACATGGCCGGCGGCGCGAAAACCGGCCTCAACGCACTGTCCGGAATGTCACGGAGTAACGCTGGACTGCTCCGGGCGCGATACTGTGCTCCCAGACCTCACGGGCGGCGCCGTCGAGAAGATAGGCCGAGCGGGGCGCGAGCGGAACGGCCTGCCGATCCCATCCCGTTGGCGTAAGTCGACGCAGTCTGAGGACGGCCGGCGATCCGAGGGAGACGCCGACGACCTGACCATAGTCCGGGCGGTCGCGATGCCAGCCAATGCCGGCGCCCGGCGGATAGTCGATGACCATGGCCTGCCCAAGAGCGTCCGCCCGCATCCCGGCAAACACGGCCGCGCGATCTCTCAAGGGGCGCAGCCAGGCCGGGATCGCTTCGGCCGGCTGCATCCGGCCATGGGTGAAGTCATAGCTTGATCCGAAGGACACTGTGCGCCGGTAGCCCTTGAACCCCCGAAAGTCGAACGGTTCGAACGCGAGACCGATGAAGCGGGCGATCAGGGCGGACTCCTCCGCCTCCGTGATCAGGGCGGCCTCATACTTCAGACCGGGAGGCCCGAGGCCAGCGAGTGGAAGAAACGGAAGCAAGGGCGTCATCACCGGATATAGGGATGCTTTGCGAACATTGGAACCAACGCCGTTCGTTCAGGTTTTCCTCGTCAACTGAATATCTTAACGGAAATCCGATGATGAAATCCCTGCTCGCGGCGGCCGCGGCCGCCTGCGTGTTCGCCGGCGCGGCCTCGGCCCAGGACTATGCCTATCGGTGGACCCCC
>Ga0247803_1001313_pt1 | contig 13064 bp, 7 predicted proteins | sample UWRJL014104B1_FD_180928 | JGI IMG/M metagenome (GOLD analysis project Ga0247803, IMG submission 180928) | Plant litter microbial communities from Arlington Agricultural Research Station in Wisconsin, United States - UWRJ-L014-104B-1 | ecosystem: Environmental > Terrestrial > Plant litter >...
GGGGTATCATCGGACAACAAATAAATCTGACATTCGCTTACAAATTGAAACGCAGACTTGTTGAAAAATATGGAACACAGATGGAGTTCGAAAACGAAGCCTACCACATTTTTCCAAGCTGCGAAGTTCTTGCAAAAGCTGATTTGCAAGACTTAAAAGCAATGCAGTTTTCTTCTAAAAAAGCAGAATATATTATCGGACTCGCACAAATTTTTACCGATGGAAAACTTAGCAAGGGTATATTAAAATTGTTACCAGATGTGGCTGCCCGGCAAAAGGCACTGACCTCCATAAAAGGAATCGGAGTCTGGACGGCTAATTATGCTTTGATGAAATGTTTGAAAGAACAAACCAGCATTCCCTATGGAGATACAGGACTGATGCAGGCACTATTCACCCATCAGATTATCGAGCATAAGAAAGACTACGCGCCCGTTGAAAAGTTTTTTACAAATTTCGAGGGTTGGGAAAGTTATCTTGTCTTTTATTTGTGGAGAAGCCTGGCAAAAAATGACCAGTTAGATAATTCTTCTAAAGGTCAGATTGATTCGGCTTTCTAAAATTTTTGGCTCCTTTGGAACACGGTGATACCAATGATGTTGCGTAGAACCAGCCATGAGCAAAAAGCTGCCACTGCTCAAAAGTACTTTTTCTTTCAGATTTTGATCGGATTTGTTCTTGAACTGAAAACTTCTGGAAACTCCAAAACTCACCGAGCCGATGACGGGATTTGGGCCAAGCTCTTTTTCATTGTCTTTATGCCAGCCCATACTATCGTTCCCATCTCGATAATAATTCAATAAAACATTCGTGAAATTACAACCCGCTTCACTTTCTATTCGCTCTTTGATCATCAGTAATTCCTTCGTCCAGATTTGTGGCAACATGGTGATTCCCGAATAACGGTATGTTTTTTGTTCGCCATACCAGGCAGTCAGGCGAGGCTGCATAATTTCCTTTCCCATAATTTTTATCGGCTCTTGCTTCCATTGAATAGTCTCTTTCAGTATTTCAAATAATTCCCGGCTCTCACCTTCACTGAAAAAGTCAGGATAAAAATATACTTCTCCCTCCTGCGATAATAAATTTTCCGGCCTCATTAGTTTTTATTCAAATCCAGTTCTCTCCAGCTTTCCAAAGTTTATATTTTTCAGGCAGACAGTTTCCGCATGGCCGGTAACCTTCGCTTAGCGCTTCCTGTTCGTTTTTGAAAAAAACGCGGTTTTCAAGCTTCATCTGCTTTCCTGATCCACACCTTAAAGTTCCGTAAATTTTTGCTTTTCGATATCCGCCCAAAGTCACCTCACCCACCTTTATAAGTTTCGCCAGGCGCCTCTTTCTTTTTTCCCTGTTTTCCCCCAGTTCGCTATGACGGACCATGCTTTAAAACTATTTTTTTCAAAAGTATGCTTTCCTAAAATCTTGCCAAACCTGAATCTTGCTAAAACTTCTTCGTCTCTATACCTCTATGAGGGTAATTTCCCAGACTATCCAGGCGTTTATTCAACTGAATCAGGAACGTACATTCTTTGATTATGTTTAAATAATTATATATCAAATTGATGCATCATAAATAACCACTTTTCGGTTTTGTTATCGTGAAAGATTCCGCCATCAAAAGTTAGAAATACCGCCGACCGCTCTTCTTACCCTGACCTGATTAGCGTATATATTGTCAGCATAATCATGACATGGATCACGGAGCGTCCCATGCGCCGCATTTACAGCAATGCAGACAGAAAACAGTTGATATCCAAGACTTTCTCCATCCAAAACTGATGAAGGAAGTTGTTACGTCAAATCTTAAATCCAGCTAAAATCTGATCTGTGTCAATGATTTATCAGCCAGATAATACTCTGCCATATTGTTACTGGGATTTTGAAGCATATTGTTCTTTCCGTTCAGCGACGCAGGAAATCTCCAGCGATTATCCCTTATGGAATTGCTGAAAATGAAAGCCGTTATGCAAGCTGAGGCTTTTTGAACTTATAAATTCGACAACCAAAAAGGCCGCCTTCACCAAGCAAAAGCCGCTGCTGAAAATCTAAAACAGACAACTCTGTACGTAAAATACGAGCTTGATCAATTGCTATCAAACATTCAAGACAATATTTCAGGAAGTTGCGATCTGCAACTGAAGCGACCACTTTTCCAACATCAGAATCAGTTCTTCCAATTTCACAGGCTTGCTAATATAATCATCCATTCCCGCTGCAAGACATCGATCCTTGTCTTCCTGCAAAGCATTGGCCGTCATAGCGATGATATAAGGTTTTACGGGAAACTTTATCTTGATGCGTTGCGTCGCTTCCAGGCCATCCATTATCGGCATCTGAACATCCATAAAAATAATGTCAAGATGTTTCTGCTCACTGATTTTGATAGCTTTTAAGCCGTCCTCAACCAAATCCGCTGCGTATCCTAACTTGGAAAGGGCATTCATGATAAAAATCTGATTTACACGGTTATCTTCCGCCACAAGAATTGATAAAGGATATTTCTTGGAAAAATCCAGGTGAAGAATATTTTTTGATTCTCCGGATATCCCTGTTGGAAGCTTGGTTAAAGTCTTGACTTTTGCCAGCTCACTCATCAGTGCCTTCAACAAAGTATCCTGTTTGACAGGTTTCGATAACACTGAGCAGAATAATTCCGGATTGTTCACTTGCGTTTCGCCGACGCGTGAACTTAGTAGAATTACGGGTAAGCCATGATAATTTTCAGAGATCAGATTACCTAGTTCAATTCCGTCCATTTCCGGCATTTCATTGTCTGTAATCACAAGAGAAAACTCCTCACTTTTCAGAATATCAAGTGCCTGCCTGCCCGAATTGGCTGATACCGGACTAAGCTTCCACAACACAAGCTGTTCTTTCAGAACGCGTAGACTTGTAAGATTATCGTCGACGATCAAGATTTTACTTCCCTCAAAATCTTTTAGAAAATCAAGTTCATATCCCGACCGCAGCGCCCGATTAACGCCAACAATAATCGAAAAATGAAAGTTACTACCTTTACCGTCAATACTTTTAACGCTAATTTCCCCACCCATTAACCCTACCAGTTTTTCACAGATTGCAAGACCCAAACCAGTACCTCCATACTGCCTCGTGGTTGACGAATCGACTTGCGAAAAAGCTTTGAACAATCGATCCATTTTATTTTCAGGGATACCTATTCCTGTATCACGTACGTCAAACCCAACTTCCACAAAATCAACCCCGCTGTTAGCCAGACTTACATGTAAAAAAACTTCTCCTTCTCTGGTGAACTTAAGTGCATTGCCGATCAGATTAATCAATACCTGTCGAAGACGCAAACCATCACCTATAAGCTGAACAGGAACATCCTGATCAATCTGGTAAATCAAATCAAGCTTTGGATCAGCAATGCTTGTCACAACCAAATCCATTACCTCCTCAACACAAGTTCTGATATTGAAATCTCCTCGTTCTAATTCCATATTGCCAGACTCAATCTTGGAAAAATCCAGAATATCATTTATAACTGCCAGAAGATCTTCCCCGCAGGCCCGAATAGATTTCGTAAAATTTTGTTGTTCTTCATTCAGGGGTGTTTCCGCCAGCAGGGCAGACATCCCGATCACGCCGTTCATGGGTGTTCTGATCTCGTGGCTCATCGTTGCTAAGAAAGCACTTTTCGCGTTATTAGCCAGTTCAGCCTTTTGAACTGCTTTTTTCTCCTCAATAATTGAATATTCCAATTGTTGCGTACGCTCTCGGATCTGCTTCTCCAGTGCCCTCTTCTGGACTCTGATGGAATAGGTCCTTATTTTGTAAAATGCTATTGCTGAACCGATTAGAAGTATGAAACCACCGAGTTTAAACCACCATGTCAGCCAGAAAGGAGGCGTTATGATAACCTCGACAGAATTTCCCAGTTCGTTCCAGACACCATCGTTATTGGACCCTTTAACACGAAAAATATATGTTCCCGGATTCAAGTTCGTATATGTTGCTGTTCGCTTATTTCCGATATAGTTCCAGTCTTTATCAAATCCTTCCAATTTGTAGGCATATCTGTTTTTAGACGGAACAGTATAGCTTAATGCAGCAAATTCGAAAGTAAAAACGGATTGATCGTAGGACAATGTAATTCTTTTAGTTTCATTAATATCCTTTTCCAGGGTGCCGGTTTCATCTCCAGCAGCGACCGGCTTATTAAAAATCTGAAAACCTGTAATGTAGACCGGCGGGATAAAACTATTTTCTCTGATACTGTCGGGATAAAAGGTAGTGAAACCGTTGACTCCGCCAAAAAACATCTGTCCATCTGCTGTCTGGAAAGAAGAATTATCCCGGAATTCATTTCCTTGCAAGCCATCGGATGGTGAAAAATTTTTGAAAGTTTTTTTATCAGGATTAAACTGAGACAGACCTTTGTTTGTACTGAGCCACAAATCATTATCCTTATCTTTCCTGATTGCAAAAACAACGTTGCTCGCCAGCCCGTCTTTTTCTGTAAAAGATGTGAAAGTCTGATTTTTCCTGTCAAAATAATTCAACCCTCCACCGACGGTACCCAGCCATAAATTTCCATTATCCGCTTCAAGAATTGATTGAATTTTATCGTGTGAAAGACTTTTTTTATTACGAACATCTCTTTGATAATGTATAAAATGTTTTCTGTCCGGCGTAAGCAGATTGAGTCCGTTGTATGTACCTACCCATATATTGCCTTTCCTGTCCTGAAAAACAGTAGTTACAATATCGTCGCTTAAACTTGTTTTGGATAGCGGATTATGGCGATACCTTGTAATTTTTCCTGTTTTATTGTCATAAAAATTCAGTCCGCCCTTCCATGTCCCCAGCCAGATATTCCCGTCTCGGTCTCTGAAAATGTTATTTACATCTGAAATGGACAGACTGTTCTGATCATTTTCTTTGGGCAGGTGATGTTCTGCAACGCCTGTTTTTACATTAAAAAAATCAAACCCACCGTTGTGGAACCCCAGGGCAAGTACATCCTGTGAGATCTGGGTGATTGCAATGACGTAATCATTACTTATTGATTTTGGATTGCTTGCATCATTTCTGAAATGCCTGAATGTTTTAGTTTTCCTGTTGAAGAGATCTAAGCCACCGCCATCCGTACCAATCCATATATAATCATCGTTTAAATCTCCCTTAATTGCCAGTACGGTGTTGTTGCTCAAACTGTTGGGATTACCGGGAATCTGTTTATATGACGTAAATTTTTCACCGAATTTCGGCAAAAAGTTAACTCCTCCGGCATAAGTACCTAACCAAACATTTCCGGCATCATCCGGGTAAATGGAGTAAATAGAATTATTGCTGAGTGTGGAATTGTCGTTAGGATTTTGCGAATAATTGGTAAAACGTCCCGTTCGAAAACTATAAACGCTTACGCCTCCGTTTTCCGTACCAATCCAGATATTCCCATCGTCTGATTCATTAATCGCAAGAATATCGTTGTGGGCTATACTGCTGCCATCCTTCGGATTGTTGAGAAAATTCGTAAAAGAATCCGTCTTAAAATTGTAAAGCGACACTCCCCCTCCGTGGGTGCCTACCCACAGATTTCCCCGGCTGTCGGTAAAGAGGGTCATGATCCAGTCCGATACCAGACTCTTTTTATTCTCTGAATCATTGAAGTAACCAGTAGTTTTATCGCCCGACAGCTCAAATTTAAAAAGACCTTGATCTGTGCCCAGCCATAGTGCTCCGTTTTTGTCTTCTGTGACCTGATATACATACGCATAGGCCAATCCATATCTTTTCTTGCCTATGTGTTGATAGGAAATATACTTTCCGGTTTGAACACTAAAAAGAAACAAACCTTGATTGGTAGCCAGCCAAATTCGGTTTTTACTGTCCTGAAAAATATCCTGAATATCATAATTCCCATTTTTATCCGGATAGTGAACAAAACTGTTTTTTTCCCGATCAAATTTATCGAGACCGTTCGACGTACCGATCCATAGATTTCCTTCTTTGTCTTCAAGAATATCCTGAATGTAGCTGTCAGTTATGCTCGAACTGTCATTCGGGTCATGTTTGTAATGTATAAATTCATAGCCGTCATATTTATTGAGACCATCCTCACTGCCAAACCACATAAACCCTCGCCTATCTTTCAAAATAGCACTGATATGGCTCTGTGACAGACCATCATTTGTGGTTATATGTTTAAATCTGGGATTTGGTATTTGTGCAAAACAGGGACAAGAAACTAATAAAAAAAGCCAGACAACAGTAACAGGTAATTTTGCTTTCATCGCGTGTTGGGCTATTATTATCTGAGGAGTCTTAAATCTTTAAAAACGCTGGCCAATTCAAAATAGAACAAGTTCTATCATATTCTAAATTTAAACATATTTCTTGTTTCTAGATCTTTTTTGGCTTGCAATATTACCTTCTGCGATTGATCAGACAGTTTGAAACTTCTAACCTTACGATCCGAAAGTATTACTATTTTTTTAACAGAAAATACCATACCACTATTTCGGTTTCCCAAATGATGATGGAAAAAATTAATTTTTCACTGCTGACACACTGTTGTCATTTCACCGTGCGTGATTTGCATATCATCATTAATTAAATCTTTGAAATATGGAAACGAATGTAAAGTCTTCGGAAACACTGTCGAACCTGGTTATTACTCCCGAAGTGTTGTTGGAGCACTGGCAAGCGCACCGGCGCCTTACCCGTCGGGCTATTGAAGCATTTCCTGAGGATGATTTTTACAATTTTTCCATTGGAGGTATGCGCCCTTTTGCTAAACTTACTATGGAAATGATTGTACTTGCTGCTCCCGGTATCAACGGAATTGTTTCAGGAAATTGGTCATCTGAAAAATTCCCGTCCGACTTTTCAACACAACCACCGGCTACAAAAAAAGAAGTCCTCACTCTTTGGGACTCGGTAACTGAAGAGATCAATGAATTATGGCCGCAAATTCCGGCAGGCCGGTTCCAGGAAAATGATCTGGCCTTTGGCATGTATGAGGGCACCGTTCAATATATGCTGTTTTATATGATCGAAAACGAAGTTCACCATCGTGGCCAGGGTTACGTTTATCTCCGCGCACTCGGCATTGAACCTCCTGCATTCTGGGACAGAAGCTAATAATAATTACTATCTGGTAGGTCCGGTACCGGACCTACTGATCTATTTCGTCGGTTTTTCCTGCTATACATCGGATCACAGTATCCAGCTCTTTTACGGAAGTAAGCATTTTGTCAAGAAACTCCCTTTGCTCAACTTCAGTGTTTTCATAATTGGTAGCCAGATCGATCAGGCTCATCAACCTCGCCACAGGTGCTCTGAAGACATGGGATTGCATCCAGGCAATTTCCCGTAACTTTTTATTTTTATCTTCAATTTCGAGGATGTATTTCAAACGTTCAGTAACGTCATTAACCAATACAACCCGGCCGTCGATGTTGTCAAGCTGAATTGCATTACTTTGAATTTCGGCCCATATAATCTCTCCGTTTTTCTTGCAGTGCCTGAAAATGCCGCCATAATGAACATCGGTCTTGTTCCGCAAAAGGGAGATTTGCTCATCAAGTTTTGGCAAATCTTCGACCGGCCTGATCTCACGAATAGTCATTGTCAGAAATTCCTCGTAGCTATATCCATAATGCCTGATTGCCGCATTATTGACATTTAGAAAGCGAAGCGTATTGATATCATAAACCCACATCGGCTGCGGACTAAGCTGAAAAAGATCGCTGTATCGTTTTTGAGATTCTTCAAGTTCGAGCGATTTCTTTTTACGCTCTATGCTGTACAGAATACTTTTAAAAAGAGAAGAAGCAGTAAGATCGTCTTTAAGCAAATAATCAGCGACACCGAGCGAAAGAGATCTGACACTGAATGCGACATCGGGATAGCCGGTAAGGATAATTATCGGTATCCCCGAACTAATCGCAAGGATCTCCGTAATTAATTCCTCCCCGCTTTTGTCTGGCAACGAAAGGTCAAGCAGGATTACGTTGATAGCCCAACCCGTTTCTTTCAAAAATTGCTCTCCCTCTTTGAAGTTTTTAGCCTGAAAAATCTCCGGAAGATAGATTTGATCTTCTAGAAAATCCTCGATCAGAGCAAAATCTCCGGGGTTATCCTCAATGACCAGTACCCGATATATGTTATTATCCTTTTCCATCTACTGTTATTTAGCTGACGGAAGTTTGACGACATTGATCCAGAAATTCTCGATAGTGGAAACCACGTTCAAAAAACTTTCAGACTCGACCGGCTTGGTTATATAACAGTTCGCGTGATTGCTGTAAGATTTATTTATATCCGTGTCTGACGATGATGTAGTTAGCATGATGACAGGGATATGCTTTAATTTTTCATTTGTTTTGATGTAGTGAAGTACCTCGTGCCCGTTTTTTCTGGGAAGATTTACATCAAGTAAAATTAAATCAGGGGTGTCAGCACTTACAAATTTGCGTTTCTGGTTTAAAAAATCAAGCGCTTGTTCTCCATCTCGGACCACACTGACTTTATTAACAGTTTTCCCCTCCAGCAACGCTTCCGTCGTCAGTAAAATATCACCCTCATTGTCTTCTACCAGTAAAATATGAATGCTTTTCATAACGCTGTCAAGTTCTTAGCAATAGTAAAATAAAAGCTGCTTCCCTTCTTTTCTTCGGATTCTACCCAAATTTCCCCCCCGAGGGTTTCTACAATTTTTTTTGTGATTGCCAGCCCCATACCAGTCCCTGAATATTCTTCCCGGTTGTGTAGACGTTGAAAGATAATGAAAATCTTCTCGAAATACTGCTTATCAATGCCTATTCCATTGTCAGCTACACAAAATTGCCAATGCGTAGGCGTTTCAGTACTTAAAATCCGGATATGCGGTATTTGATCTTTTTTATGATATTTCAACGCATTGCTTATCAGGTTTTGGAAAACCTGCCGCAAAGGAGCTTTAAATGCCATCAATTGTGGCATTTCTGAATATTCGATCCTGGCCTTCTTATCTTTTATTTTTTTCTGATATAATGTCTGGATTTCATGGATCACTTCGCCCACATCAACTTTTTCCGGGATTTCCTTAGTCTTGCCAGCCCTCGAAAAATCGAGCAGGTCAAGGATGATCTGACGCATCCGTTTGGCACCATCCACAGCATAGTAAATATAGACTTTGGCTTTATCGTCCAGAGATTCGCTATACTTTTTTTCCAGTAATTTCAGAAAGCTGGTAATCATCCGCAGCGGTTCCTGCAAATCGTGTGAAGCTACGTAAGCAAACTGCTCGAGCTCTAAATTTGAAGCAGCCAGCACTTTAAGGTGTTTTTCCAATTCTTCATGCATTTCCTTCAACTGTGACTCTGTCGTTTTCCTGTCCGTTATATCTTTAAAATACACCGTCAGCCCATCGCCGGTTGGATATGCATTGACCTCAAACCATTTATTCAGTCGGTTGGAATGCTCTTCAAAACGCACAAGGATATTATCTTTGATGGCCTTTAAATAAAGATTATAAAAGCGCAGAGGAATCGTCCGGTAGTATGTTTTCCAAATACTTTTGCCAACTATTTCTTCCCGTTCTATACCAGTAAGATTCTCCGCTTCCCGGTTCCAGTACGTTACAGTCCAGTTTTTCGAAACTGAGAAAAATCCGTCTCTAATACTTTCAAGCGTCTTGTTTTTTTCTTCGTAAGCATTTAAAAGTGCCCTGTCAGCTTCCTCTGTTTCGATCGCTTTCGCCAGATTTACAGAGATTGTTTTGAGAAAAGAAATTTCATCATCGTTCCACTTTCTCTCACTCTTGCAATCATCAAAACCGATATACCCGAAAAATTTATTTTTAACAAAAACCGGAAAAATAAGCAGAGATTTTATCTCTTGAGCAATGAGTCCGGATTTAAACTCTGAATCTGGTAAGTTACTGACAATACCCAAATACGGCTTTTTTCTCGTCAACAAAGAGACCAATTCCTGTAAGGTTTCATGCGGAACATGCTGTAAGTCCGAATTGTTGATCTGTGGTTGAAATTCACCCGAATTCCATTCCAGTTTCTGATTGCAAAATACTTTACCAGATTCAGGATCGGTATAATTTTCGAAATAATAAACCCGGTCTGCATCTACAGCTTTTCCAACCAGATTAAAAGAATGGTCAATAGCAGACAACCAGTCGTCATACAGTAAAAGACAACTATTGACCTCTGCAATTGCCGCAAGCAATCCGGATTTACGGAGTAGTTTAAGCTGTGTTTTTTTACGTTGCGAAACATCTCTGAGCACCCCAATCATCCTTACCGCCTCGCCCTCAGAATTTCTAATGATGTATCCGTTTTCCTGTACGAAGGAATAATTTCCGTTCACCTTCTGAAGCTGATATTCCGCTCGCCAGTTGTTGAGCGAATGATTTGCTAAAGCAGTTGCTAAAGTTTTATTAACGAAGTCTTTGTCCGTATCGTGGATCAGATCCAGCCATTTTTGCACAGGAAATCGTTCATTACTCATTTCATGACCAAAGAGACGATAAAATCCATCGCCCCAGGCAATATGGTCTGTCGCCATATCCCAGTCATAAATCGCATCCCGCGTCGCTTTGTTTACGTATTCATATCGTTCATTACTTAACTTCAAAGCATCCACCATCGTCCGCAGACGCGATTCACTTAAAACCAGCTCTTGCTGTACTTTTTTGCTTTCTGTAATATCCAGACAGGCTCCTATCATCTTTACAGGCAGCCCCTTTTCATCTGTTTTTAACCGTCCCCATGATTTTAGGTTTCTGATTTCACCGTTTGGCCGAATAATACTTTCTTCAAAAACGACGTCTTTTCTAGTTGCCAGAACATCATAAATGGTATCGATGACACGTTCTCTGTCGGCTGGATGTAACATCGATTTGTATCCCTCGAAACTAGCTTTGAAAAGCGATTTTTCTATTCCATAAATTTCGTAAAGCGAATCTGACCAGGTCACTTTATCATTTATAATGTCCCATTGCCAATTGCCCAACCGGGCCAGTTCCTGCCCTTGTTTCATTAAAAAAGTATTCTCTTCCAAAAGCTCTGAGCTATACCTGTTCTCTAGAATAATTTTGAGAATGGCCATAAATCTCCCGATTGTCTCAATTTCCTCAGCGTCCGGAACCCTCACTTCCCGGTAGTAAATACCAAATGTGGCCATTACGCTGCCTTCGGAATTGATCACTGGATGTGACCAGCAGGCTCGAAGATTAAATGGAAGCGCCAGATGTTTAAAGTCCGTCCAATGTCGATCGCATTCAATATCATTTGCAAAAATTTTTTCCTTCAGATAGGCAGCAGTACCGCACGAACCCATGTTTTCTGCGACTGGTATTCCTTCAATAGAATCGATATACTCTTGAGGTAAGGAAGGCGAAGCCCAATTGTAAAGTCTGTTATTTTTTTCCTGAAGAACAGAGCAGATCATTTTTGGGAAGATATTTTCAATCCCAAGAATGTAAGTCGTGAGTACATCCTCGATCGACGAATTCCTCTGTGAATTCAATTCCAATACCGATTTTTCCAAACGTTCCAATTCTGTAAAACGTTTCGCTTCTGTAATGTCAATCATCACGCCCCGAAGCTTTGAATTTTGCCCGTTTTCCTGAATCACAGAAACCATATCTTTTATCCAGACAACACTTCCGTCTGCATGGATCATACGGTAATCAAAATCATAATTACGTGACGTTTTCGATTTTTCATGGCAAAAGTTAACTGCTTCTTCACGATCATCGGCGTAGATATGATCTTCCCAGAAATGCGGTGTATCCATCCACTCCTGGGGAGAATATCCCAAAATTGTTTTAACCTGGTCGCTGATAAACGTAAAATCGTGCGTGACAGCATCTGTCTCCCAAACAATTCCATCAACGGTCTGAATCAGGGATTCAAACTTATTTTTAGATTCCAGAAGCTCTTCCTCGATCACTTTGCGGTCCGTTATGTCTTGCATGGATCCATAAAGCCGCGTCACCTGACGCCCCTTATGCTCCGCGACACCTGTAACACGAACCCAGCGAAAATTCCCTTTCGCAGTTACCACACTGACTTCCAGGTCAAAAAACTCGCCTAACTGAATTGCTTGTCTGATCACCAGAATCAATGACTGCCAATCTTTCCCGTCACTGTAAAATTTGCTTACCGCATCAAAATCAATTTCATTTCCCGAATCCACTTCGTGAATTTCTCTCGCAACATCAGTCCAGATTAAAGATTTTCTCAGTAAATCAGCTTCCCAACTGCCGACTTTTGCGATTCTCTGCGTTTCATCTAAAAACTTTTCATTTTTGGCCAGACTTTCCGCCGAGGTCTTTTCGTTTTTTTCTGTTATAATCCGTTCTGTTACATCCGAAACAGAACGGATTATAAATTTAATGTTATTCAGTTCGTCAAAAACCGGTGTGTTTGATGAAATATAGCTTTTAAGTTGAAGCTCTCCCGTGTTTTTATCCGGTACATTAAATTCAAATACCGGTGTTTTATTAGGTAATTTCTCTTCTAAAAGTTTCTCAAACAGATTCTTTCTACCGGAAGATTCAAAATAAGGGTGATTAGGAAAAGCACAGAAAAACCCTTTTCCAATTAACTCTGATTCAGCCAATTGAACTATATCCAGATATGCATCATTCGCACAGATAATTGTAAACTGAGGAGAATCTGGCAGTAAAACGATAGTCGGAGTCGGTAACGCTTTAAATACCGAATCCGGAAAATTCTGGTCCACCATATTTTATCCTTAATAATCACAAAGCAATTCCCGATTTCATTATAAAGAACTTGCTGCAAGAGGGTGAAATTTTATTTATTCCAGTTGTAATAATATTTATAAATATTAAAATTAAAAATCTAAAAGTCAAAAATTTTCTACTTAACGTAGTAGAAACTCCATAAGACCTCAATATTGATCTATAACAGTTACAAATTGCCAAAGATTTATATTTATTTTTTTAAAATCACAGAATACTATGAAGCTTCAAACTTGGAATTACCTTACCCAAGAAACAGTCATACCAGGTGATTTGTCGCCATAAGTAACTTACTAAAATCTACCTCTTAGGTATATACGAAATAAGG
>Ga0247803_1001314_pt1 | contig 13053 bp, 6 predicted proteins | sample UWRJL014104B1_FD_180928 | JGI IMG/M metagenome (GOLD analysis project Ga0247803, IMG submission 180928) | Plant litter microbial communities from Arlington Agricultural Research Station in Wisconsin, United States - UWRJ-L014-104B-1 | ecosystem: Environmental > Terrestrial > Plant litter >...
GTAACCACCGAGAAAACATTAGAGCACATGTGGCAGGAAGGCGAGCAGGTAACGCGCACGATAACTGCAAAAAACTTTTCAGCCCGGTATTCTACTAACTATAAGCCCGCTGCGGATGATATAATAACTTTTGAAGTTGACGGTGATGACGGGTACAGGCTGCTGATTAATGGTAAAAAAGTGCTTGACGCATGGGAAAGGAACCGCTGGGGTGCAAAAACCTATGAGCTCGACGCCAAGAAAGGCACTGTATATAATATAACCCTTGAATATTTTCAGGGTGATGGAAGCGGACATATAAGGCTTAGTGCCGGAAAATATATTAAGAGTAATTTTGACGGCATTGCAGACAAGTATAAAGATGCCGACGCATTTGTGTTTGTGGGAGGAATCTCTCCCCAACTTGAAGGCGAGGAAATGAAGGTAAACGATCCCGGGTTTGAAGGTGGCGATCGCACATCTATACTGCTGCCTGCAATACAGACCGAGTTAATGAAATCACTTAAAAAAACAGGCAAGCCTGTTGTATTTGTTATGATGACAGGCAGTGCGGTGGCAGCTCCATGGGAATCTGAAAACATACCTGCAATACTAAATGCATGGTATGGCGGGCAGGCCACCGGAACAGCAGTTGCAGATATTTTATTTGGCGACTATAACCCTTCAGGAAGGCTGCCGGTTACTTTTTACAAAAGCGACAGCGATTTACCTGCATTTAGCGACTATACTATGACCAACCGGACGTACCGTTATTTTAAAGGTACGCCGTTATATGGTTTTGGGTACGGGCTAAGCTATACTAACTTTGCGTATGATAAATTAGATTTGCCTTCTAAAATACAAAAAGGCGCGCCTGTAAAAGTATCAGTTAAAGTTACAAATACAGGCAAAGTAGCGGGAGACGAAGTTGCACAGCTGTATATAAGCAATACCGATGCTAAAATTAAAGCGCCCATTAAAGCCCTTAAAGGCTTTGAGCGTATCAACCTGAAACCCGGTGAGAGCAAAGTAGTAACGTTTAATGTATCTCCCGAAGATTTGTCTTATGTTAAGGAGGATGGTACACTGGCACAATTTAGTGGAAACGTAGAAATTGCTGTAGGAGGCTACCAGCCAGGCGAACCCAATAAATCGAGCAGTAGCCTGATAAAGAAGACACTAAATATCAAATAATAAGATAACAAAGGCAAAAAGTAAAGGGCAATCGGTAACATGATTGCCCTTTTTTTAATACTACCAAGATGCCCTATTAAACCATTTACAATTGTTATCCCGTAAACAATTTGCACATATAGTATCATAAGCTACATTTTTAGGTAGTAAACCCCTATTAAAAAAGCCTGCCAGAAATATTCCCGGCAGGCTTTGTATTGAATAGGTAATCCTAATAAAAGGATATCTGGCTGGCTAAACCAAATTATTTAGCCGCCTTTAAAATTGCCTCCTTAACCTGGGTTTTAACGCTCAGGTCACGGTTATAAGGCAACGGATAATTTGTACGGCCCCTTATCGGCCAGTTATTAAGCCACGTGTTACGGTCTGAAAGGCCCCAGAAAGTAACCCGGTCTATTTTACTTTCATACTTCATAAAAAGCTTAAACAGGCTTTGGTAGCTGTCTGCCAGCTTTTTCTCTATATCCTTTGGCAGTCCATCGGTATACGGGTCAAGCTCTTTTTTATACGCGGCATTGTTAGACACATCTGCCGTGGTACTTGCACCCTTGTCAGGAAGCACAGAGATATCCAGTTCGGTAATGTTAACATTTACACCAGCTTTTATAAAGTCCTGTATGGTAGCTTCTACCTCACTAATTGCCGGGCCGGTTAAACTATAGTGCCCCTGCTCCCCTACCGCTTTTATAGGCAGGCCTTTTGCTTTTAGCCGGTTTACAATTTTAACAGCACCCGCACGCTTTTCCTTCTTATATAAGTTATAGTCGTTATAATACAACTCTGCGTCTGGGTCGGCGGCGTGGGCATATTCAAAAGCTTTCTCAATATAGTCGTCGCCCAGTATGGTGTACCATTTAGATTTACGCAGCGTACCATCTTCATTAAGTGCTTCGTTTACCACATCCCAGCCTTTTATAGTGCCCTTGTAGCGCCCTACCACAGTATTTATGTGATCCTGAAGCCTTTTAAGCAGTGCATCACGGCTAAGTAAATTCCCCTGGTCATCTTTAAACACCCAGTCCGGGGTTTGCGAATGCCATAGCAATGTGTGCCCAATGATAAACATATCCGAATCTTTTCCGGTTTTTATATAGGCATCGGCATGTTCAAAGTTATACGTGTCCTTAGTGGGATGGATGTTTTCCCATTTCATGTCATTCTCCGGCGAAATACTGTTAAACTCCGCTTTAATAAGCTTTTGTTCGTCAGCATTGCTTCCGTTAGACTGCCACCTGTTAAGCGCAACCCCTATGTAAAACTTGCCTTTAAAGGCATCTTTAAAAGACGTGCCTTTTACGTCCTGGGCTTTTGCAAAACCACAAGCCATAAAAAACGACAGTAAAAATATATTTGTTCTTAATTTCATACGTAGATTTTTAGTTACGGATTTATAAGTTCAATAGTACCATCAGCATTATGGGTAAGCTCAGTAACTTTTACATTTCTCAGGTGTGTTTTACCCGAAAGCTGTGTATCATGGTAAAAAATGTACCATTTGCCTTTAACCTCGATTATCGAGTGGTGGGTAGTCCATCCCTGTACCGGGTTCATAAACGTTCCCTGGTAGGTAAAAGGGCCTGTAGGCTTATCCCCTGTAGCGTAAGCAAGTAAATGCGTATCGCCTGTAGAATAGGTAAAGTAGTATTTGCCGTTAAATTTATGCATCCAAGAGCCTTCAAAAAAGCGCCTGTCGTGGTCAGATGTTAGCAAAGGCTTGCCTTCCTTGTCGTTAATTATAACATCGGTAGGTTTGCCGTCAAACTGCAGCATGTCTTTACTTAGTTTTACCACCTTGCACGATAATGCCGGTTTATCTTCTTGCTTAGAATCGGTTTTAGACCCTTGCGCGTCAAATTTACCGGTTGTCCATTGTTGCAACTGCCCGCCCCATATACCACCAAAGTACATGTAAGAAGTACCATCCTCATCTGTAAAAACAGCCGGGTCTATACTATAGCTGCCGGTTATAGGTTCTTTTTCAGCTTTAAAAGGGCCTGCAGGTGATTTGCTTGTAGCCACGCCGATATGGAAAACATCATCTTTATCTTTTACCGGGAAATATAAATAGTAGGTGTCGCCTTTTTTAGCAACATCCGGTGCCCAAAGCTGGCGTTTTGCCCACGGAATATCTTTTACTGAAAGCGCTACACCATGGTCGGTTACCTTTCCGCCAATACTGTCCATAGAAAGGATGTGGTAATCATCCATGGCAAAATGGTCGCCATTGTCATTTTCGGGAATACCCGCATCAATATCATGCGACGGGTATATGTATATTTTACCGTCAAATACATGTGCAGACGGGTCTGCCGTATAAATTTCAGAAATAAGCGGCTCTGATAAATATTTTTTCTCAGTAGTTTGTGCCTCCTTTGACGCTTCTTTTTCTTCAGGTTTATCAGCCTTGCCATTGCATGAGGTTACAGCCACAGCCGACAAAAGCACTACCGACTTTACTGCATTATGTACTATTGTGTTTTGTTTTTTCATATGTTGTAATACTAAATCGATGTAGTTATTTAAAAAGATAAAAGCCATTTTAAAGGATATCCTATAAAATGGCTTAAATTATGTATTAATATGCGTTAGCAATAATCTGCTCAAACAGTTCCTGCCTGCCGCTTATTGCTTTTGGCTCGCCGTTTTCGCGTGCGTAAGCGCTAAGGTCTTCCAGGGTAAGGCCGCCTTTTTCAAACTCTGCACCTTTACCACCGTCGAATGACGCGTAGCGCTCTGTGCGAAGTTGTGTATAATTAGTGTTTTTAAGGATGTGCTCCGCGCTTATAAGGCCACGTGCAAAAATATCCATACCGCTAATGTGCGCAATAAATTTATCCTCAAGGTCTATTGAGTTCCTCCTTATTTTAGCGTCAAAGTTAATACCGCCGCCTTTAAGGCCACCTGCCTGAAGGAAAACAAGCATGGCCTGTGTAACTTCATAAATGTCGATAGGGAACTGGTCAGTATCCCATCCGTTCTGATAATCACCACGGTTAGCATCAAGGCTGCCCAGCATACCGGCGTTAGCGGCTATTTGCATTTCGTGCTCAAAGGTGTGGCCTGCAAGCGTAGCGTGGTTAACTTCAAGGTTTAGTTTAAAGTCGTTCTGTAAGTTGTATTTGTTAAGGAAACCAATGCAGGTTGCCGCGTCAAAATCATACTGGTGCTTCATAGGCTCCATAGGCTTAGGCTCTATAAGGAAATTGCCTGTAAAGCCTTTGCTGCGTGCATAGTCGCGGCAAATGGTTAGGAACTGTGCAAGGTGGTCCTGCTCACGCTGAATATCAGTGTTTAGTAAGCTCATGTAGCCTTCACGGCCGCCCCAGAACACATAGTTCTCGCCACCAAGTGCGATAGTAGCGTCTATGGCTATTTTTGCCTGCGCGGCAGCATAAGCAACCACATCAAAGTTAGGGTTTGTAGAAGCACCGTTCATATAACGTGGGTTGCTAAACAGGTTGCTGGTACCCCAAAGCAATTTAATGCCAGTTTCCTCTTGCTTCTCTTTAGCGTAGGCTACAACCGCCTGTACACGCTGCTCAAATTCAGCCAATGTAGGCGCTTCGTCTACTAAATCCACATCGTGGAAGCAGTAGTACTCAATGCCCAGTTTTTCCATAAATTCAAAACCGGCATCTAATTTATCTTTAGCACGGGCTACAGCATCTTCGTTGCTGTCCCATGAATGTTTCTCTGTACCTGGGCCAAACGGGTCGCCACCTGTATTTACCATGGTATGCCACCAGGCCATAGAAAATTTGAAATGCTCTTTTAATGGTTTGCCCGCTACAACGCGGTTTTCGTCATACCATTTAAAAGCAAGGGGATTATTGCTCTCGCGCCCCTCAAATTTTATTTTGTCTACTGTACTAAAGTAAGCTTGTTTTGTACTGCTCATTTTGTTTATATTCAATGTTAATATTCATTTTCCATTCCTGGTAAATTTCAGTGTAAACACCTGATAGTTGTGTAGACGGCTCTATACGCTCAAGGCAGTGCAGCCCGGTAAATGCCTCATCCAGGGTTTTATAAAATCCGGAGCCATAAGCCGCGCCACGTGCCGCGCCATCTGCGCCCGCTGTATTGTACAGCTCTACAGTGGTATTAGTAGTATTAGCAAATATCTCACGGAACACAGGGCTTAAAAACAGGTTTGCCATACCGGCACGCACTACTGTGCCACCAGCGCCCGACTCCTTCATAACATCAAAGCCGTAGTTCATGGCAAAAACGATGCTCTCACAGGCTGAACGAACAAGTTCGGGCGACTGGTGAATGTTGAAGTTAAGGTTTTGGATGCCCGAAAATATGGGCTTGTTATTAAATATACGCTCCACGCCGTTACCAAACGGATAAAAACGCAGGCCTTTACTGCCCGGTTCTGCCTTCATGGCCTCCGCGTTAAGCTTATTGTATGAAACCGGCTCATTATTACCCAGCGACATTATCCTGCGCAGCCAGCTGTAGAGAATACCCGAGCCGTTTACGCAAAGTAACACACCGTTTCGCTTCGCCTCGGCAGTATTGTTCACGTGAAGGAATGTATTGATGCGGTTCTGCTCGTCCCAGGCATCTTTATCGGTAACCGAATATATTACTGCCGACGTACCTGCTGTGGTAGCTATTTCGCCGGGCTTAAGTACGTTTAATGAAAGTGCGTTGTTTGGCTGGTCGCCGGCACGGTAGGTAATTTTAACGTTAGGGTTAAAGCCTAGTTCCTGTGCAACTTCAGCACTTATAGTAGCCTGTTCGCCAAAAGTTGGTACAATTTCAGGGATTATTGATACAGGAAGGTCAAATGCCTCAAGAATTTCTACCGCCAGGCGGCCTTCGCCGAAATTCCAAAGTGCTGCTTCCGATAAGCCTGATGCGGTAGTTTGTGCGCGGCCTGAAAGTTTTGCCGCGATAAAGTCTCCCGGAAGCAGCATGTGTACTGCTTTATAAAACAACTCCGGCTCATGCTCCTGAACCCATTTTAGTTTAGAAACCGTAAAGTTACCGGGGCTGCCTAATATCTGGTCCCTGCATTCTTTATGCCCTATTTTATTATATAAGTCCTCCCCTATTTGCGCCGCGCGGCTATCGCACCATATAATTGATGGCCTAACCGGGTTCAGCTGCGCGTCAGTAAGCACAAGTCCGTGCATTTGATAAGCGATGCCTACAGCAGAAATTTGGGAAAAGTCGATATTGTAATCTTTTTTTAGCGTGGCAATACCTGTTTTAACATAATGCCACCACTGATTAGGGTCTTGTTCGGCCCAGCCAATGTTTTCAGCAAAAAAGCCCATTTCCTGTTCAGGGACACCAATTGCTGCTAAAGTATGCCCTTTATCGGCGTCATATACAGATAGTTTTATTGAAGAACTTCCTAAGTCAATACCGAGAAACAGCATATAGTATATTGTAAAGATTATTAATAACAATTAAATCATGGCAAATATACAACAATTTATATTATTGTCATAACGACCATATCCCCAACCCATGTTCCATCTTACCGCAATTCAATAACATAAACTGGTAAAGGATTAGGATTGCTCAAATATAGTTCTTTAGTCTAAACTGGCAAGAAAAAACAGCGAAAAAAAACACGAAAACGATTTCTTTATTATTTAATAAAGAAATGCGTAATTAATTGGCAGAATCTTTACTTTGTACTTACTTGCATCTAATGGCAATTATTTCCAAATTTTACAACAAACCTTTATGAAACTAAAAAAAATCCTGCTCCTCTTCATTGCATCAATGTCGGTCACGATAACAACTTCGCAAATAACATTGCCTAAAATTGTAGGTAATGGAATGGTACTACAGCGCGGCGAAGAGTTAAAAATTTGGGGGTGGGCATCCGCCGGGGAAGCTGTCAACGTAAAATTTAATAAAAAAACCTACGCTACTACAACAGGCAAAGATGGAATGTGGTCAATAAAATTGCCAACAATGAAAGCAGGCGGCCCTTATACCATGGAGGTTAAAGGTAAAAATACAATAATGCTAAAAGATATTTTAATTGGCGACGTTTGGCTGTGCGCGGGCCAGTCGAACATGGTGCATCAAATGCGCCTGCACAATGTGCGCTATGCCGACGACATTGCTAAAGCTGATAATGTGCAGATACGGCAGTTTTTTGTTCCTAATACAACGAACCTCTTAGCACCGCAAAACGATTATAAAGAGGGCGAATGGAAAACAGCCACCAGTGCTAACATTGGCGATTTTTCGGCTGTAGCCTATTTTTTTGCGAAAAAACTGTACGAAGAATATAAAGTGCCCATTGGCATTGTTAACGCAAGCTGGGGTGGTACGCCTATTGAATCGTGGATAAGCGAAGACGGATTTAAAAAATTTCCTGATGTTTTAGAAACTGTAACTAAAAATAAAGATACAGCCTATATAGCCAGCCAAACGGCAAAGGGAGGCAGTAACAAACCTGAACCGGAAGATAAGGGCCTTACAAGCAAGTGGTACACCAACGAATATATTGAAAAAGGATGGCATACCATTGCCATACCCGGCTACTGGGAAGACCAGGGCGTGCGCGACTTGGACGGTGTGGTTTGGTACAGGCGCGTTATAGAAGTACCGCAATCGATGGCTGTAGATAAGGTTAAACTCTTCATGGGCCGTATAGTTGATGCAGATGAAGTGTATATAAACGGAAAGAAAATAGGCAACACCACCTACCTGTACCCGCAGCGCCGTTATGAGGTACCAAAAGGAATATTACAGGCCGGTAAAAACCTCATTGCGGTACGGGTAACAAATAATTCTGGCAAAGGCGGTTTTGTACCCGATAAGCCTTACTATATCGCTTCGGGAAATGACACTATAGGACTTACAGGATACTGGCAGTATAAAGTGGGGAGGGTAAACACACCCTCAGGCAGGCCGGGCAGTTTCGGCATAGCCCTGCATAACCAACCTACTGCGCTGTATAATGCCATGGTAGCCCCCATTGTAAATTACAGGGTAAAAGGCTTTGTATGGTACCAGGGCGAAAGCAATACCGGCAAGGCAGACGAATATACGAAATTACAAACTGCCTTAATACAGGACTGGCGCGGCAAATGGAATAAAGAGCTGCCGTTTATATTCGCGCAGCTGCCCGGCTTTATGGACTACCGGTATTTACCTTCAGAAAGCCAGTGGGCGAATTTCCGTGAGGCGCAGGCCAAGACATTGTCTATAACTAATACGGCTATGGCTGTTGCTATAGACCTGGGCGAATGGAACGACATACACCCCGACAGGAAAAAAGAAGTGGGCGAACGCTTAGCTTTAGCCGCCCAAAAGGTAGCTTACGGTAAGGCGTTAGTTTATACAGGGCCTGCCTTTAAATCGTATACCATTGAAGGGAATAAAATAGTTTTATCATTTGACAATGCCTCTACAGGCCTGACTACCAGCGACGGCGAAGCACCCGAAGAGTTTGCTATAGCCGGGGCGGATAAAAAATTTGTATGGGCAAAGGCAAAAATAGAGGGCTCTAAAATAATAGTATGGAGCGACGAAATTACCGAACCAAAATATGTACGGTACGCATGGGCTGACAACCCGGTAAACCCTAATTTGATAAATACTGAAAAGCTACCCGCCGCACCATTCAGGACCGATGAATAATAAATGGGCAGCATGCAGCAAATTTTACAGTATATTTATTCAAATATTACAAGCACGACAAATGAAACAAATTATTAGTTTTTTACCCCTGATGCTTGCCCTGGTTAGCATCAGCCTGAGCGCCCAGACAAAAAACATAACCGTCAGGAAAACTAAGTTTGACTACGACTGGAAGTTTAAATTGGGTGACCATCCTGATGCTTCGCATGTAGACTATAATGATGCAGGCTGGCGCAACCTCGACCTGCCGCACGACTGGAGTATTGAGGGTGTTTTTGATGCTAAAAACCCCATGGGTAAAGATGGTGGGTATCTCCCGGCCGGCATTGGCTGGTACCGAAAAACAGTAACTATCCCGGCGGGGCAGAAAGGTAAAAAGCTGAGCCTTTATTTTGAAGGGGTTTACATGAATTCAGAAGTATTTATAAACGGTACGTCGTTAGGGGTTCGCCCTTATGGTTATTCATCATTCTCTTATAATATAACCCCTTATGTAAAATTTGGGCAAAATAATGTTATTGCAGTACGGGTAGACAACTCACAGCAAAAAAATAGCCGGTGGTACAGCGGCTCCGGCATTTACAGGCATGTTTGGCTCACGGCTACAAACCCTGTGCATACAGACCCACGGGGAGTGGCTATTAGTACATCCCAGGCAGGCACAAAACAGGCTACTGTGACTGTAAAAGCCGTGTTGCAAAACGAAACTTCGTCATCTAAAAGTGTACAACTGGCTATACAATTATATGACAGCAATAATAAAAAGGCCGGTAAAAACGAATTGACTGTAAGTATTCCCGCTAATTCAGCCAAAGAAGTTTCGGCAGATATAACGGTTAAAGTGCCTAATCTCTGGTCGCCGGATACGCCTTACCTGTACAATGCTGAGATAAGGATATTAGACGGCAAAAATGTTGTGGATGAAATTTCACAATCATTTGGGATCCGCACCATAGAATACAGTGCAGATAAAGGCTTTGTATTAAACGGCAAACCTACTGAAATTAGCGGAAGCTGCGTACACCACGACAATGGGGCATTAGGTGCTGCAGCCTATGACCATGCTGAAATAAGAAAAGTAGCATTACTAAAATCAGCAGGTTTTAATGCGGTAAGGACGAGCCATAATCCACCGTCTGAAACATTTCTAAACGCCTGCGACAGTTTAGGTTTGCTGGTAATGGATGAGTCTTTTGACGGGTGGAGGGAGAAAAAAAACACATACGACTACTCCATTTATTTTGATGCGTGGTGGCAAAAAGATGTTGAAGCCATGGTTTTAAGGGACCGGAACCACCCATCTATTGTTTTTTGGAGTACGGGCAATGAAATTATTGAGCGTAAATCGCCCGAAGCAATAGAAACTGCCCAAAAGCTGGCCGGGCTTATACGAAAACTTGACCCTACCCGCCCTGTTACTTCGGCCATGACCGCATGGGATAAAGACTGGGAAATATTCGACCCTTTATTTGCAGCGCACGATATTGGCGGGTATAATTACCAGATGTACCATGCCGAAGGCGACCATAAAAGGGTTCCGAACCGTATAATCGTACAAACAGAGTCGTTCCCCAAGGATGCTTTTAGCAACTGGAAAGCGGTAAACGACCTCCCTTACGTTATAGGCGATTTTGTATGGACAGGGATGGATTACCTTGGCGAATCGAGCATTGGCAGGTATTACTACAAAGGTGAGATAGAGGGGCAGCACTGGGAAGCAGAATTTTTTCCGTGGCACGGCTCCTATTGTGGCGATATAGACCTTATTGGCTGGAGAAAACCCATATCTCACTACAGGGAGATACTTTACAGCAGTAGTAAAAAAATATACCTCGCTGTTAAAGAACCTAATAATTATTATGGGGAGATTAAAGAAACAATGTGGTCTGTCTGGCCTACATGGGAAAGCTGGACCTGGCCCGGGCACGAAGGCAAAAATATTGAAGTTGAGGTATATTCTAATTATGATAAAGTGCGGCTTTATTGCAATGGCACCTTAATTGGCGAAAAGCCAACCACCCGGAGTGAAGCGTTTAAAGCCGTATTTAAGATGCCCTACCAGCAAGGAGAATTAAAGGCTGTGGGCGTGGTTAACGGTAAAGAAACAGAGATAAACACATTAAAAACCGCAGGAGAAACAGCTAAAATAAAATTAAGTCCGGATAACACCGCGCTTAAAGCAAATGGCCAGGACCTTATTTATATAACAGTCCAACTTACCGATGCGCAGGGCATACCGCAGCCTAATGCAGAGAACCAGCTTACATTTGAGGTTACAGGTGCCGGGACTATCGTTGGCGTGGCAAACGCAAATTTAAAAGATACCGACCCCTATACGGCTAGCCGCCGTAAAGCCTGGAAAGGGCAGGCATTGGTAATTATAAAAAGTAAAAGAGAAAAAGGCACCATACAGCTTAAAGCCATTTCGCCCGGTATACAAAGCGAAATACTAACCTTAAAGGTAAAATAAAGTAGAGAGGTAAACAACACATCCCACTCTCAATTTAAACATAAAAATAGCCAGTACATATCTAATTATGACTGGCTATTGTATTTTTACTTAATGCTATTCTTAAAGATTATTGAAATCTAATTATTCCTATCCGGCTCTTTTAAGGCTAAGGAGATGTATCTTTCAACGTTAGGCTCTAAGCCATCCTCTAGGACTAATGCTTTATTACTTCCTGCATGGTTAGCGGGTCGGTTTTCTCATAATATTCTAACGTATTAACCGGACGCTCAATATCATACGGTATAGGGCGTTTGCTAAACTGCTGAAAGTACAGCAGGCAGCCGTCTTTATAAAACTGGGCATCCCTGCACTGGCGTTGTAGTTTGGTTTGTACGGCTGCAAAACGCTCTGCATCTACATACGGGGCAACCTTGTCCCATGTTTTTTGAAAGTTACGCACCTCGTCAACGCCGCTCTGGTAGCGGTAGCAAAGCTCATCCCAAAGTATCTTGCCGTTTTTTAGCTTAAAATCCCATGGCACATGATGAAAGTACAACAGTAACTTCTCAGGGCATTTTTCTGCAGAAGCAAATTCTGATGCAAGTGGCTCATGGTACTGGCTCACGGCGTTACTGCCTGTGGCGGTGCGGTTAAAGCCTATGCCGTCGGCGCCTGCCTGGTGGTAGTAAGGCGGTGTCCAGTCTTTACGAACCCTTGCCGGGGCATACCACGGGCCGGGGCCGTAGTGCTCATGCGCACTAAATATGTGGTGCAGGCCAAGCGGCATCGAGTAATTGACTACGGCCTCACGGCTGTCCAGCATCATTTGCTGTACAGGCTTTAAAAAGTTGTCCTCCCAGCCTTTAGCGGTTTCGCCATCCGTGGGCAAAAAAGTAAGCTTTACCCACTCGTTAGCTACATCCCTGGCTGCCATGGTATTATTCCAGGCCTGGCGGCCAAAGGCGTACCAGTTAGCCTGCGCAAAATGGTGCCCGCACCAGTTGGCGTCCAGCCCCACATTTGCAACACCGGCTATTGCCGTATATTTTTGGTTAAAAATGCTGCCATCGGTAACGCGGGCCACCGTGCTGTTCTTGCCTTCCTGCCAGGTATCGCTTTTAAGGAATTCTTCCCACATGGTACCCAAAAACGCGAGTTGGTACGAATGTCCCAGGTATTCCTGCGTAATTTGCAGCTCGGGCATTAAGGGTGTTTTTTTCATAGCGCCAAACAGCGGGCTAAACGGCTCGCGCGGCTGAAAATCGATAGGGCCGTTTTTTACCTGTATGATAACATTATCGCTAAATTTTCCGTCAAAAGGCATAAATTCTCCGTAGGCCTGTTTTGCCCTGTCTTTTTCGCTGGCATTATATACAAAAGCCCTCCACATTATTATACCGTTGTGCTTTTTAAGTATATCGGCAAGCATATTGGCACCCTGGGCATGGGTGCGGCCATAATCCTGCGGGCCGGGCTGCCCCTCGCTGTTTGCTTTTACAAGGAAACCGCCAAAGTCTGGCACCAGTTTGTATATTTCGTCTGCTTTGGCTTTCCACCATGCTATAACTTTCTTATCAAGCGGATCGGCGGTAGGAAGGTTGCCCAGCTTTATAGGCGTGGCAAAATTTATAGACAGGTAGGTCTTTATGCCATAAGGGCGCAACACATCGGCAATGGCTTTTACCCTTTGTAAATATTGGGTTGAAAGCATTTGAGGCGACGCGTTTACATTATTTAATACCGAGCCGTTTATGCCTATTGATGCATTGGCACGGGCATATTCCTGCCAAAGTTTTTTATCGGCC
>Ga0247803_1001315_pt1 | contig 13043 bp, 17 predicted proteins | sample UWRJL014104B1_FD_180928 | JGI IMG/M metagenome (GOLD analysis project Ga0247803, IMG submission 180928) | Plant litter microbial communities from Arlington Agricultural Research Station in Wisconsin, United States - UWRJ-L014-104B-1 | ecosystem: Environmental > Terrestrial > Plant litter >...
CTTCTGCGATCCCGTGCGGATCTTGTTAACAGTATTGAGCGCATGGCTGAATACCCTGTCTAAAGACATTATACATTAGCACACAAGTCCTAAGTTCCATTTGATATTGCATCCAATGTCATCCTATATCTTGTCGGAGAACGTACCCACAGAATCCGACATGACGTCTCTCAGTAGGCGCTCCACTCAGGCGCAAGTCATCCAAAAGGGTCGCAGCAGGAGAAAAACGAGGGCTTCGCAATCTGAGTAAGTAGCGGGGATAGAGGGTCAGAAAGCGGGCAATGGCTATCGACGACGTGCATGGCGAAATAGCTGCGGAGCCGTCGGTGGAGATGCGGAGAGAGCGTTTGAACGGCGCTTGTCAGGCCGAGGCTCAGCTCGTCGATTAGATAGGCCGAACACGTGCCGTCGCAGTCCGGGCTTAGCGTTTCACGTGTGAGGCGAGGCGTCTTTTAGCTGTTTATGGCAAGATATTCCGCACCTACATAGTGAATTGAATGCAAATCAACGCCCGGTGGGTTTCTCTCTAGTCCATCGCGACGCGATTATGGACGGACAAACTATGGTAAAAAGAGCGGACCACGAAAGGTCACTTACAGCCATATAAAGCGATCTCTGAGACTACTTGATACTCGAACAACGTGTCAAGGGTCTCTGTACCTACTGCAATGTACCAAAGCGGCCCGGTTTTGTATATTTGCGTGGTGATTGACCTCCCATTATTCCAGGGGTCCGGGGGTCAGGGGGTCCGGGGACTGACCGATAAGTCGTTTGGTAGAACCAAGGATCACGCCTTTCCGCACTACAATCGAAAAACTGATGAATCACGCAAAGCCGCGAGGAAGATACAACCTTTACGCGAGTATTGAGAGTACTAATCACTATCAAGATAAGTTGTTTGGCTCTGATCCCATCATAACTTGCTAATCCAGCTCCCAGGGTCATTCAAATCTACATACGACGTAGAATTGTGACTGAACGCGAACCAAGTTTATGGGGCCACGAGATACTTATTGCTGTGCTCGAACACCCGTTTCTGCGTAAAAAAAAACCCTTGTAGTGAATTCAACTACCAATACTTGCGTAAAGGACATGTCTTCATCAAGGCTTTGCGTGAATCATTGTTTTCATGAAGAATTTTGTGAAGCCAAGATAATGCACAGCCGAGCAAACAGAACTATGGAGCCCAATAGATTTCGACAGCATCCTGCAGATCATTGCATTCGTTCGATTGGGACAACTGCTGCACACTAGTCAGCGCGTAGAGGGGGCACAGTGTACTGTGCCGCATTCCTCACCGACTCTTCAGTGTCAGCTATCACAATGAGTATTACTACGACCCAATCAAAAAATCTAAGTTTGGGCTTAACCGCTACCACTTTTGCGTGATTAGGCAACCGTCCTAACAAATGCCATCAATACCTTGCTCGATTTTGTATAAATGACATGTTTCCTCGCGATATTTCACATTCCGTCCCAAACTTTTCTCGAACAGAAAGACAAGATTCCTCATTCAACGAAAGATACACGCAAGTTGCCTTCTCTTGTAGCAAGTAAGGTCGCTAATTGCTCTTCTCCTACTAGGTCCCCAGATCCTACCTAGTCACCGACATCCCGAACCTACAACATGACTTCCAGTGGTGGTTTTGTGAAGATACCAAACGATGAAGAGGAGAGGCGCATGGAGCAAGCAGCACGACAGTCCCGCGACAAGCGTGAAAAGGCTAAAAAGGACCGCGAGGCACGTGCTGCCACCGAAGCGGCCGGAAAGGCATCTCAAGAACGCCGTGGTGCGGGCGGAAGCTCTTCTTAGGATTCTCAGCTGTAATGATGGTACGTAAGAGCCGCGTCGAGACATGTTCTGTTAGTACCAGGGAATTTCGTTGACCACACTGCAGTGAATCACGGCTGAATAGGACACCTCCCATCAACCCAGGGAATCTGCGACTCGACCATGTTACCGAGAGTGCTGAAACCGTGGAGATCTACGTACGTTTGTGTTCCGTAGTCGAGTGCGCCATCTCTCTTTGTCTCTTTATGTGTATGCGTGTTTTCCGGCAATGATCACATGCAAGGAATGCAACTACATCTATAAATACAAAGAGCACACAAATCGTTTCGACCGTATCGCTTAATGCTTCTCTTGAAAGTGACCCTGATGACACGAGTATTTCTGGTACAGATGTTGCCCCACGTTATGCGTCTTGACTCAAACGTCACCCGTAAGGATATCTCTGTTCGTAGGTGGTTTTACCCTTTCCATAACAGCGTCAGAGATCACATCGTATGATAAGCCATGTGCTGAAAGACAGCTCTATTTGAGACTCAAAATCAAAGAGTGGAGAGGATGATAAGCGTCCTAAAGAGATTTCGCGCATTCCTGGTCGTATGCCTCCAACTGCTTCATCTTCATCTCAACGAAGGACTCCAAGCCGGCATGTACCTCTTCATCTAGCGACTCAACACCGACAGTATCCTCCTTCATGCAACTGTCAAAGAGAGCTTCGACATCGAACGGTTTCCGAATCGCGTAGTTGAACCAGAACTGTTTCGTGGTCCACGACTCACGCATCAGAGAAGAAAGAGGCTTCCCACTTTCTGAGCCCGCTGTTGCTTTTTCAACTCGTTCCATCGCCTGCAAAAATTGCTCCAAGCGCGGTTCGTAAGCCTCCACAAATTCTTCAATGGTGTGACCCCGGAAAAGATAGGAGTCTGGCCCTACCAGTAGCAACCACCAGGGCGGTTCACAAGCGTACTGGTTAGGCATGGCGTTCGTAAATTCGAGGTCAAGGACAGCCTTGATACGGAGAGTCGTTGGGTCCACGAGAATGTTCTGAGGTCGGAAGTCATCACAGAAGATTTTGAAAGGACCGCGGTCGTTGGTACAATGCCTGTCCACTGACTGTGCAAATAAATGGCGGGAGACAAATCGATCATGAGCCTCTATCGGACTACCACAGAGGTTACGCTGTGTCCAGAGATGCGTTTTATGTTCAGCCACGAGAGCCCGGAAGTATTCGCCTGCAGATGCAAACGGTGCAGTGGGGAACTTCTCCACTGGAAAGAATGCCGTAGTTGCCAGCTCATTCATGCTGTAGGTCAGAGGTCTCTCTGTAACAGACCAAGAGCCAGTAGAAGTGGCCTTTGAAATGGCTCCGATGTGGTCGAAATCGAATTTGTAAAGTTGGAGAGTGATATCTGCGATTTGAGAGTACACGTTATCCAATATTTCTCCGTCAAGCTGGGGATTCAAGTAGAGTCGCTTCGCATCAGCAGGATCCTTGAGAACATCAGAGAGATGGACTCCTTCCACAAAGTCTGAGATAATGAACGGCCCAAAATGCTGCGGGCTGTCTTCGGTCAGTCCCCAGCTGATCAAGCGCGGAATTGGGATGGTGGTATTCTCCTGGAGAAATTCAATGACCTGGACCTCGTTCCTAGTTTTCTCGTCCCGGAATGTGGTGTGTCCTGGGCCCGGAAACCGAATCATAGCATCCGGGGTTCCGTCGCTGTACATGATTTGGAGACAGAAGTTGAATGAGCCCTGAAACCAGTCGAGGACTTCGGCTCCACGTCCGGGCTGGCGGCTGGCGACGAAGGTGGCAATCTCTTCTTTTGCATCGAGGACTCGTTTTTTCCACTCTTCCCATTGATCATCCCCGATCTTCTCGGCAACCTCATCAAATAAAGTCATGTCGGCAGGATGCGCTGAATCGAATCGTGAGTGCTGCGGGGTCTGCACGTGTGGAGGAGAGGGGCTGTAGAAAAACGAGGCGTCAATTGCTTAGAAGAGATAATATTTCTGCAACAGCGCAAAAGCTGTTTGCGCAAGCCTGCAAGTACTCTGCTTTTGATAACAATGGAGAGCCAGCGGATGGTCTATATTTACGTCAAATGCACTAGCTGTGCCGCTCACGGATGTGCTTGTGCCACGGCGCGTATGCCCCTCATCACACACTTTACCGCCAGGGCGGCACGGCGGTTACCTTGCAAACTTTCTCCAACCTAAGCAGATTTCTCTACATTAACACTAAATAGTGTTCCGACTCTCTTGTATCTTAATAGAACATAAAAGCGGTCTTTGCGCTACCTTGATAGACCCATAAAGTGCACGCCATGTTCGGTTTTCCACCTACCTGCCACAGCGACCACTAAATATCCCGAATAGGCTATTTTCAACAAATCAAGACTCGCGCCGCAGCTTGTGGAGGACACGGTCCTGCACCAATTCGTTGCAGATTGACGTGGCGTTCGCTCAGGCTGAAAGGCCTTATCGATAGTAATCGGCACCGGATTAACGTTAGTGCAACTCGAAATCTAGCATGTATCATAAAGACCTGGAAAGTAGGAAGGCCAAAATCGAGACTCGTAGTATCAATTTTTGGGTTGGTTGCAGAGCCGTAGAGCTCGATCAGCTAGTTGACTGGCTCAGCACACAAATTTCGAGTTTCTTCGTCGGCAAGCAAAAGCCTTCTATGCTTCTACTCGTAGGGCTCGGTGGCATTTTCTCCGCTGGTACAATATCATACTCATATCGAGTCGCCCAAGTTCCAACTCCATGACTCTCAGTGCAGTATACCTGCATGGCTAAGACTGCTTTCCGTGGCCGAAAGAAAGGTCCTTATCCGGTGTATATACGTTCCACTTTGCGACCTCTCCGGGTAACCTATTCAGAAGACAGTGGTACGGTCCAGTGGCTGAAAATCAAAACGATTGAACATGACGAGGGTTGTCGTAGTTGGCAGGGCGCATGTAGATAGAGTGTGCAGGAAATACAAGTCTGGTACCGGGCTTTAGTTTGAAGCTATCGTAGAAAATAATGGGCTTCTACACTAGAGTCATACCACTATTCGTTTCTTCGGCCTTTATACTTGAGAGTGAGAGGCAATTTACGTAGCAATGAAAGAGACTAAGGAGTGTAAAAGTGGCTTCTTTAAGGAACGACTCGTTCATTCAACTATTCTTCAGAAGAACATACCACGCACCAACGAACGGATGCACCCTTAAATACCGGTCCCATTCGCATAATCCCAATTAGCTTGCAAGGGAGTGACAACGCCATCAAAGAACTTCTCGCGGAACTGGCTGTCATCGAAATCTGATTTCGCTGTATCGAAACTGCACCAGATACATCGGAGAACTGCGTTTGCGTAATTTTCGGGTTCTCGTGTACCAATGCGATCGGCAAGACGGTTGGCGATGCTTAGCTCGGTGGAGGGTATCACTTCTCCACATTCGTCAAGATCCTCGGCAATTATGAAAGATAGAAGAGGTGAGCCGTATGCGAGCTCGATGAGTGCGACGCCCAAAGCAAAGACCTGCTCATTTCGTGTGTATATGTTCCGCCTCACATGGGCGGCGGTATCTTGGTCGGGGGCAAACGTTCGCGACACATATGCTGCAGGCAGAAAGTCACCAGAGTGATCTTTCAAGATGAGAATATCTCGAGTGTCCCATTTTCGTGGCAGCCAGGGGGTGCCATTTAGTTGAAGCACTGACGAGGCCATAGCCAACGCGAGCGAGCATCTGCGCCGCGTCAGTTGCTACTAAGTAGGTGTCGCGCCAATGCGTACTTCTGTTTCGTAGATAACGATCTATTACCGCTCATGGCATCCTTTAGGCTTACTGCCTCCAATACCTGGCCTTTACTCCCCGGACCAAGGACATGGTACACGTTGTACTGCCACGGTTGGTCTTCCAACACGCCTAGACAAGACCCGGACACTGGACCTTCAAGTATTGTTCTACAGAGGTTGTCCACTCGAGCGGCGGGCGAAGAGAGATGAGGTTCGGAGGGTACATTCAAGGCTGGCGCTTGGGAAACGGTGATTGATGGTTCAAATTGCGCTCGCTTCTTCGTCGGAGTCGGACTAGGGGAAATGGGCTTAACCGTCCTGAAAGGTCTCAGTAAAATATAGATCGAAATGCAATTGGAACAACGCACTGGGTTGGATCACCGTTGATTGCCTCAAACTCAATGTCCTTCCACTTCCATGGCGAGCTTCGGGCATCACAATTCGTGCTCTCAAACGTCAACAAGAGTGCAAAACGAGCGGCCTCTTCGGCATGCAAGCCTTGGCGGTGTTCGAGCCGCAGGTTGGCTTGATGCAGATGACTGCAAGAGCATGGAAAGAACCGAGAGTTTAGACTTTCGAAGAGTCGTCGAGCTTGCTCTTGCACATTCGGCCAATACATGGACTGCGAACGACGTCTTTTCTCTGCTCGCAGTGGCTCCAGCCGAATTGAGCTCGAAGTCAACCGCTCTAGCTTGTCAATATCTCTGTCAATATTGCTCAGAAGATCTTGATACTTCGGCATATTGAGCCCACCCTTAACTCGTCTTAGTAGACGGCGATAGTTCATGCGTGATTTATCTTTGATGTCATCGCTTGTTACGATCGAAGTCTGATTTCTTGTTAGCCAACACCGTCTTCCAGTCCATCACTCAGCTTACATCTCTGGTTATACCTAACCACTTGCAGAGCTTCTCGATCCGCTCGTTGAGCATTTTGTTCAATTTCAGGTATGCCTCGTAGTTCGGACCAAGCCGTCCCTTCAGCGCTGACTGAAACAGCTCGTTGGCCCAGGCGGCGTTACTGTGCTGCACCAAGAGTTCGTTTTCCTCTGGATCCGTGAGGCTCAGCGCGTGGATTAATGAATGGCAGGAATCTGTGTAGACTCCCATCGATACGCCAAATTGGGCTCTCATATCTTCGAGGTCGTATTCATACACTTTCATACCTTGCATGATAGCAAGCTACGCAGGCGTCAGGATCTTCCTTCGTAGGGCGCTTTCTCAATTCTCAATACTCACCCCCTTGCCATAGCGCTCTAGCCCGCCGATCACCAAAGGGATGCTACCAAGTATCACACCGACAACCTCAATACCTGCCATAGTGTGGAGATCGAAGCGTCTGAAAGGTCCGAAGAAAGACGGGGCTGGGATGATATCTGCTGTTTGTACCACCTTCCATTTTTAACGAAGTCCGGCGTGGATTACGTCAATTGGATGCGACAACCAGGATAGAAGCTTAATCGAGGGCGGCCAACACATTAACCCCGCACCTCTTATATAGTTATCGTTCGAGCCTGCGACGCTCATATCTGATTGCTGTAGCGACGATGCCGGTTCTCATTTCGCACGTTCACACAAAATGCTATGAGTCGTTCGAACAGCTTCTTGAAGCCCTTCAGCATCCGGCCCGAGATTTTGCGACCCAGTTTTCACTCACTGAAGCAAGCGAGGAGTTCGACAAGTACAAGATTTGGGCTGGCAATGTTGGCGCTGCTCATACGGGTAGACGCTACGAAATATCTTTGGACTATCGGCTCCGAGAGGCGTCTTTCATGAAGAGTCAAGTCGTCGCTCTGCTCGAGACACTTTTGAAACATCTTTCAGCCGCAACGTCTATCAGTTTGGGCAAGCGGCTGCCATTCGAAGAAGACACTTCTGAACCGTGCGAAGATGACTTGGACACGCTGGAGGATCAGCAGGACGTGAATATATCTTCCGACGAAGATGTCTGGGAGGCGTCATCCGACTTGAGCTCGGAGAGCGATGGCTCTCAGTCACCCGATCGAGCTCATGATCTCATCCTGACAAACCGAATCACCACCAAAGCGGAACCAATCGCCCCTGGCCCAGTAAAAGAGATGACACGCCTGCTATCCTCCATTAAATTTACGCTTGCATGCTTATATCGTATACCAATTCGTAAACCGGCGCCGTTGGACCGTTTGCAGCACCAGACCACTCATGTCTCGTCTTATTATCAGCATTTTGACGCACTATATGTCAGGGACAAGTTTCCCCAATTGAATGAGAGTGCGGCTTTGCGGTTAGGAGGAATGATCACTCGTCGTCGTCAGATCTTGAAATACAGAGAAGAGCATAACGAAAGGCTTGCCACCGCCCGCACACAGTCTGTGCTCTATCCGTCCTTGCTTCAGCCGTCTTCAAAAACCGGGTACACGTTCCCAGATCCCATCGGAAATCAAAACGTGCAAGCGACATCTACGACTCTAGCGCTGAGTCAAGCGACAAGTAGTCAGTTCACCTTGAGGTCAAAAGCAACCACCTTCCAACCTGGCCTTTTGCCACAAGATCTGGAACATGACGTTCATCCAACAGCGTTATATGCGCCTTCCGCTGTGGAATCGAAAACTTCGATAGCTTCTAGCTATGCGAATAACGATTTGCGCGTTGCAGTCCCGCCACGCCCAAAAGATGCGGAAGGTCGCGAGCGCGAGATGTTCGAATGCCATTACTGCCTCATCACGACCCGCGTCACCTCGACACGGAGCTGGAAGTAAGTTTTTCTAGAGCCGCAATCGCCGCCTGGTTAATACGACTGGAAGCGTTCCTTGAAGCAAACTGAGCGTCTGGCATGTCTTCATGATATAACAAAGCTGACTGGTCTATAGAAAGCACATCTTTGATGACCTCCAGCCATATGTCTGTACTTTTGGAGATTGCGAACTCTTCGATCACTTCTTCAAGAGCAAAGAAGAGTGGTTTCAACATGAGTCTCAGCAACACCGAGCCAAGTGGTTCTGCAACACCGAACATCACCCGCTGTATGATACAGAAAGTGAGTTCCTAACACACATGAAGGATATGCACAGAAATGAATTCGTCGCGTCAGCATTTGAGCGTATGAAGAGTGTATTCCGTTACTCGGTCTCGAGCATGAAAGGAATATGCAATCTCTGCATGCGAGAGTCGACGAATCTAAAAAACCATGTTTCACGCCACTTGCAGCAAATGGCTTTATTTGCTCTTCCACGAGTCAACGAAATAGCCGGTAGTGGATACGTGGAGCAAGACACTCTTCCTTCGGAAAGCCGCAATGTGATACACCGGGGAACAGGTGAAAGCCTTCCAAGCGACGACAATGATTCTTCTCAGAGCACCAACAAAAAATCTCCTGGACATCTCTCGACAACGAGTCACGATTCTTGGGAAGGTGGTATCGACGATGCTTTTGAAACCGTCGATGTCCCCGATTCTGGGGAGCAGCATTGGGACAAGGTAACAAATAAGTTTTCGCAAGCTCGCGCGCTGCCACCTGAACCTGTTTCGATGGCGGAAACACATCACGATGCGCACCAACAGGTTGCTCTTGACGAAAAGAAGAACGAAACGCGGTGGTGGAAGAGCTCTGAAACTTGGAACAGATTGTTGCTGGAGAAGCAGCTGCATCTACTGGATACTCTAATTCAACAACAGGAGGAGGAAGAAGCTCGCGATACCTTAGAAAATGTGCGGCAACATCTGATCGATGGTGATGTCTCTTACCCACACTGGTGCGATTTCGAGAAAATGATGCGCGACCTTTTTCACGACATCACCAAGGTTTGGTTCTTCGCATGTGCGGTATCAACGTCGCTAATTTGAAGTCAGCCAACTCACTGGTCCGACTACGTCAACAAGCTTAACATTGAGAAAAAATCTCTTCCTGGTTTTGTGAGTAGTAATCGATCCTCTGTGCCACCAAAACCATAGTCGAAGACTAACTTTGTAGCCCCGTTTCCGTCATGGCGACTTTCTGCTTCGCGCAGACTCTCGCGGGTGGCCTTACCGCGACGGAGTTGTACAGTATCCACTTCTACTCAACAAATCTGTAGAATGGTCCTACCGAGTTTTGTTTAACGATGTTGGCAAACCTCGCTATCGCGGTGATCGTGCGTGGCTCACAGAAAGCGAGCTTCAAGAGGCGAACCGCGGATTATTTCCCACGTACAATCGCATAAACAGAACTTTACCTTGGAAATCGCCACCTTCCGGGCACATGCCTTTCATCGATGGTCATGCTCTAGAAACATCTGCTCCAGCAATAGTCGACGTCACAGTGGAGGATAACCTTGGCCTCGCCGCGATCAGTCGATTGAGGTTGCAGATTGATGTCCTTAAGTTTTTGATAAGCAACTTGGCTGCAACACTACATTACGAATGTCCCGAATGTCTAGGGAAAGGCCTTTCAACCTGCAACGCATGCAGTCATGGAAAAGGCAACTGCCCTGTTTGCAGAGGACGTGGTCTGGCCGCATGCAATGTCTGCGGCGGTGCAGGAGAGTTACGCGAGGAAGGCCGCTTAGCTTCGGAGGTTACTCCATTCTTGCTCCGGCTTTCGAAAATTGTGGTACGTTGGTCCGTTGACCTGGGTGCGAAGTGGCCACTGGGTATTGAGAACCATTTAGATGAGCTTTGCTAACTATGCACACCAAATTCTAGGAACACCTTGAAACCTCTCGATTCCCGTACTTGAAATGGTCAAAATATGAGAGGGCCATTCGTGATCAAATCAAGGCATTGGAACAGGAGCAGATGAGACGTGATGTCAAGTGGCTCGAAGCAGGGGACTTCGAGGTCAGTTCAGATCTGCTGCTTTACCACATTGACGACTCTTTCTAAACTCTAGCACAGAGCGTAATCATTGGCACGATACGTGTATTGAGCTGGTTACACCAAGATCTCGTAAGCACAGCATTTTGTCGGTCCATTGTATCATTCTGATTATGGCAGCCGAAGTTCCAGATCGGGGACGAAGTCAACCTCCGCGGTGTGAATTATGGGAGTGAAAATTTCTCCAACACCAGTCCAGCGCGAGTCCGGCATCGAAGAGTATATGATGAACTTGCGATTTGGCCGAATGAGTTCGGGTGGTGGTACGAGATAGGCTGGTACACACGGGACACATTGCAGACTTGGTGGATCATCGGTACATCGCTACAGCCAGCGCCTGTATCCAAGCACGGTCGGAATGGGGAAAAAGACTCTGTTGCCATGCCGGACCAAGAGTCCTTCACCTACAGGAAGTCCCGTTTCAAGCCCTATATATGTCAGCAGAGTGAGGCATGTCGACGGGCTTTCTACTCGCTTACCGATCTCATGGAGCATGAACGGGAAAAGGGGGCTCGCTGCACGTCAGATATGAAGGGAACGGCTATACCGCAAATAGTTCGGCAACTCTGACTATGTCGGCATCAAGGCCGTATGGGAAGACCAGCAGTGTCCAAACAATATTGTACAATGCAAGAAGATGTCTACCATCCACATAATAGAGCATTCACAAGTATCAAACAGAATAACATATCAGACACAAGTCTTCTATACACGACGAACATCTAATAAGCCCAGCATTATACAGAGTCACGCGTATAAGCGCTACTCTTGAAACGCCATGCCCTTCCATCCCGTACAGGTATCCTAAACGCCATATCCTGAACCACCATCCACCTCCACATCTACATCACTCGTGCCAGAACCCCATTACTCATCAGCACCTAGTTCTGAGCCATAACATCCACGTATCTCCCGCCCTTCTTCTTTTTCGCTGCCGGCCCCTTCCTCGCCTGCGGCGCCCCAAGCAAATCATCAATACTACTCGCCGTGCTCATCCCCGTGCCAGGACGAGACGGTGGGCCCGAGCCGGCTGCAAGCATAGGCGGTCGGAGAACAGGCGGCTTGCCACTTTCGCTATCAGACGGTACACCCGGGGTAGAGGACCGCGACGTTGGCAGACCCATTGGCGGGGGCATAGAAGAGCTGCGTTGAGGATTCGACGTCGGAGCGCGTGTGGGCGGTGCGCTGAGATGCGAACCTCCGGGTAGAGAGGACGGCGGACCCATACCGCTGGTTCCGGAAACAGCACGGCTTGGGGGACCGCTCCGAGGAGGCGGCGGCGTAGCCATGGGTTTCGTAGCTTCCGTCGCGCCGCCCTTCTTGTTAACCCACTTTTTCAGATCGGCATCGTAGTAGAATGAGCTCTCTTCTCCGAGTTTGGCCTTGATAGGGCCAGGTCCCGCGTTAGGATCCTTCTTGAACCAGCCGCCGAACCAGCCTTTCTTTGCTCCACCGTCCTTGTCGCGCTTGGCGTCTTCTTCGGCTGCTTTGCGAAAGGCCTCGTCGGCTTCTTTGTCGGCGTTGGATTTGCCATTGATTTTGAGAGAGGCTGCACGGTTGACTAGATCGTCATCGTCGTCCAAGTCCATGATGGACTTCTTGGGTTTCAAGGATGGTTTGTTATCCTCGTCATCATCTGGCTTGTATGGCTCGTAGGCCGGCGGTTCGTAAGAGTTAGTGGGAGGGTCGTACGTGCTTGAAGGCGGTTCGTAGCTGCTAGGTGGTTGCGTAGAGGCTGCGGACGGGTCGTCGAAATTGGCCGATGGTTGGTATCCTCCAAACGATGGCGCTGGTTCCTCTGTAACAGGCGAGGGTTGGTACGGGCTTCCAAAAGAGAGTTGCTGGGTGTTGTGCTCCGCTCTGAGAGGGGAATACGACTGCGATTTGACGAGTTGCGGCTGCAGACCCGATGGGCTAAAGTGAGATTGCGACGGGGTGTACGGGCCTGACATGGTAGGCGATGGAAGGTATGTGTCTGAAAAGGTGCGCATCCCTCCATCGGACTCCATAGACGGGCGGCCTTGAGATGCATATTGTGGTCGGGTCGATTCCAATGACGCCCTAGGTGCATACGTGTTCGATGGTGCATATCTCGAACTGCCGGCGGGTGCAGGGGCGGAAGGTGCAAACTGACCAGACATGGCGCTGTATAGGTCCGCGTTGGACGCTGTAGGGCTGAGCGTAGGTGAACTACCAGCAAACTTCGCGAAAGGTCCCACCTCCGCGCCTGTACCACTGTTTGACGCCGCATCATCATTATCTCCAGCGATGAAGTTGTTGAACTTGGATAGTAGCGAGCTGGAGACCTTGTCCATACTCGGCTTGGAGATCCAAGAAGAAGATCCGTCTTTGGGCGACTGAGAAAGACGCTTGGTCAAGTCGTCTAAGACGGCGATGAAGCTTCCGTTGTAATATGGTGAAACTCTTGTCGTTGCCTTCATCGCCGCTGCGATGGCGTCGCAGTATGCCTGTGCGTCTGCGCGATGACCGTACTCGGCCAAACGATATGCGTGGGAGAGCTTGTAGTTTTGCAAGTGAGGAATGATGTGGGTGCCTCCTGGTGCAGACAGGGATAATCCGAACTCATATACTTCGGTAAGGAGAACTGGTTCGAGGTCAACTCCCAACTCCAGGGGAT
>Ga0247803_1001317_pt1 | contig 13038 bp, 7 predicted proteins | sample UWRJL014104B1_FD_180928 | JGI IMG/M metagenome (GOLD analysis project Ga0247803, IMG submission 180928) | Plant litter microbial communities from Arlington Agricultural Research Station in Wisconsin, United States - UWRJ-L014-104B-1 | ecosystem: Environmental > Terrestrial > Plant litter >...
TCCTTAGCTCCTCAAACACGCCTCCGTTACTGACAAGTAATTTGGCCTTCGAATAGCTGCCATTAGCGTCCCTTAAGAATTCTATCTGCGCATTACCATCTAATACAAAAAGATTCTTAGATATATGCGCCAGTTCTGTTATATTATCTGAAATATTGCAAAAAAGCTTGTTACCCACCCGATAGATGACCAAAGGGCCGTATGTCCCGACGAATTTGTCAAACTGATCTACAGGGAGTGTGGCAAAGTCCTGGTTTACATGGAGCGCATTAATTAAATATTCCATTTTTTGTTTATCCTCTTCAGTTTTCGCAGCTGCCTGGCGGTCCCTGAATATAAGCTCCTGTGCTTTTATAAGGGCTTTTGAGGCTTCAACTTCAACATCTGGTATTACACCTGTTCCTTCCCAATCAGTATTAGAGAAGGGGTTTATTGAGTAGGCAAATGGAATTTCGACCACGAAGCCCTGCCCCACAGAAATGGGCTTGGTAGGGTGCGCACCGCCCCCGGTAACCTCCCCTATAACAGTTGCCCGTTTGGCCTGCTGCATGCTATAGCTGAAGTCCTCACCGCCGGAGAAAGTTTTTTTGCTGGTTAAGATATACATGGGCATGGAAAGGGTCAGGCCATCCGTCTTCGCAGGGTCAGCATAATGTAAGGTAGTGTCTTTTTTCGATATGTTTATGATGACATTCGTAAGGGTCTTTTCTTTAAAAAAGTAGCTTTCCAGTTGGCTTACCATTTCCGGCTCTCCTCCGGTGTTTTCCCTTAAATCAATAATGATTGCACTGGAATTAGCTAAAAAACCCAATGCTGAAGCGATGATTGGTTTGGCCTCTTTTATATGTTCCACAAAAACATTAAAGGGGAAATAGCCTATATTACCGGGCAAAAGCTCCACCTTCTTGAACATAAAGTTGTTATCCTTTACAAATTTTGAAAACTGCATGGTTTCTTCCTCAGAAGGCTCTGTCTGACCTTTTCTGTGCCCCCACCAACCTGGGTTATAATCTACACGCATATGGGGGTCACGATGTATTCTGTGAATATCGGCTTGTATTTGAGAAGCCAGTCTTTGGGGATCTGTTGAAAGGGAGGCGTAAGTTCTCTTATTCGTTTGTGACTGCAGATGCTTTGTAATCATTCGGGTCTTATCGGGGAATATATAGTTATATCTCAGACTCAGATTAATTGAATCAATAAGATGGCTGATGTTAACCGGTCGCTTACTTGGAACCTGGCCGCTACAAAGTAAAGCTGCCGAAAAAAAAAGAAAGCACCACAAAACGATTGATTTAAGGCTTTTCATATATTTAGTTTTAAACTGGTTTAATTAGAAAAATAAGGTTTATAATAAATTTTGAGTAGGGGAAGGACTATTTACAGGCACTTTATCTAGATCGTCAATCTACTATTGTTAACTGCTTTAAATAATTCATTAAAGGAACAGTAAGGGAAGTCCTTGGGAGATTAATGATCATTCCACTTAGTCTATTTTAGACAAACGTAAAATTTTCAATTTTCCCTGGCAATCTGGTTATTTAGGAAGCGGTTTTTACTATTTGAATTAGTCAATAAAGTGGACCAATTGAATATGAATATTTAAACAGGCAGTTGAAACAATATAGCGTAATTTCTGCCCTGTGTGAGGTATATTTGATTTTAGTTATTGAACAACATATAAATGGTCCGTGATAGAAGTTGGGTAGAAGCTTGTCTCCATGTACTTATCTGGGCTTCATTATTCTTTTATATATGGCAATCGGTCTATACCTTAGGCCCTTTCAGAAAACAGGATGGAAGTATATTCTTTCCCTTAATCTGGAGTACTGGTTTGAGTATGGTGCTATTTTATTTAAATGCTCTGTGTCTGATACCTCAGTTCGTTTCTGCACAAAGAAATAAAATATACATTTTCTGGGCGATGCTCCTGTATACTGCCATTGTTTTTTGTAACTCTCTATTTGACCAACTATATAGCATCTCACTTTTCTCAACGGAAAAAGAACCTTTAAAGACTGATATTATCCTGAACATCCAAAGTAAGGCAGTCATCCTGTCGTTATCAATCGGCTACGGGCTTACCAAGCTTTGGATACAAAATCAGGAAATTCAACAACAATTAATAAAAGACAAGCTATCCACCCAATTAAGATTTCTGAAAGCGCAGATCAACCCTCACTTTCTATTTAATACCTTAAACATGGCCTATTCTTCAGCTACCAAGAGCAATGATGTAGTAACGGCAGATATAATTGAAAAGCTCTCGGGTCTGATGCGATATGTGATCTATGAGAGCAATGAAGAAAAGGTACTTCTTGAAAAAGAAATTCAGTATCTTAATGATACGGTGAACCTTCAACTGCAGCGTTTATCTCCAGAGTTAGCTGATCAAGTAAGTTATACGGTGGAAGGGGATTGGCAAAACAATCAAGTAGTTCCCATGGTTCTTATTCCGTTTATTGAGAATGTTTTTAAACACGGAATTATCCTGAGTAAAAGATCAAATATATCTATATCTATACTTTTAAGAGGTAATCTTTTAACCCTGGAAACAAAAAACAATAAAGGTAATCACCCTATAATACCAGATACCAATTCCGGTATTGGCTTGAAGAATGCCAGAGAACGCCTGCAGCTTCTTTATCCCGGCCAGCATAAATTAGAGATTAATGAAAACGCCTCCTCTTTCCATGTAAAACTACAAATAGAAATATGAGGTGTATCGCTGTTGATGATGAGCCGTTCGCGCTCGACCTTATTGTTAGTTATATCCAAAGGACCCCTTCCATGCAATTTGTGAATGGGTTCACCAACCCATTCAAAGCCATGTCATTCTTACTGGAAAACCCCGTAGATCTGGTTTTTCTGGATATAAACATGCCTGAATTATCTGGCCTGGATTTATTAAAATCACTGCCTGCTATTCCGAAAGTGATATTCACGACAGCCTATGGTGAATTTGGTGCCGAGAGTTATGATTATAATGCTGTAGATTTTCTCTTAAAACCTGTAAAATATGACCGTTTCCTTAAAGCAGTTAACAAGGCTAACTTCTATCCTTCAAAACAAAAGGATTTTATTGCCTACGGCCAACCAGTAAATCAACTTATTGAATCAATTCAAGTTAAAAGCGGCACCCAAATATACCGTATTGAAACTGGTGACATTTTTTATATTGAAGGGGCAGGAAACTACATCATCTTTCATACTAAATCCGGAAAGATTATGGCACTAATACCTATGAACGATATATTAAAGATGCTTCCTCCTGACAATTTCGTCCGAATACATAAATCATATATTATTTCTTTAAAACAAATCCGCATCATTGAAAGGGCTTGTGTAATAATAAATAGCACCACTTTACCCATTGGCATTACTTATCGTGAACAATTTTCAAGAATTTTGCGCAACAAATAGTACAAAAAACGAAAAGGGGTGTTATAAACATTAAGAGGGTGTTTGGGAATTAAGTTTTACCAATAGGTTGTATTCGTTGTAACATCAGATGAATATTGGCCAGAAACAGCCAGGAAACGGAAGATGATACGGCATATTCATATCCTTTCACGATTCTGCGGAAGAAATTGGTCCATGCGAATGTCCTTTCGACAACCCATCTTTTTGCGACTGGTATAAATCCGCTTGCAGATTCTGGCTTTGATGCTTTCTCAAAATCGATACCATTTTTTTTGATTTTATCCGCAAAAACGCCATTATATGCTTGATCTCCGTAAATCTTTACTGAGCGTTCATTTTGGCAAATAAGATCAGCCATGAAAGCATCAACCCCCCACTATACAAAACAATACCCCTATACTTTTGTATACCACCTGCCTTTTTCGCAACAAACAGAGGTAAATTTGTATAGTCATAGAAGACTCGCTCAGTCTTTCATAAATCATTGCAGATACAAATGATTCTATTGGGACGAAAGCCTTGTTTGAATAACTTGGCGACAATATAAATGAACGAAAAAATGGAAATTGGAATAGATAGTTTTGCTTCGGCTCTGCTGAGCAACGAGAGCGGAAATGCCATCAGTAGCGTAACTGCCATGAGCGAACTGCTTGAAAGAATTGAATTTGCGGATCAGGCTGGCCTTGATGTTTTTGGAATCGGCGAACATCATAAGAAAGAGTACCTGGATTCTGCTCCTGCAATTATACTGGCTGCCGCTGCGGCACGTACCAAAAAAATCAGGTTGACGAGTGCCGTGACCGTATTAAGTGCAGCGGATCCGGTCCGGGTTTTTCAGGAATATGCAACGCTGGACCTGATCTCAAAAGGTAGGGCGGAAATGGTCGTGGGGCGCGGGTCTTCGATAGACGCTTTTCCGCTTTTCGGATTCAATTTGAATGACTATGATGCGCTTTTTATTGAAAAGCTCGAGCTACTGCTGACGATCCGTAACAACGAGTCTGTGAACTGGTCGGGAAAGTTTCGTCCTGCACTTAAAAACCAGGCTGTTTACCCAAGGCCATTGCAGGAGCAATTACCGGTCTGGCTTGGTGTAGGCGGTACCCCGGAGTCCTTTGTTCGCGCAGGTACGCTTGGTTTGCCATTAATGGTAGCGGTCATCGGAGGTGAAACGCACCGTTTCCGGCCTTTGGTTGATCTTTACCGGGAAGCCGGAAAAAGGGCGGGATTTTCTGCGGACCAGTTAAAAGTAGGGTTGCATTCGTTTGGATACGTTGCCAATACTACGCAGCAGGCGATTGATGAATATTACCCTGGCCATGCTGAAACAATGACCAGAATTGGAAGAGAACGTGGCTGGCCACCGGTAACAAGAAAAAGTTTTGATTCACAAATGGGCCCAACCGGTGCATATATGATCGGCAGTCCGCAGCAAGTTGCTGAAAAGATACTTGCCCACAGCGAGGCTTTGGGAGGTATCTCAAGAGTTACTTTCCAAATGGATAACGCTTCCTTGTCTCATTCTAAATTACTCAGGTCGGTAGAACTTATCGGTACGCGTGTTGCTCCGTTTGTCAATGCTTAGTTTCTGTAATCTGGACAGGGTGAACGGCTTTATTTTGTAAAAAAATATCTTAATGTTTTATTGTTGAAAGGGAGTCTCATGATTTGGGACTCCCTTTTTGTCTAATGGCTGCTACATGGTTGTCTAAATCCCTGATTTTGTAAAATACAGGAATATTTTTAGGTTTAAGTATCTGTATAATAGAGGGTTATGCTGTATTTCTTTTGGAATTTATTCAGCCGATTCAGGAATAATTTAAGGGATGGACCTGAATTCTTCTATTAAATATTTGTAGTTCAATTGCTACAAATTCAATCGAGAATCTGGACTCATTGAGTTAACGATTCTACAACTATTGGCGTCATTATCTACATATAATTTTAGTTGAATCAAGCAACTTTGCAATAGAATTTTAACTAACAACAAGGTATTTAAGAAACAGTCTTCCAAACACTTGTGTCAAAATCCAGTATAATCGTCATTTACATTCACAATAATCTTAGCATGAAACATTTCTTCTCCTCATTATTTCTTTTATCTTTTTTAAACGGTGCGCTTTTTGCACAGACCGTTCCACCTTTAACAAACACCATCAGTGGAAAGGTGTGGCTGGAAAACAAACCCTCCAATGGAATCAGGGAAGGTAGCGAAACAGCTGTTTCTGGTGTCTTGATAAAGTTGTTCAACACGGCAGTAACTCCCCAGGTTGCGGTTTCCACTACCATCAGCGGTGCCGACGGATCATTTACACTTTCCGCAAATGAGGGAACATACCGTATCCAGTATATTTTTTCTACCATTGGCTATAAAGTTGCAGCGACACGCCAGGGATCGGACAATACGGTTAACAGTGCAGCATTGTCTACAAGATATAGTGCAATTTTTACAATTGCAGCCTCAACACCTTCTAACGACACGTATGGACTTGGCCTGATTGCACAGGATAATACGATTACGTCATGTACGTCATACGGCCCTCAGGCAACAGACTGGAGCCAAAGTCTTACCTTACCCAAATCCAACATTGCTCCTCAGCCGATAAGCGTGAACCTGTTTGTAACCGAGGCGGTTTCGCATCCATTTATTGGCTTCGAAAATACTGCCTCAGCTTATTCATATGATATTTCTGTAAGTGGAGTTGTAAGCATGACTTTGCCATTTTCCGGTGAGCTTTTCAAGATCGCATCCGATGTCAGTAAGCTGGATGTTTCTTTGGCAGCATATGACGGAATCACCAATTACAGTGGAGCATCAGGTATTTCCTGGTACAATGAATTTGGATCAAACAGTCTGAACTATGTTTACGATGACTACCTGTCCAGCTTTGTAGGGCCGGGAAACTTTGCAATTCCAACTTCAACCAAGGGTTCCATTGCTTATAACACCGGTGGGAACGCAACCAGCTCGATTTCTACGATTGCAAGTGTAGGAGCTTGTGTGGTTTACACTTATGAATCAGGTGCTCTGCCCGTAAAACTCGCGTCTTTTACAGCAAAAGCAGAAGGTAAAATCGCCAATCTGAACTGGGCTACGACAGAAGAAAGTAACAGTGATCGTTTTGATGTTGAAAAAAGCCGTGACGGTAAAAAGTGGAAAGCGGTTGGAAGCGTAGAGGCAAAAGGGGAAAGTTCAATCCGTGTTCCTTATTCGTTTTCAGATAATACACCTTCCAATGGAATAAATCTTTATCGGTTAAAAATGGTTGATCGTGATGGTACATTTGCTTACAGCCGTATCAACAGTGTTCATTTCGCAGGCTTGCCTACAATTAATATTTATCCTAATCCGGTGGCCAGCCTTTTGTCTGTTACACCATTAAATGATGAGGAAATTACAAAGATCCAGATTTTTAATTCAACTGGTAAAATGATAAAGGAAACACTTAAAGTGTCTGAACCAATTGACGTTACCAAAATAGCAGGCGGAATTTACTCTGTTCGCATTATATACACAAATGGCTCTACGGACAACCGTAAAGTGATAATCGGACATTAATTCAGTGTCATTTTTGATAATACGCATACGTTTGAGCAAAGTTTTTACACCCTTCCGCTTTTTAGAGGGAGGGTGTTTGATTGTTCTGACTTTGATATGCTTTTTAATCTTTTAAAGAAATGCATATTATGACCCTGCATCGGGCATAATTTTATAAATTTGTATTTACCGAATTTCTTATCCTCTTTTTATGAATGTTTTAATTATTGAGGATCATCCCCTCATTCGAATGGGTCTGAAAATGCTTATTTCGGACTGTGATCCCAAAGCTATTTTGCATCAGGCAGAATCATTCCCACTGGGCATGTCCATTCTTGAAAAAGAAACAATAGATATCGTTATTCTGGATATAGATGTGCCGGGCGGGGAAAATATCAAAATGATTGACCGCATTCGTGAAAAACAAAAAGAGGTAGCCATTCTGATTCATTCCGGGTACGACGAGCACGTATATGCACTGCCATATATCAGGGCCGGCGCAGACGGATTTCTTTCAAAACAGGCATCTCCGGATGAATTCAAGGCTGCCTGGTCGGCATTGGTGGGTAAAAGAAGGTATGTAAGTTACCGTGTTCAACAATTATTGCTGACCAATATTGCTGAAAATGATTCCCAAAAAGCAAGTAACCCAATCCTGACGCTTTCCCCACGCGAGCTGCTGGTGATGCAGCTGATGAGCGAAGGCAAATGGACCAAGGAAATTGCTGCCATCATGGATCTTAAAGAAAATACGATAAGTACCTACAAGAGACGTATTTACGATAAGCTGGATGTGAAGGATCCCATTGAGCTTTCCAAAAAGGTATCTCTTTTGAAATACTTATAAGGAACCGTCAAAAATAAGGTGGAAATTGGTGGTTTCAGTCTGATTTACCGTCAGTTGTACATGAATCAAAGAGGCGATTTCTTTAACGATCAGGAATCCTAGACCGGTTTTTCTGCCGATTGTTGATGTATTATTGAGCGCTGCATCTTCATTGAACATATTTAGAAGTTCTTCGGAAATTGGAGTTCCGTTGTTTGAAAAAATGACGTGAACTTTATCCTGGATTTTTTTAGATGAAACGGTCAGCATTCCGTTTTCAGTAAACTTGGTAGCGTTGTCGATCAGATTGTGAATAATAATGGCCAGCATCTGATAATCGGAATTGACAATCAACGATTCAGGTATCAGATTAAAAATTTTATTGTGTTTGAGCTCATTGGCACTTTCGAAAATCGATAATTTGTTTTCAATCAGGTTCTTAATATTAACCTCGTCAAATTTCAGGCTCTTGCTGTAAACGTTTGCTTTTATATAGTCCAGAAGATCTTTTAACAAACTGCTCATACTTTGGGAAGAATTTGTGATCAGCCTTCCGATTTCACCAATTTCCTCAAAATCCTTTCCCGCGATCAGGTCGGGAATAAAACCAGCCGTAAGTGCGATATAGTTCAGCGGCGTTTGAATGTCATGCGTCATGGACGTCAAAAGGCGCGACATCATGTGAAGCTGGCGGCTGACCTCGGTTTTCGAAGCTTCCAGATCAGTCAGGGTGCGGTTTAATTTACGCGTTCTTTTAACAATTTTAAGTTCAAGTCTTCTGTTTTCCCGTTCGATGCGGTATAACCTCATTTTATTGTAGCTGTATATTCCTGCTATAACGAAGAGCGCAAAAACAGAACTTGCCCACCAGGTCTGGTACCATGCAGGCGGAATAATCAGGGAAATCTTTTTAATGGTATAATTATCGGTACCAAACCCATTCATTTTCCTGACGTACAGGATATAATTTCCTGAATTCAGATTGGTGAATGTGATACTGAAATCCTCACTTTTAAGCGGAATCCAATCTGATTGCCGAACCTTATGATTTGGGGTGACCAACGCGTAAGACAAATTCATGCTGTACGCATTTCCATAAAAAGGAGTAGAAAAGTAAAATTTAGCCTGTACAGAATTGTGCGGTATTTTGATAGTGTCTCCGGATAAAGGCAATGTTTCGAGGTTGACAATAACTTTATCCAGTATAATATTTCCATTTGGCACAATGGCTTTGACATTCTCAGGCTTAAACCAGACCAAACCATTTAACGAAGGCAATGAAACATACCCATTGGGCAGCTTTATAGCGCAAGGTTGGCAGCCTCCATTAAATTCATTTGTGTTAAATCCCTGGTCCTTCGTGTAATAATTGTAAAATAGCTGAGAAGAAGGAAATGAACCAGACAAAGAATTTTTGTTTTTTACAATGGCGGACTCATTTTCTACGTATTGTTTTAAATCCCGATAGGCCATCTGAAAGAGCCCTTTGTTGGTTGTAATCCAGAAAAATCCGTTCTCATCGTCCAGCAAGCAATGCGGACTGGCAAGATAGTGATTCGCATCCATTGGAAAAGCGGTCAGTTTTCCCTTGCCATAGTGCATTACTCCATATTCTGCGGCGGTTAGCCATAACTCATCGGGACCTTTGGAATAAATACTTTTGACGTACAAGCCCTTTGTTCCTCCTTTAATTGTTAGTTTTTTGGATGGGATATATAAAGAATACACTCCGTCCGTGGTGCCAATAAGCAGATTATCGCGAGACTCGCTCTCCATATAAGTTACTTTCAAATCTGTGACAAGTCTTATTGGAACAGGGTTGGAAGCGGCGGGATCGATGCTATAAAGGCCGGTTGTGGCCATACCTAACCAGATCAAGCCTGTTTTTCCCTGAAAAATATGTTTTATTTCATCGTCCAATAACCAATCACGGACTACCTTTTCCGCTTTTTGATCCATTTTGATAAGGCGTTCTCCTGCCTTAACCCAGATAAATCCGTTAACATCCCTTAGAAGGCTTCGTTTGTCTGTTGGATTGGTTTTTTGAAGCGCTGGTAATTTTTTAGAAAATATTTTGTCGTTGATATCTTTACCAATTAAAATACCGCCTGGCGTTAAAACAGAATTCTTATCATAGGCAATCTGCGCATAAAAGACATTTTCCATGGCGTCACCCGGGGTTGTCAAACTTTCAAACGGATGTTGGGTCAAAACAAACAGCCCTTGTGTAAGGCTTCCCAAAAATACGGTCTGACTTTCCTTGTCAACGTGAATGGATTGGATATTTCTTGAGGTAAAATCAAAGTCTTCAATCAAAAGCCGTGTATTTACCTTGCCGTTTTCAAATGGGTCCAGTGCGTAAAGATTTTTGTCCAAATAAAAATAAACCTGGTCGGAGGCATTGTTCCAATAAACCTGAATGCCTTGTCTGGTTGCTTTGTAAGCTGGATGATTCAGTATATCTCCTGACAAGATGAAACTTGTATTATTTGAACCGTTGATATGGGTAATGATGCCCTCATTGAAATGGTAAAGCTTATCGGCGATCAGAAAAAAATCACCGCCTTTTTTTCTTTGGAAGGCAGTCTCAAATTTTTTCTTGTTTTGAGAAAAATACTGTATCGAGTTAGTATCACAAATATAAAAACTGCCCGTTCCATAACCTACGTTTATCATAATCGGGTAAGAACTGCGAATATCCAGTAAATAATCAGGCAGTTTGGCCGAGAAAAATGTTTGCTGGTTTCTACCTTTCAGGACAACATAGGGCTTAATTTTATGGTCATAATAACCCGAATCCCGGACGGCGCTCCCATTATTGATGCGGACGAACTCGTTTCCGTCCACCACGGCATAAATTTGCCTGTTGGCTTTTTGAGCAACCAATCCTGTGGGAGATGTGATATTCAGGGAGGGCAGTAGCAGGAAGAAGCGGTTGTTCGAAATACCAAGACTTGACTTATTAAACGTATAAAACTGTCTGCCGTCAAAGCGGGTGAGACCGTCCTCTGTCGCAAGCCAAATAAAGCCGTCTGAATCGCTGGAAACGCCTTTAATGCTGTTTTGTGGCAATCCGTTTTCATCTGTATACTGCTTTATACTGTATTTTTCAGCTATATTCTTTTGTCCGAAAACAAAGTTGCCGACAGATAAATAAAGCGATATAAATAGAAGATAATTGATTTTACGCACCAGATAACGAGAAGGGTTGATACTTTTTAAACGCCTGCACAAAACCTCGACTTTAATTTGAATGCAAGCGACTGAGGTTAACCATCTTTAAATCTTTTAAGAAACTAAAATACAATTTTCCAATTCCCTCTCTGATTTGCAAAAATGACCAGATTTGTAGAATTTTCATTATTGAAGCTTAATAAATATAGTCTTGATTCAGCATATAATATCGCAAAAATTTAATATTTCGTAATAGCTCGATTAAAATTACTACAAAAGGATTTATTTAAAAATTAATTATAACAAAATGCCTTTTCACGCTGCTTTAAGCGGATCATTGGTACGGGATTTTATATCAGTTTAATCTGATTTGGATGTACGGTACCGAGCCGTAATCCGTATCAATGTTTAATTCTGTAATTCAAATTCTGGAATAATTTTTTCCGGATCAATGTGACCGGGACTAAGAATAGACGTCGAAAGTGAAAGCTTTGTTAATCAATTTTCTGTTCAAATTTCAAAGTATAATCTGTTCTATTAATATGGAAGCGTCAAAAAAATCTCAATCAACTACATCCTTTAAAGATCTGATCATTTTAGTAGTATCCTTTGTATTGTTTGCGCTCGTGTATGCAGAAACCAGAGGATTCCATTTCTGATAATACATATTAGGCTTTATAAACATATTAGGCTTTATCAACAAACTAAAAGCCAGAAAGCCGGGATATTCTCCCGTTTTCTGGCTTTTTGAATTTATGCATGAGATTTCTCTAAAAATTATTCGGCAGAGGAGGTTAAAACCTGCCAGTTGAAAATTTTGTATTCGGGACAGCCGTCATATTTTTCAGAAAGGTCGATATCCACCCAGCTCCTGTTTAAAGCATTGATATAAACGCCATAATAGGAAGGAAATAAAGAAGTTAATGTGATAATGGACTCGGGTTCCATGGTCAGTTCTTCATGTCCGAGCTCATTGGTTGTATAATAGCCGGTGCAAAGTCCGCGCGAAGTTTCGAAGTCAATCCGGACTCTGCTTCCAAGGCTTTCTTTCAACTGGACGTCTACCGTAATTTCTTCGGTCAAATCTTCCGCTGTACCCAAAGTTTCTTCCTGGTCCCCCAATATATCTATGTTCCCGATGTTCATATCTTCTGCTTTAAAGTGATAATCTGCGTATTCCTGTCAGACTTTGACATCAGGCCACGTAAAAAATGAAGCCAGCTTGTTTCAAATGATAATTTTTTTGTCTTATGACTGTTCGCTTTGTCAAACTGTTTTACGCACAATGTGGATTCTGGCTTCTACAAAGTGATTATAAATGCCTTGATGGTCTTTGAAATTGAAAACCTGCCCATGGTTTCGAGCATTCTCAATTTTGGAAAAATCAAGTGATTGTATCAACCAGCCTTCTTTTTGGGGACTCATAGCTGAAATAATCCCTTCTTCCGGCAAATCGTTATCCGGAGTGCTGTAAAATGCAGCAAAACCATAATTAATATCCACAGCAGGTGACCAAAGCGCATTGCCCACTGTCTGCGAAACTATAGTATACGACTGGTTTTCAAGCGCTCTTGCACGCGCTCCAACATGAACACGTGTCGCTCCGCGAATGGTTTCAGTGCAACTTGGTGCCAAAATCAGAGATGCGCCTGCAGAACATAAAAGTTGCGAACCAAGCGAAAACTCTACATCGTAACAGATTTGTATTCCAAAATTTCCCCATGAAGTTTCAAATAAAGTCAGGTTTTTTTCCGGACTTTGAATTCCCCATTCCTCGTTTTCAAAACGGGTCATAAAAAACTTGTCCTGATATCCCACAAGACCTTTTGCTGAAAAAACATAACAACGATTTACATTCTTTCCACCTTCCCTGACCGGAATACTTGGAGCAACGATAATTGCCCTGTATTTTTTTGCCAAATCCGCAAAGACGGAGCAAAAGTCGTTTTTGAGAGAATCAATTTCTGTTATCTGCTGTCTGATATTCTGCCTGATTTCCTGTGGTAAAAAGCTTACCAGCTCCATTGCTCCATATTCAGGAAACAACAAAAGCTGAGCGCCTCCCCTCGTTGCATCA
>Ga0247803_1001318_pt1 | contig 13036 bp, 15 predicted proteins | sample UWRJL014104B1_FD_180928 | JGI IMG/M metagenome (GOLD analysis project Ga0247803, IMG submission 180928) | Plant litter microbial communities from Arlington Agricultural Research Station in Wisconsin, United States - UWRJ-L014-104B-1 | ecosystem: Environmental > Terrestrial > Plant litter >...
AAAGGAACCGAGACAGGGACTGCCCAAACTTTGGTCCAATTGGGGTGTTGTGTTTTGAGGGTCGTACATTTGCATCGCGAGGCGTATTAGGATTCGACATGTACATCATCATATGTGCTATACTGTACAAAATGAATATCTTCAAGAGCTTTCAGAGTGTCACCTAATCAAGAATGGTCTGTGTACAGGGAGGTGTCATGGCTCATCTAACATAGGCTTTACGATACAAAACGGTCACTGACAAGACCAACCCTTTTCCGTCGATCTACAGACGCGAATCACCGCCATGTATTCATGCCTGGTTGCTGTTGATGATGTCGACGAAGGCAGGCTTCAAGCTGGCGCCGCCGACGAGGAAGCCGTCGATGTCGGCCTGCTTGGCAAGCTCGCTGCTGTTCTTCTCCGTCACGCTGCCTCCGTACAGGATACGGGTCTTCTCAGCGGCCTCCGAAGAGACCTCCTTCTTGAGCCACTCGCGGATGGCAGCATGGACTTCCTGTGCCTGCTCGGTGGTCGCCACCTTGCCGGTACCAATGGCCCTGAACCAAAATTAGATCATAGCGAGGTGTAGCGGAATCGAACATGACTCACCAGATGGGCTCGTAAGCAATCACAATCTTCGACCAGTCCTTGACCTTGTCCGCAACAGCCTTGAGCTGCGTCGTCACCACCTCGACCGTCTTGTTCGCCTCACGCTGCTCCAAGCTCTCACCACAGCACAGAATGACACTCAAGCCGCCATCGACCGCCGCCTTGGTCTTGTTCGCGACGAACTGGTCGTCCTCTTGCAGAATGACTCTCCGCTCCGAGTGGCCCACCAAGGTCCAGTTGATGCCGCTCTCCTTCAGCTGCTGGACTGAGATCTCGCCAGTGAAGGCGCCATTGGGCTTGTCGTAGACATTCTGTGCGGCGACTTCGAGGCCCTCGCGGAGGTGCTCGCGGGCGAGGAGAAGGTAGAGGGCGGGCGGGGCGATGACGACCTCTGCAGCTTATATTAGTCTTCTTGCGTCTGCATAGTACGAAGGCCCGATCCTGGACACGTACCGGTGTTGGAGTCGAGCTTGGCAGCGTTGATGTTGCTGACAATATCCTTGATGGTCTTGATGTTGCCGTTCCTTACTCTGTTAGTCGACCGGGCGCCGCGAATTGCAGGTACTCTGTTTGCTCAACAGTTCACATACATCTTAAAGTTACCACCGACGAAGAATTGGCGACCCATTTTGGCGGTTGAGCTTTCGAAACTGACTAAGAGGGGGTAAATAAGTGTATGGGAAAGTGCTGGTAGAAGATGGAGTGGTGGTGGTGGTGCGATGCGCTGTTGAGCTCAAAAGTATGATGGTGGGGGAGGGAGGGGCACCTCATAGGTCCTGAGCTTCGGCGAGCTTCGGACTTGCTTTTGGCTCGGCTGCCAAAGGAAAAACAATGGAGAATGTGTTCCACCACGACACCCTTTTGCTTTTCTAGGTCGAAATTCCGCGACTACTTGGGGCTGGGAAGTCGTCATTGAAGCTCTCATGTGACCGTGGACGGTCGATGATATCACGGAAGCACCTTTTACACTCCGTCCCATCGCGTCACTATTCAACAAAAGCTCGCCAAGATCGACCATCGCCCTACGCATGAGATCAACTGTCAAGGTTTCCAAAAGCTCCAAGCAGGTTAGCTCACTTGTCGACTCTCGAAGTCGTCGATCAAACAGTCGAACCCACACCCCTTCGTCTCTCCGCCATCATCACACAGCGCCATGGCACCCCAAAACACCGATTCCGAGTCGCCCACAGTACACGGCCTCTCCGTAACCCCTCTCGCCCAATGCGAGCACTACCACTCTCCTCTCGACATCATCGCCATCAAGCACGCCTGCTGCAGCAAATTTTACGCCTGCATTAGTTGTCATAACGCTTCAGAAACTCACCACCCAGAAGTATGGCCTCGAAACATGCGATCTGAGCAGGCAGTGCTTTGTGGAGTCTGCAAACATGTGCTCAGTGTAGATGAGTACATGGGCAGTGGAAGTGCGTGCACGGGTTGTGGGAGTGGATTCAATCCTGGGTGTAAGGGGCACTGGGCACTATATTTTGATATCGAGGCGGAAGAGAAGGCAAGCAAGTGAAGGACGCTGGAGAGGACTGTAGCTTGCGAGAAACTTCTTGGCAGTCGCTGCTGTCACGAATCATGGGTCTAAAAACGTCGAATACAACGGGAACAGACCATGGAGACGACATTTGTCCGCATCGAATTGGGACCCTACAATCAGGATTCTAAGCTGCGCGATGCTCTACTCTAACCTCACACATGAGCTCCGCATAGACTATGCCACATCAGGAAGTGCGCGCGGTGCGCTGAATGAAGACTAGCTCCATAAGGGGATCTAGCTGCTCCGCGCGGTGCTGCCGATGAGGAAAAGACCACTTTGAGATGGCACAGACGTAGGTGTGTCAGTGCAATCATGATGGGTAAGCTCAGACTCGGGCCATCATCTTGCCTATCCCTCATGCTATAAGTACCTCGTCAAGACTCGTGCCACCGTCTACATCCACAAGACCATCTTCACCTCATCCAAGTATACAATATCTTCAACATGGTTAAAATCGCCATTCCCGGAGGCACAGGTGGTGTGGGAAGAACAGTCATGGAGGCTGTGAACAACACCAGCAAACACAAAGCCATCGCCTTATCTCGAAAGGTGAGCTCGAAGTGAATGTTCCCCAGCGTCTACAACCACTAACTTGTTGTTCACTAGGCTCCTGAAACTCAAGACCCGAACAACCCTGTCCTTACAGTAGACTACACCGATGTCGACGCTCTGACCAAAGTCCTCGAAGAGCACAACATCGAGGTGGTGATATCGGCCCTCTTCATCTACGACGAAGGGTCGGGTGCGGTAGAGATTAATGTCATCAAGGCAGCTGAGAAGTCGAAGACGACCAAGCGCTACATCATCAGTAACTGGGGGGTGTTAGTTCCGTCGGAAGAGTAGGCGTCTCCAATTAGTCCATGCTCACAAACCTGACGTTTCTGCAGACTCCAGCTTCCGCCGCAAAAAGCTCGCCTTGCCGTCATGCAAGAAATCAGCAACACCAACCTTGAATGGACGCAGTTTTACAATGGCTTCTTTCTCGATTACTACGGGATGCCACATATAAAGAGCCATCTGAGCACGGTTTCCTTCGTTGTAGACATGGCGAACAAGACAGCGGTGATCCCCGGAACCGGCAATGAGCCGTTCTCGCTCACGTACACCAAGGACCTAGCCAAGTTCGTTGTTGCGGTTCTCGACTTGCCGAAGTGGGAGGAGTCCTTCTGCGCGTACAGTGAGACCACTACGTGGAACAGTGTTGTCAAGCGCGCAGAGGAGGTTACTGGTACGTGCAGATCGCATACTTGTTCCTCGGCCGATCAGTTGACTCGAGATAGGTACCAAGTTCAATGTCACGTACGACGACACCGACAAGCTTTGGCGAGGTGAGTGTACCCCTATGCCGGCGTATGGGCCTGAGGCGTACATTCCGTTGGCTACTCTGCGCGTACTGCAGACTATGTTCGGACTCTATGTCGTGTATGGTATCTTTACCGTTCCCGAAGATCAGGCCTTGAACAAGAAGTTTCCGGAGATTGAGACCATGTCTGTGGATGAGGTTTTGGGGCTGTGGAAGGGCAAATGATGGTGGTATACCGAGAAGGTCGGACTTTGAATATACTACATCAGTAGCACTGGGAATCCTAAAATGCGAAAGCAAGACGCCATTTCCCAACCATCCCTATCGAACGTGCATCGTTTCTCCCATGTCTTAAGCAGGATATCTCGGGCCTCCGTCATTACGCCGTACATCCCCATCTCATTGTTACTGCGAAGTATGGCCATGAACTGATGTTGCTCCTCCCCAGGCTCAGCTAGACAACCAGCAACGACAAAAGGCCACTTGAACGCCTGCAGATGGCTTGGCGACTTGATGGGTAGCAGAAGCGATATTGTTTTGCGTACTCCAGTTCGTATCGCTGCGTTAGAAGGCTGCCAGCCCGAGACGACCACAGCAAGGTATATCAGGGCAGCCTGAGCCCAGATGCTGCTGGCTGTCTGGGAGGAGATAAGGGGAGGCGGACGCCCGTACCAGGAAGGAGACCTGTTCTGTTTGGGGTTGACTGACTCAGAGCTACGAGTCTCTAGACGCAAAATTCCCTTATCGAGTGACGCTTCTATCCGCATAGCACGTCGGGCTAGCTCCATTACAGACAGGCTCCCATTCGATTTTGCGTCTTTCTTCCACTTGGCAAGAGCTGCGATCTCGCCAATTGCAATGATGACCCAATTTTCGCATCCAACGTATACTGATAGCTGAAGCGAAATTGGTTCATGGGTGTGTTCGACTTCATCGATATCGGCTAGTAGCAACGGGTAGTGGTCAAGAAGGCGAGGGCGTTCCTCCGTAGCCGTACTACCGACAACATCCAGGAAGATGAGTAGAGCAGTGAAGAAGCGAAATCCTGCTTGCTCAGTGTTCCAAACATATGAATCAATCTCGGGCGTATACCAAGCCGGCTTTCCAAACCCTATCAACAACGACATGAAGGTCGGTGTTGCTTCATGCTTTGTTTGAGCACAGCTAATCTCCTCAAAAAGTCCCAAAGCAGCAGTGAGATGAATATTCCAGCTGCCCGATCGACCCAAAGCGACTTCGAATAGCAACGCTTGAACGATGCTTGCCATACTGCGAGCTCGGTCTTGAACTGTAGCTCCTCCAGCCTGGAGGCGGAGCTGCTCCACCTCCTCCTGAACACGCATGAAGTAGCCGTTTGTCTGCTGGCTCAGTCGTCCCCATATCTCTTTCTTGCACGGCTCAAATTCTCCGGGATACGTCTCTTGCATGCAGACAGTGAGGAAGTAGCTCGTCAAGCTCAGCGCAGCCTGGCGTGCGACATCGCTGTGCTCCAACAGAGATAAAATCCAGTATCTACCCGTTTCCAAGATGTTCGGTCTGTAGAATGGAAAGAGGAAGGGAAACAAATCATCCAGATACTTTGTGGTAAAGGCTGTCTCAAAGTGCTTCAGAGCAGCCGGGTCGTCGGGAAAGCTGGAGGTCTGATAAATGGCGGTATCAAGGCCGGTGCCACTCCCAACCAGCACCGGCGTCGTGTCTATACGACCGGCTCCATGACTATTCACTGAGGCAAACACACTCGAGATTGTTGCACTCTGAGGTTCGACGAGAAAGTTGAGTCCACCATTGACGCCGACTGAACCTGCAGCCCGCTCTTTATCGTGTTCCGCATTGCGCTTGATTCGGTTCTTAAGAGTCTCGGTCATCTGCCTTTGCTTTCCACCGCCGTCCATCCAATTCGGCCGTTGCGCATTACGGTGACAGGTAATGCCCAGGGTCCGACAACCGCCGCATACGGGACGAGATTTGTCGCACTTCTTTCGTCGGAGTCGGCAGGTCCAGCAGCAGTCAGGATCGCGCTTCGAGCTTGCCATGTGGTATCAGACGCACGGAGAAGATGGAGGCCGCAAGGGCTGAGCATCGGCGTTGGGACATGGCCGCGTCGGTTTACTAGCTTGAGCAAGCTAGAGGGAGCATGGGACTCACGTGATGACGTGCAGCAGATCTATGAAGGAACTGCATAAGCTAGCGAAAGGCATTTGATACTTGTCCTACATTTAGCGTCTCACAGTTGCAGCTCTAAGATCGTGCAAGCTTACGCCATTCGGTACGTGTCGTCTAGCATCTTACAACAAAAAACATCCATGACGGGCGGCGCTCTTGGTTATTCCTCGACACGCCAGCCCGTGAATGCCAACGGGCGGGGTTTCCCGTACATGTCGCAAGGGCAAAACCGCCAGGCGCTCCGATGCGTCCTCGCAAACCAGTAGTCGATCAGATAAGGAACGAAGAACGGAAAAGGTGGGAAGCTATGAACACCACCTTCGAAAGTCCTGTCGGCACAGCCGAGCACCATGGGTAGAATAGTATCCTAGAGCATCCGTGAGCGCCAGTAATAAAGACGATCTTTTAGGAATCACTTACAAACATGTTAGGTAGACTAATGTCGCCCTTGGCTACTTCCTCGGTGCGTTTCCACACTGCGAGTAGCTTCGTACTGTCGTAGTCCTTCAAGCTCAGGAGCGTTCCGATCTCTTCCCGCATGTGCTTTACTAGCGCCGGCGCAAAGGCGTCGATTTTTGCTTTGGCATCGTCCCAGCGATAACCTTTTGCAGTCGTGTTTGCAGCGTAGTGTTCGAAGTCTGCCAGCCCTGTTAGGAAGGCCTCGTGCTGCGCTTTGTTTTCCGCCATGATGCCCGGATTGTTGGTGAATTTCTCCAAGTCGGGGAAAAGCGTCTTCTCTTCGGTACTGTGGTGGTGCTCGACTGTCTTGGTCCATGCGGTACAGTAGAACAAAAAACCCGAGACATCGTTGGGAGTCGTTACAAAAGCTCCTTGTTCTAGGATGCTATTGAGCCCGCGAATGAGGACGTTATGAGCATGGCCCATTTCCAGGGCGCAACGATAGGCGGTATGTGACTTCTAACACACACGGCGAGTCAGCTGCTTGCGTCGGAGCGCGAGTGTGCTGAACTCACGACATGGTCAGGTGCCGAAGGAGTCGGTATAAGGTCGAACGGCGCATCCGCCCACGGCCTGTTAGTAGTCATATCGCAGGACAGCGACTAGACACGGGAGATAATATCCATTGATCTCAAACCGGCACAAGCCGTCGGTGCCTTTTATGTATAAATGATGGCTCAAAGATTAGCAGCGCAAATCAATCCAGCTACGCCCTACAATCTACAATGGTCGGAAAAGGGCCCAATGAGGTATGGTTGTGAAGTAAGCTTACCTTCACACTTACCTACAGTAGCAAAACATATGCATAAGAATCCGGGAGCACGATGCATGGGGAGAGTGGGCAGCCCGGCGGTCTGGCTTAGTAAGTCCGGGGAGAGCCTTCACTTTCCGTTGGCGTGGACTGGGAGCATGGAGACGAAGATGTGCTTGTGCTTGCCCAAGACGGTTAGACTCCAGTCGGCGCAACATGTGCTCTCCGCGTGGGGTATCCGTATCTGCATCCTGGTCGGTATGCTTCACGCTCGCCGACACGTCGTGTACAGTACTAATTGATCAGGTGCAGCCGCTACGGGAGGCTGCTTGAACTTGGACATGCACGCACACCAATGCTCGTCATGTCCCACTGAATTGCGCCATCTCACCGCTCTGAGCGCACTCCCCAATACACCAACTCACACTACATCTCTACAGACATATATCTCAAGCTTTTCCGCGGCTTGATATCACTTTTGATTCGGTTTTACCGTTTTACCGTCCTGAATCCTCGCAATCCGACTTGACGCGTCTTCAGAATGTGCAGATTCATGGTCCGTCTCGCAGAACAGCAGTGCTCGAGCACCACCACTGACAAGCGCAGGTGTACAAAGGCAAGGACGAGATACTGCTCTCGGAGCTCATCCTCAATCCTACCCACTCGATCCTCACACAGTCATTTGACTCGCGCCTCCGCCTCGTACGTTGTCCGCCTCGCGCTTCGACCTCTCTCGCCTCTCCCACCTCTCCCACCGCCACCACGCTTACGACAACAACAGGACACGCGCCGCCCGCATAATGGTGATGGCTTCGGTATCGGCTACTACACGTCGCCCTCGCTCGGTCCCGAGCCCTGCGTCTTCACGTCCACGATCCCCGCATGGAACTGCATAAACCTGTCACGCATAGCTTCCAAGACCACGTCATCGCTCATCTTCGCACACGTACGCGCCACGACCGAGGGAAATCTGTCCGACTCCAACTGCCATCCTTTCACATACAAGAGCTTGATGTTCATGCACAACGGGGGAATCGGTTGCTTCAAACGCATAAAGCGCAAGCTAGCGCTCGGCTTGAACGAGCAATGGTTCACAATGGTGCAGGGGAGTACGGACAGCGAATGGGCCTTTGCTCTCTTTCTCGATTGTCTCGATAAAGCTGGGCACCATCCAGACAGCGATTCGTACTCCTCCGGCTTCGGGCATAGTGTGCTGCGCAAAGCGATACTGAAGACGATTGCGCGCATCAACGGGCTAATCGCCGAGGTCGTGGAGGCAGGCTCCGTCGGGGAGGAAGACAGTAGAAGTCTGCTCAACTTCGCCGTGACGGATGGAGAGAGTGTTGTGTGCACGAGGTATGTGAGTAGCAAGACGGATGAAGCCGCAAGCCTGTTCTGGAGTAGCGGCACAAGCTGGAAAGAGTCCAAGAGCGGCAATAAGTCCTCCGCAGCGTCCGATCCATCTCAGAAGGACTATATCATGGAGCGAAGAGACAAAGGGTCGGACATCGTACTTGTGGCCAGCGAACCGCTTACTTTCGAGCGAGGTACGTTCAGCATTACTTGTACCGCCTGTTTGAACAAGCTGCTGACCAATGGTAGACAACTGGGTAACAGTCCCCACCAACTCCACCATAACCATACACAAGCAGACTGTCATGGTTCACCCCATCGTCGACGCCTTCTACTCCCCTAACCCAGCACACGCTCGCTCAGCAGGCTTCGCGCAGGCCAAGGGTCAGACCATCACGGGCCCTGACAAGCAGGTTTTGAGGGGCAATGTTGATGCTGGGAACAGCAGTGGAAGAGGGAGCATTGATAGTCCTCACAGGAGCGAAGAGGTGGTTAGTGGGGCTATCAATCGTTTGAGGGTTGGATAGGGTTGGAGGGTCGTGTGTGGCTGTACGATGAATATGATATCGAGTTGGCCTTTTGCGCCGCACAAAACTTGTCAAGCCTTTGCTTCTTAAGTCTACTTGTTACCATCAGACCCAACATCCCACCGCGGTCTCCCAACTTCTCAAACATCAGCATGGCTTTTCAAAGATCCGGAAGGCCTCGTCCGCGCGCTCAATCGTGCGAGTCGCTATCTACCGAGTACAAACACCATCGCCATGCGTCTTCCACCACTCAGCTTAAAGGCGGTCGCCTCGTATCGCATCTGAGTCAAGAGCTTTCATTAAACGTATCCCCTAGTCTGATTCGAAATTCCTACGATCACGGCAGTCTACTGTCGACGACATGAATACCAACAGAGCAACGGGTCGTGTCGGGTCATGCTTCACAGGCGAAATTGGCAGCTTTTGGTATGGCAGTGTGATCTTGTACCGTGCAGGAACTCTGGTCGTCATCAAGCGCTGACCGGAAGTTGGGAGAGTACAAGGGAGGCTGTAGTGTTCAGGGGCGTTAGTTGTAGATGTCGACCTAGCTCTTGACCGTCATCGTTCCCTTTATGCAAATGCCAACGCTCCTGTATACGCGCCATCTCGTCCTGCATGTTTTGTTCCCACGCCTATAACGCGCTGTTATTGTTCAGCGCTTGCAACAGACGCTCAGCCGATGTACATGTGCGACATGCGTCGTTGTCGTGCACGATACGACTTCCACGCTTATCCACAGATGCCTTGACTTGTGTAAGTGTCTCGACTCTATCCGCACGTAGCTCGACTGGCGCAGATTCCCCCGGTTGATTTCTCGAAACCTTCAATTCTACCGCGATACTCCGGAATGCTATCGATCTGCCAGATTCTGCAGCTGTGGTCGTACACATCAGAGTGCATCTGTGCAATGAAGTCAGGTTACGTAGAAGCGAATGGGACTTGCTCGACATGGTTGCTCTGTCTAGATGCATCGAGCGGCGAACACTCGAGTACTTGTTGGGCATAGATACCCAGTTCTTTGCTGTACGAATTGTGATCGCTCACGTCTCTCAATATTATCATCTTGAGCGTCACGACAGGTAAAACCTGATAAGATTCGCTGCGACCGCTAAAGTAAGCTCACTACTTGCTCTGCAGACTCGTTGTCTGCGTATCTAGCAATAGCCCTCGCCCTGAAACCATCGCGTTTGAGTTTTGTCTTGTAGTTCGACAATCTTGCTGTTGAAACCTGACTCACCCTGTGGGTTAGAAGTCTTCGAGGAGATAATCGAGATAACCACCCAAGATGGCCCGGAGCTCTCGAAACTCAATCGTCGTGCGTGGTTGGCGTTGTTGTGGATTAGCTTCGCACCTTCCGTATTCGTCAAGCGTGCATTTCCGCCTTGATCATGCTGACTCCCAACTTGCAAGGCCTGATGATAATTGTCCGTAGAGACTCACGCATTACCCACTCATCGTAACCCTTTTCTTAAGACTTTCTTTCTGGAATAACCGCTGGGCTTCCACCCACTATGCATATCCGGCCACTCATCCGCGGAGATCTCCCTGATGTTAAGGAAATAACCTTTCAAACCTTCAAAAACGATGAAATGTATACATACCTCCAACCGAACTTCAACAAGTACCCAGACGATGTTCGGAGAGTGATGATGATCCGATTGCGAACACGCGCCGTCGGTGTGGGACAAATCGGTCTCGTCGCCGTGACGGACGAAGGCGATAGCAGCTGGACAGGGCGACCGGAAATCGCAGGCTATGCGTTCATTACTCGTTTAGGCAACGATGAGGGTGCGAAGCGGTGGCAGACGGACTCGCTGTTTAAAAGTACGCCTCCCCTTCCTTCAAGCTGCTCATATTTGCTGCGCTCAGCTGACCGCTTCAGAAATCGAACGCAAACTCCTTGGATGGGACCTGTGGTATGAAAGCAAATTCATGGACCGAGCAACAGATCCCGTACGCTTCAAGGAATACATTAAGCTCGCACCGTGGAATTCTTTCAACAGTGTTGGTCCACGGTGGCACCTGAGTATCATCGGCGTATCGCCTCAACACCAACGCCGCGGCATTGGAAGGATGCTTGTGGAGCGCGGGCAGAAGCTTGCCACGGAGGAAGGATTGCCGCTCACGCTGGAGAGCTCTATAGCGGGACGGGGACTGTACGCTAAGTTGGGGTTCAAGATGGTGGGTGGGATCAAGATCTATGACGGGTTCACCGATGGGCTGATGGTGTGGGAGCCCGACGAGATGAAAGGGACCTGGCTAGAGGATACCGGGAATGGCGAAGCGAAGATGAAAGTTGAGGGTGCGACGAAGAGGCGCGTGCAGCCAATACCATCATGACTGCGTCTATAGACTAAAGGGTCTTTGGCTTGGGACTGCAGATGGGAGCTCCCTACATGGTCGTGAAGTCTAGGGACGGAACCAGGGAGCCGCTGTATGCTTAATTAATGGATTCCAATCTCTTGTCGCAGTCGCGCGACCAATGCGACATCACGTGCCCCCGCGCCGCCCGCTAGAATGTCGCCAAGAAATCCGCCATCCGATTTCACTCACCCCGCGCTCTCGCAAGCCATCTTGTGGATATTTTGTTGCCTGACGAACCATTTTGGCCACACACCACTGTGCACTGTGAGTTGGTAGTCGCTAATTGACGGACATCTTCATCTCTTCGACTTCGAGATTTTTGAGGGCGGAATTGTGCCACAGCCCTCGTCAAGTTGACAAACGCGTGCGCTCAACGCGCCTCGTACGCGCATGCTATTCGACGAACGTATGTAGCAAGCCACTTGGAGGTACAATCGGCGCCGCAACTACGACACAGCACCTATCTCGTACCGGAACCCGGATACTGTCCCCTCTGGACTACCTTCATCCCGAACTTCTAGATAGTGCTGAACCCACCTCTGCGCCGCTGAAGATGCCTCCGAAACGTTCCCTCGCACCAAAACGCCAAACAAAGATCAGTTTCTCGCCTACCACGAAGCCCTCGCCCAAGAAACACGCTCGAACGGTGTCCCTCAGTAGCGACGATGATGACGTTATCCCAAGTAGGCCTGCGAAGCGCAGAAAGCTTGAGGATGAGATCGAAATAAGCTCTGGAGGGTCGCAAGAGGAGGAGGAAAGCGAAGGAGAGGTGCACGTCACAAGCTCAAAAAAGGCAACGAAGCGTGTGAAACCGGCGGAGGAGTCTGATGAGGAGACAATACCGGTGCCTCGAACGAGGAGGTCTCGCGCGAAAGCTAAGCAGCTTGAACGTGTTGTAGAGGAACCTGAGCCACGACGCAGCCGCCGGGCGGTCCGTCGAGCTCCGGCTCCTGTTGTGAGCGAAAGCGAAGATGAAGAGCAGGCACCGCGCTTGAGCAAGGCTCGCACACGTAGGCATACCGCCGAGGAGTCTGACGAGGAAGATAAGGAGGACATTACGCCGAAACGATCCCGACCGCGACACGGACAACGGTCTTCAACGCCCGAAGAAGTTCCACCCAAGAGAAGCCAGCGCAAACCCACCCGACAGCCGGCCACACCCGAACAAGAGAGTGGCAATGAAGAGGAAGGTACCGACAGCTACGATGAGGACAACGAGCTGAAAGATGAGCTGGCATTCTTGAGGTCGTCGCCCTTGCCAGATAGAGGACGTCTTAGGAGTACCCACGACAAGCCAAAAAGCGAGCGAGAGAAGGCCCTCGAAGCTTTGAAGAAGCGTCGCGGCGGTACCACTGAGCCCTCTTCATCTGCTACTCCTAACCGCAAGAAACCGCTTGTGATCGATTCGGATTCGGAATCAGAGCTGGAAGTCATCAGAGAGGTGGAAGAAGTCGATGCGAACACGGAGGGCGAGGACGACATCGAAGATGGCACAGAGGAAGACGAGGAAGATGGTGATGAGGAACACAACACGAACGCCTTCGCCATTTTTCAAGAGAACGTTGAAGACGAAGACTTTATTGACGATGACGATGCCCTCATCGGCCTACCGGCTGAGCATACCAGCATACCACTGGAGTATACCAGTTTGGCTAGCGCCAAACCTCGCGAGCTTTTCAAGTACGCCATCGAATGGATGGTACGTAATTCCGGGGCACGAAATGCGTCGTTTTCTCAAATCAGCGGAGCCGCTCTTTTGAGACACTGCGCTCTGAGACACTCTAAATGAGCTTTGCTGATTGCGTACCCCGACGTTTTAGGTTCAAAAGAAGATCAACCCTGCTTTCGCCGCAGACGACGAGATATACAACCTCGCCTTCAAGAAACTTAACGATGAAGTCAACGGCCTCGCCAGCTCAAAGTACCATTCTTCTGTCTGGACCCAGGACTTCAGTCGCGCGCTACGGGCACGCCCTGAC
>Ga0247803_1001319_pt1 | contig 13035 bp, 15 predicted proteins | sample UWRJL014104B1_FD_180928 | JGI IMG/M metagenome (GOLD analysis project Ga0247803, IMG submission 180928) | Plant litter microbial communities from Arlington Agricultural Research Station in Wisconsin, United States - UWRJ-L014-104B-1 | ecosystem: Environmental > Terrestrial > Plant litter >...
AACGTGCTTGCCGGCGTACATCCAGTGCTGGCCGATGGCCGAGCCGGTGTACGGGGCGAGGTACTTGAAGCCGGCCGGGTCGGAGGCGGGGGCCGCGACGATGGTCGTGTACTCCATTGCTCCGGCATCCTCGAGCGCACCCTTCACCGAAGCGATGGTGGAGCCCTTCTGGCCGATGGCGACGTAGATGCAGCGAACCTGCTTGTTGGCGTCGCCGGACTCCCAGTTGGCCTTCTGGTTGATGATGGTGTCCACCGCGATGGCGGTCTTGCCGGTCTGGCGGTCACCGATGATCAGCTGGCGCTGGCCACGGCCGATCGGGATCATCGCGTCGATGGCCTTGATGCCGGTCTGCATCGGCTCGTGCACGCTCTTGCGGTGCATGACGCCGGGAGCCTGCAGCTCGAGGGCACGACGGCCATCGGTCGCGATCTCACCGAGACCGTCGATCGGGGCGCCGAGGGGGTCGACAACGCGACCCAGGTAGCCGTCGCCGACGGGGACGGAGAGGACCTCGCCGGTGCGGTACACCTCCATGCCTTCGACGATGCCGGCGAACTCGCCGAGGACGACAACACCGATCTCGTCTTCGTCGAGGTTCAGCGCGAGGCCGAGGGTGCCGTCCGCGAACTTGATGAGCTCGTTGGCCATTACGCCGGGGAGACCCTGCACGTGGGCGATGCCATCGCCCGCGGTGCTGACGTAGCCGACCTCGGTCGTAGCGGCCTTGTTCGGCTCATAGGACTTCACGAAGTCCTGGAGAGCGTTACGGATCTCATCGGGGCTGATCGTTAGTTCTGCCATCATCTTCCCTTTTCTGTACAGCAGTACAGGCTTTGTCTTTTCGACACGTTACCGTCTCGAGGTTTGTGTGTTCTGGGTAACCCGAGGGTTACCCAGCAAGCTGCAGTCTCAAGTCCTTGAGACGGGTGGCGACGCTGCCGTCGATGACGTCGTCGCCGATCTGTACTTTCAGGCCGCCGACGACGGATGCGTCGATGACCTCGTTGAGGGCGACCTTGCGTCCGTAACGGGTCGAGAGCGTCGCCGCGAGGCGGTCCCGCTGCCCCGGCTGCAGCGCTGCCGCCACGGTGACCGTTGCGATGATGCTGTCGGCCTGATCGGCGACGATCGTCGCCGCATCCGTGAGCAGCTCGCCGATGCGGCGGCCGCGAGGCTGCTGCACCAGGTGCCGAACGATGACGAGCGTCTGGGCAGACACCTTGCCGGCCAGAAGCGCCTGGATGAGGCCGACCTTGGCTGAGGACTTACCCAGCTTGCTGGTCAGCGCCAATTCGAGTTCGGCGTCCGAGGACACTGCCGATCCGAACAGGAACAATTCGGATCGAATCGACACGTTCGCGTCGGCCGAGTCCGCCGTCACACGCAGCGCGAGCTCCTCGATGGCGGCCAGCAGGTCCTGCTGGCTGGACCACCGGCCGGCCGCGACCGACAGCAACAGCTCAAGAGCGGCGGGCGTGACCGTGGCACCGAAGACCGCGCGGATGAGCGCGACCTTGTGGGACGTCTCCGCTGACGCGTCGCTGAGTGCGGCGAGCAGCTGCGAGGAGTCACCGATGACCCGGCCGGCGTCGAACAGGTTCTCACCCGTCGCCAGGTCAGCCCAGTCGGCGTGGGCGGCGAGGGCCGCCCGCGACGTGGCCAAGGCTTCTCTGGTGGCGCTTCCCATGTGTCTTAGTTCTTTCCGGCCGAAGGGGCCGTGTTCTCGGTGGCTTCGATGTCGGCGAGGAACCGCTCGACCATGGCGCTTGCACGCGCATCGTCGTTCAGGCTCTCACCGATGACACCGGAGGCGAGGTCGATGGCCAGGCTGCCCACTTCACTGCGAAGCGACAGAACGGCGGCCTGACGTTCGGCCTCGATCTGTGCCTTCGCGGTTGCCGTGATGCGGTTGGCCTCAGAAGTGGCCTGTTCCCGCAGCTCGGCGAGGATGCGCTGACCGTCGGCGCGTGCCTGCTCGCGGATCTGGCCGGCTTCGACGCGGGCGACAGCCAGCTGGGCGGTGTACTGCTCGAGAGCAGCTTCGGCCTTGCGCTGGGCGTCGTCTGCCTTGGCGATGTTCCCTTCGATGGCCTCCGCACGGTCGTCAAGGATCTGACGGAAACGCGGGATCGCGAAGCGTACAAAGAAGACCATGACAACCAGGAGGACGACAAGCGACCAGGTGATGTCGTAGATGGCAGGAAGAAACGGGTTGGTTTCCGCTTCTGCTGCGAGAACAAGCTCAGGCATTGTGGTAATCCCTAGACGAAGATGAAGAATACGGCAACACCGATGAACGCGAGGAGCTCGGTGAACGCGATGCCGAGGAACATGGTGACCTGGAGACGGCCGGCGAGCTCAGGCTGGCGAGCCATGGCTTCAACGGTCTTTCCAGCGACGATACCGATACCGATACCCGGGCCGATCGCGGCAAGTCCGTAACCGACGGTCGCAATGTTGCCGGTGATCTCGGCGAGGATGGTGGGTTCCACTAGGTGTTTCCTTTCAATCGAAAAACGACGTCGGTCGACGTAGCCAGTTCAGTTGTGTCAGTGCTCTTCAGCCACAGCTTGTTGCACGTACACGGCGGTCAGAAGGGTGAAGATGTACGCCTGGAGGATGTAGACGGCGAATTCAACAAAGGTGAAGATGAACCCGAACGCGAGTGTTCCCACGCCGAAGAGTCCGACCCATCCACCAGCGGTGAAGAAGAAGAAGTTCGTGGCGCTGAAGCACAGCACGAGCAGCAGGTGCCCGACCATCATATTGAGCAGGAGTCGCAGGGCGAGCGAGAGCGGCCGCACGATGAAGATGTTGATGAACTCGATCGGCGCGAGCAGGATGTAGATCGGCCACGGCACACCGGCGGGGAAGAGCGAGTTCTTGAAGAACTTGCCCGGGCCCAGCGCCTTGATGCCGGCGTAGATGAACACGACGTACGCGACGAGGCCGAGCAGCAGCGGCATCGCGATGATCGATGTTCCCGAGATGTTCATGAACGGCACCACACCGGTGATGTTCATGGCCAGGATGCCGAAGAACAGTCCGGCGAGCAGCGGCAGGTAGCGCCGGCCCATTTCCTTGCCGAGGATCTGGTCGGCGATCTGGACCTGCACGAAACCGAGCGCCAGTTCGGCGATGCTCTGGTTGCGGCCGGGAACCCGGGAAGGCTTGCGCAGGGCGATCCAGAAGAGGAGCAGCATGAGGCCGATGGCCACCAGGCGCACCAGGATGATGCGGTTGATCTCGAAGGGGGTGCCTTCGAAGAACAGCGCGGGGAGTCCAAGGAACTCACCGATTCCAGGAGCGTGGAACTCGCCTTCCTCGGAAGCCATCGGAATCAGCAAGTTCGCAGCGGTAAGCAACAGCGCTATCTCCTGTTTCTGTGCGGACGCACAAAGGCGACAGTGGGGGAATATCGGTCAGCGGCTCGGGGGCGCACACTGCCACCTGAGAGTGTTTTCACTTTATCAACAATCGTTCTCTGTGACTAATCGAGATCACCGGCGCCGTCAGCGCGCGGCGTCGTCGTTTTCACTCGGCAGGGCGACATTGCTGACGTAGCCCAGGCGGGAGCGGAACACGACAATGACGTCGATGAGCATGGTGCCAACGGCCCCGGCGATCACGGTGAGGAACAACACCATGGTGTGCACGAAGGGCGCATCCCGCAGCAGGGCCAGGATGACGATGAAGACCACGATCTTCAGCAGCCAGGCGCCCATCACGATGCCGAAGAACGCGGCGATGTCGAATCGCATGGCACCGATGATGCTGCCGGCGGTGATCGAGGCGAACAACACGGCCAGGATCGTTCCGATCAGGGCGCTGATGAGGCCGTTGGTCCCGGCGAACAGGTAGCCCAGCCCGCCGCCGATGACGGCGATCGCGATCGCCAGCAGGCCGGTGTACTTGAGCACCTCGGTGAGGATCTTCTTGGCGTCCACGGGGACGATCCGGGGCCCGGTGGTGGGCGTATCGGGGGAAACGGGTGCGGGGGTCATACGGGCTCCTTGGCGTCAGACGCCTCGTCGAGGGGATCAAGCCGGGCAATGGTCGGGATGCCGATGGCGCCGGTCGCCGGGGCGAGCTGGCTGGCGGCCTCGATGGCCTTGCGGCGGCTCAGCGGGGCGAGGGTCACGACGGTGCAGATGACCAGGGCGCTCACCAGGAAGAACGTGGCCCACCAGGTGGGCAGTCCGAAGAACACCGGGAGCACGTAATAGAGGAGGCAGCCCACCGACGCGGCGGCGGTCCAGCCGTAGAAGATCAGGACGGCGTGCAGGTGGGAGTGCCCCATGTCCAGCAGCCGGTGGTGCAGATGTTTGCGGTCGGCGCTGAACGGCGATTTTCCGGCTCGTACCCGCCGGAACACCGCCAGGCCGAAGTCGAGCAGCGGGATGATGAGGATCGCCACCGGCAGGATCAGCGGGATGAATGCGGGGAACAGCTGGGACCGGTTGACCGCCGTCGGGTCGACCTGACCGGTGATCGCGATGGCCGAGGTGGCCATCAACAGGCCCACCAGCAGGGCACCGGCGTCACCCATGAACATCTTGGCCGGGTGCCAGTTCACCGGCAGGAAGCCCACGCAGGCGCCGACCAGGATCGCGGCGATCAGGGAGGCGAGGTTGAAGTAGTTGGTCGGCGAGGTGTCGCGCACCAACAGGTAGCTGTAGATGAAGAACACACCGTTGGCGATCAGGGCGACCCCGGCCACCAGGCCGTCCAGACCGTCGATGAAGTTGATCATGTTCATCACGATGACGATGGCCATCACGGTGATCACGATCGACATCCAGGACGATCCGACCGTGAGGCCGCCGATGGGCAGCGAGAAGACCTGCACGCCCTGCCAGGCCACCAGGCCTGCGGCGATGAACTGGCCCAGCAGCTTGGTCATCCAGTCCAGGTCCCAGATGTCGTCGGCCACGCCGAGCAGCACGATCAGCAGGGCGGCGCCGAGGATGGCCATGATCTGGTGCGGGTCGGCGAAGATCAACCGCAGTGGTGCGAACTGCGACGCCACCAGGTAGGACACCCCGAAGGCCACCAGGATGCCGAGGAACATCGCGATGCCGCCCAGCCGCGGTGTCGGTCGGGTGTGCACATCGCGTTCGCGGATCTTGGGGTACAGCCGGTACTTGTGGGTCAGCTTGAGCACCACGATGGACATGAGGAAGGTCACGACCGCCGAGACGAGCGCCAATAGGACGAAAAGAGTCATTACTCGGCCACCGGGGCGAGGGCGTCACCGATGACGGCCTCGATGGCGGCCCGGGAGATCACGCCGTTCCGCACGATCACGAGCTTGCCGCCGTTGGTGGCGAACCCCGTCGCATCCACGATTGTGGAGGAGGTGTCGCCGGCGCGGTCGCCGATCGGCTCGTAGTCCAGGCCCGCCACTCCCCCGTCGAGGTAGACCGCGACGCTGACGCCGAGCATCTCTTCGGCGCCGATGACGTCGATGGCCGAGGGCAGGCCGCTGGTGTTGGCGCTCGAGACGGCGAGCGGGCCGGTTTCGGCCAGCAGGTCCAGGGCCACCTGGTTGCGGGGCATCCGCAGCGCGACAGTGCCACGGGTTTCGCCGAGGTCCCAGACCAGGGACGGCTGCGCGGTGAGCACCACGGTGAGCCCGCCGGGCCAGAATTCGGCGACCAGGGCGCGCACGGGCTCCGGCACGTCCTGGGCGAGGGCGTCGAGGGTGGGAATCCCCGGGATGAGCACGGGCGGTGGCGAGGTGCGGTCGCGCCCCTTGGCCTCCAGCAGGCGCTGCACGGCCTCGGGGTTGAACGCGTCTGCTGCGAGGCCGTAGACGGTGTCGGTGGGGATGACGACGAGCGCGCCGCGGCCGATCGCCGAGCGTGCCAGTCGCATGCCGGTCGAGCGTTCCTCGTCGACCGAGCAATCATAGATACGTGTCATCGGGCCTGATTCTACTGCAGCCCACCTGTGAGGGCTCGCCCGCGAACTGTGAGCTAAGCCCCATAAAGCGCGCGTTCTAGGTGCTTTTCTCTCAGTTCGCGGGTTGACGGAGGGTTTTCTCCATCACGATTTTGGTGGGCTCGTAGTCAAGGGATGCGTACAGGGCGTGGGCCACGGCGTTGCGGGCGAAGACGTTCAGGGTGAGTTTGGCGGCGCCCAGCCTGGCGGCTTCGGCCTCGGCGAGCAGCATGGCCAGGCGGCCGTGGCCGCGGCCCCTGAACTGTTCGAACACCACGATGTCCAGGATCCACCAGTTGGTGGGATCGTCGGCCGGGCCGGCGGAGAGCCAGATCACCCCGACATGCTCGTCGTCGACCCGGATCGAATAGACGTGCTGCCCCGAGGCGGGCCGTCCGTGCGGGAACTCCCGCCGGGTGGCTTCGGTGGCCTTGTTCTCGGCGGCGGCCCGGCTGAGCCCGGCGGCCTCGAGGTCGTCGGTGTAGTCGGCGACGCTGGACACCAGCCACGCGGCGAGCTCGGCGTCTCCGAGCGGGCGGAGTTGACCGGTCACGGGCGCAGGGCCGTTGTGGTGCGGTCCCGGGTGGTGAGGTCGCGGTGGGTGGCGGTGGCCCGCCAGCCGTCGGCATCCAGCAGCGCCCGGATCTCGGCGCCCTGCAGTTCGCCGTGCTCGATCGCGAGCACTCCCCCGGCGCGCAGCAGCCGCAGGCCTGTCTGGGAGACCAGACGCACGACGTCGAGGCCGTCCGGTCCGCCGTACAGGGCGTGGGCGGGGTCGAACAGGCGCACCTCCGGGTCGCGCGGGATGGCGTCGGCCGGGATGTACGGCGGATTGGACACCACAACGGCGACCGTGCCGTCGAGCTCGGGGAACGCGTCGGCCAGGTCGGCGAACACCAGGGTGGCGTTCTCGGCGCCCACCTCGGCGAAGTTGCGGCTGGTCCAGGGGAAGGCATCCGGGGAGTTCTCGCAGGCGAACACCCTGGCGTGCGGCACCTCGGTGGCCATGGCCAGGGCGATGGCGCCGCTGCCGGTGCCGAGGTCGACGCCGACGGGTTCGGGGTCGGCCATCGAGCGCAGGGCGTCGATGGCGATCTGGGCGACTCCCTCGGTCTCGGGCCGCGGCACGAAGACGCCGGGGCCGACGTTCAGTTCCAGGGAACGGAACGGTGCCCGGCCGGTGATGTGCTGCAGCGGTTCGCGCGTGGCCCGGCGTTCGACGAGGGCGGCGATGGCGGCCGCGTCGCTCTCTGACAGCGTGGTGCCCATGATCGCGGCGGCCTGCACCTGACCGCGACTCTGGCCGAGGACGTGACCGATCAGGAGGTCGGCATCCACCTCGGCGTCGTCGATGCCGGCCCGGGCGAGCGTGGCAGACGCGTGGGCGCGGACCCGGTCAACGGTGGTCGGTGCTGGAGAAGGCGGAGCTGGGTTGTTGCTGGGAGCTGTCACAAAGTGAAATCTTACGCACCTCCCTGAGTATCGTCAGGGCTCTAGGCTGAACGAGGCATAGCTGTAGAGCACCCCGTTACGGCGTCACCCACCCCAGCGGCTCGTCCGCAGAAACACAAGGCTCCCTGGTGAGCCCACAGGAAAGGTCTACCGATGTCCGCACGGATCTACTCAGACATTACCGAAACCGTCGGCGGCACCCCGCTGGTGAAGCTGAACCGTCTGCCCGGCGCCTCCACCGCGACCGTGCTCGCCAAGCTCGAGTTCTACAACCCGTCCAGCAGTGTCAAGGACCGCATCGGCATCGCCATCGTGGATGCCGCTGAAGCGTCGGGCGAACTGCTGCCCGGCGGCACCATCGTGGAGGGCACCAGCGGCAACACCGGCATCGCCCTGGCCATGGTCGGCGCCGCCCGCGGCTACAAGGTCATCCTGGCGATGCCGGAGACCATGAGCAAGGAGCGCAAGATCCTGCTGCGCGCGTACGGTGCCGAGCTCGTCCTGACCCCGGGTTCCGAGGGCATGCGCGGCGCAGTCGAGAAGGCCAAGGAGATCGTCGCGGCCACGCCGGGCGCGATCTGGGCCCGTCAGTTCGACAACCCGGCGAACCCCGCCATCCACAAGGCCACCACAGGGGTGGAGATCTGGGACGACACCGACGGCGCCGTGGACCTGCTCGTGGCCGGTATCGGCACCGGCGGCACCATCACCGGCGCCGGCCAGCTACTCAAGGAGCGCAAGCCGTCCGTGCGGGTCATCGGCGTCGAGCCCAAGGACTCCCCCATCCTCAACGGCGGCGCCCCCGGCCCGCACAAGATCCAGGGCATCGGCGCCAACTTCGTGCCGAGCGTCCTGGACACCCACGTTTACGACGAGGTCACCGACGTGACCCTCGCCGACTCGGTCGCCACCGCTCGCGCGCTGGCCACCGAGGAGGGCATCCTCGCCGGCATTTCCGGCGGTGCCGCGGTCTGGGCCGCCCTGGAGCAGGCCAAGCTGCCGGAGAACGCCGGTAAGACCATCGTCGTGATCGTGCCCGGTTTCGGCGAGCGGTACATCAGCACGGTGCTCTACGAAGACCTCGTCTAGGGTGCCCGGCATGGGAGTGTTCGCACGCGTTCGCGAGGACATCGCGATGGCGCAGAGGCACGACCCTGCCGCGCACAGCAAGGCGGAGGTCGTGCTCGCCTACAGCGGCGTGCACGCCGTGTGGGCCTATCGGCTCACGCACCGGCTGTGGCTGGCCGGCCTCCGCCTGCCGGCCCGGCTGCTCTCCCAGTTCACCAGGTTCCTCACCGGGGTGGAGATCCACCCCGGTGCCACCATCGGCCGGCGTCTGTTCATCGACCACGGCATGGGCGTCGTGATCGGTGAGACCGCCGTGGTCGGCGACGACGTGATGCTCTACCACGGGGTCACTCTGGGCGGGAAGAGCCGGCACGGCAACGTGCCAGGCGCCCGGCGCCACCCCCACCTGCTCGACGGTGTCACCGTGGGCGCCGGCGCCAAGATCCTCGGTCCCATCACGCTGGGCGAGTGGAGCACCGTGGGCGCCAACGCCGTCGTCACCAAGGACGCCCCGGCCCGTTCGATCCTGCTCGGAATCCCCGCCCGCGCGCAGCCGGGCACCGCCGAAGAGATCAAAGCGGCGCGCTGCCTGCTCAAATCCGGCAACTGAACTCGGTTGACCGGCGTTTTCTGCGAAAGCAGGCGTCGGGACGGATGCCCTCCCGCAGGATCTTCGACCTTGGCAATCCGGTGTAACACCGGCAACAATCCGGTTGATTGTTGACAGAATAGTTGTCATGACAACCTCAACCGCCGCCGAAACCGCTGCACTGTCGCTCCCGATCCTCGACCTGTCCCGTCTGGACGCCGGGCCGGAGGCGGCCGAGGCCTTCCGCGCGGAGTTGCGCGAGGTCACCCACGAATACGGGTTCTTCTACCTCACCGGGCACGGCGTGCCGGCCGACCTGATCGAACGGGTGATGACCACCTCGCGGGCCTTCTTCAACCTGCCCGAGGCCGACAAGATGGCCATCGAGAACCTCAAGAGCCCGCACTTCCGCGGCTACACCCGGGTGGGCGGCGAGCTCACCCAGGGCAAGGTGGACTGGCGCGAGCAGATCGACATCGGACCGGAGCGCCCCGCCCTGGACCTCACCCCGGAGAGCGCGGACTACCTGCGCCTGGAGGGCCCCAACCAGTGGCCGGTGAACCTGCCCGCGCTGGAAGAGGTCATGACCTCCTGGCGTGAGGAGCTCAACAACGTCGCCCTCCGCCTGATGCAGGCGTGGGCGCTGTCGCTCGGCGCCGACCAGCACGTCTTCGACGCGGCCTTCGCCGAGAAGCCGTCCACTCTGATCAAGATCGTGCGCTACCCCGGCAAGTCCGACCCCACCCCCAAGCAGGGCGTCGGCGCGCACAAGGACTCCGGCGTGCTCACGCTGCTGTTCGTCGAGCCCGGCAAGGGCGGCCTGCAGGTGGAGAAGGACGGCGAGTGGATCGACGCTCCCCCGCTCGACGGGGCCTTCGTGGTGAACATCGGCGAACTCCTCGAGGTGGCAACGGATGGTTACCTCAAGGCCACCGTGCACCGGGTGATCTCCCCGCTGATCGGCACCGACCGCATCTCGATCCCGTTCTTCTACAGCCCGGAGCTGGATGCCACCATCCCGGTGCTCACGCTGCCGGAGGAACTGCACGCCCCCGGCATCACCGTGGACCCGGAGAACCCGATCTTCACCACCTACGGCGAGAACTCGCTCAAGAGCCGCATGCGCGCCCACCCGGACGTGGCGGCCATCCACCACGCCGACCTGCTCAAGTAGGACTCAGCCTGCGGGTGCGGGGGCGTCGATCGCGAGTTTGACGCCCACCGCGCCCAGCAGGGTTCCGGTGATCCAGCGCTGCACGACCAGCCAGGTGGGCCGGCTGCGCAGGAACACGGCGATGCCGCCGGCGGCCAGCACGATCACGGCGTTCACGAGCATGCTCACGGTGATCTGCACCCCGCCCAGGATGAAGCCCTGCAGCATCACGTTGCCGGTAGACGGGGTCACGAACTGCGGGATCAGTGCCAGGTACATGATCGCGGCCTTGGGGTTGAGCAGGTTGGTCACCAGCCCCATGCGGAACAGCTTCGCCCTGGAGTCCCCGGGCAGGTCCCGGGCTTCGAACAGCGACAAGCCGCCGGGCTTGAGGGTCCTCCAGGCCAGGTAGAGCAGGTAGGCCGCGCCGGCCACCTTGACCGCGGTATACAGCCACGGCACCAGCAGGAACACCGCGGCGAGGCCGACATTGGCCATGGTCATGTAGACCAGGAAGCCCACCAGGGTGCCCGCCAACGAGACCATGCCCGCGCGCCAACCCTGCCCGATGCTGCGGGAGACCAGGTAGATCATGTTGGGTCCTGGCGTGAGCACCATGCCCAGGGCGACGAGGGCCATGCCGATAACGGCGGGAAGAGTGACCATCAGTTCAATTCCTTCGCGAGCCAGTGATCGGCGTAGGGGTCGGTGCCGAACGGGGCAACGTCGGTGTATCCGAGGCGACCGTACAGCCGGCGGGCTTCGACGAGGTCGCTGCGCACCGTCAGCCGCAGCCGGCTGAGCCCGGCAGCTCGAGCGAGTTGTTCCAGCCGGCCGATCAACCCCGCGCCGGCGCCCAGTCCGCGAGCGGATGGGGCCACGTAGATGCGGGTGAGCTCGCCGAGGGCGTCCCCCGCGAAGCGCACTCCACCGCACGCGACCTCGTCGCCGTCGAGCGTCGCGAGCACCAGCAGACCGGTGTCACCCTGCAGGTCGTGGCTGGGTTCATCCGCCATCGCGGAGTCGACCTCGGCGGGCAGCGCCGCGCGCCCATAGTACCGACCGACGATGTCGTCGTAGTACTCCCGCAGCAGGGCGGCAGCGGCGGGCGAGCCCGGGTCGGTGGTGACAAAGGTGAGCCCGGGCATGGTTGAAATCCTAACGGCACAGAAAAGGCGCCCCGGCCGAAGCCGGAGCGCCCGTTTCAGAAGCAGGTGTTAGTCGTGGTCGCCGATCTCGGCGAGGCGGGTGGCCTCGTCGGCGGTGATGCACGAGTCGATCACGGCATCCAGGGCGCCGTTCATCACGGTGTCCAGGTTGTACGCCTTGTAGCCGGTGCGGTGGTCCGCGATCCGGTTCTCGGGGAAGTTGTACGTGCGGATGCGCTCTGACCGGTCCATGGTGCGGATCTGGCCCTTGCGCACCAACGAAGCGGCCTCGTCGATCTCTTCCTGCTGCCGGGCGAGGACGCGGGCGCGGAGGACCCGCATACCCGCTTCCTTGTTCTGCAGCTGGCTCTTCTCGTTCTGCATGGCCACCACGATCCCGGTGGGAAGGTGGGTGATGCGCACGGCGGAGTCCGTCGTGTTGACGGACTGGCCGCCGGGGCCGCTGGACCGGTAGACGTCGATCTTGAGGTCGTTCGGGTGCAGCTCGACCTCTTCGGGCTCGTCGACCTCGGGGAAGACGAGAACGCCCGCCGCCGAGGTGTGGATGCGTCCCTGCGACTCGGTGGCCGGCACCCGCTGGACGCGGTGCACACCACCCTCGTACTTCAGGTGCGCCCAGACGCCCTCTGCGGGGTCGGCCGAGTTGCCCTTGATGGCCAACTGGATGTCCTTGATACCGCCGAGGTCGCTCGTGGTCTGCTCGATGATCTCGGTTTTCCAGCGCTTGGATTCCGCGTAGTGCAGGTACATGCGCAGGAGGTCGGCGGCGAACAGTGCGGATTCCGCACCGCCCTCCCCCATCTTGATCTCCATGATCACGTCGCGGGCATCCAGCGGGTCGCGCGGGATCAGCAGGCGGCGCAGCTTTTCGGCTGCAGCCTCCAACTGATCCACGAGCCCGGGAATCTCTTCAGCAAACGAGTCATCCTCGTCGGCGAGTTCCCGGGCGGCTTCGAGATTGTCGCCAATCTCTTTCCACTCCACCCACGCCGCGATGATGCGGCTGAGCTCGGCGTAACGGCGGTTGACCTTCTTGGAACGGGCGGGGTTGGCGTGCAACTCCGGGTCCGCCAACTGGGACTGCAGCTCGTCGTGCTCAGCCTGCAGAGTCAGGACAGACTCGAACATCAGTGATCCTTGTCTGACCCGTTCGGGGTCGGCATCGACTTCTGAACCTGCATCAGGAACTCGACGTTGGAGGACGTCTCCTTCAGGCGGCCCAGGATGACCTCGAGCGCCTGCTGCTGCTCGAGCCCGGCGAGGGCGCGGCGCAGCTTCCAGGTGATCTTGACCTCGTCGGCGCTCATCAGCATTTCTTCACGGCGGGTGCCGGATGCGTTGACGTCGACGGCCGGGAAGATCCGCTTGTCGGCCAGGTGGCGCGACAGGCGGAGCTCCATGTTGCCGGTGCCCTTGAACTCCTCGAAGATGACCTCGTCCATCTTGGACCCGGTCTCCACCAGCGCAGAGGCGAGGATGGTGAGCGAGCCACCGTTCTCGATGTTGCGGGCGGCACCGAAGAAGCGCTTGGGCGGGTACAGCGCGGATGCGTCGACACCACCGGAGAGGATACGACCGCTCGGCGGGGCCGTCAGGTTGTACGCGCGGCCGAGGCGGGTGATCGAGTCGAGCAGCACGACGACGTCGTGGCCCAGCTC
>Ga0247803_1001320_pt1 | contig 13032 bp, 14 predicted proteins | sample UWRJL014104B1_FD_180928 | JGI IMG/M metagenome (GOLD analysis project Ga0247803, IMG submission 180928) | Plant litter microbial communities from Arlington Agricultural Research Station in Wisconsin, United States - UWRJ-L014-104B-1 | ecosystem: Environmental > Terrestrial > Plant litter >...
TTTAAAATGATTATATTTGATCAAATGTACAAAAATTTATGAATTTTCAAAAAAGAAAAAATATAATCTTAAATATCCTTGAAGAGCGGGGAGAAGTGACTGTCAAAGAATTAGCTGATGAATTGGCTATTTCAGAAATTACTGTACGGCGTGATCTTACTGTTCTGACTGCGGATGGGCTTGTTTACCGTACGCATGGCGGGATCATGAAAGTTGAGCTGACCAAAACGCCTTTTCATTTTGCCAATAAGGCGGCAGTCAATGTAGAGGAGAAAGATAATATCTGCCGGCTGGCTGCGAAAGAAATTCAGGAAGGTGATATCATTTTTATGGATTGCGGCAGTACGGTTTTCCGCTTATGTCAGTTCATTCGTAATAAGAAAATCCATGTGATAACAAATTCTCTCCCGGTTGTTTATGAACTATTGAATTCGTCAGTGAAAATAAATCTGATAGGCGGAGAAATTGATCCGGAAAGACAGGCAGTGCATGGCCGAATTGCAGAAGAACACATCGGACGTTACAAAGCGGACCGTGCTTTTATAGGCGTCGACGGTATTTCTGTTGAAAATGGTTTGAGCGCTTTTAGTGAAATTGAGGCAGGAATAACGCTGGCAATGTTTGCAAATTCTGCAATTTCTTATCTGCTTTGCGATACATCCAAAGTTGGAAAAGATAAATATTTCAGGTTTGCTCCGATAAATTCTCTGGATGTGATGATAACAAATAAGAAAACAAAGGAAACCGAACAAATCGAAAAAGCCGGTATTCGGGTAATTACTTTTTAAATACCAAATCAACAAACTATGAAAAAGGCAACTTATTGGGTAGAAAAATATAATCTTGCTCCTCATCCTGAGGGAGGCTTTTATGCAGAAACGTACAGGTCTTTCGAGAATATTCCGCAGGCGGCTTTGCCAGCAGGTTTTACCGGAAACCGGTCATTTTCGACAGGAATTTATTTTCTTTTAGAGAAGAATAATTTTTCAGCATTTCACAAAATCAAGTCTGATGAGATGTGGCATTTTTATCAGGGAGAAACATTGGAAATTTTTGTGATCTATCCTGTTTCGGGTAAACTCGATGTTATCAGACTTGGAGATAATCCTGACAAGGGTGAAACATTTCAGGCCGTTGTTCCTGCCAATACCTGGTTTGCTTCGCGGCCTGCGTCTGACAGTAAATATGCTCTGGTGGGTTGTACAGTCGCTCCGGGATTCGATTTTGAAGATTTTGAAATGGCTGACCGGGAAACATTACAGGCCAGTTTTCCACAGCATCTAAAGCTGATTGAAGAACTGACCCGCTGATATTTTAATAACCAATGCTCACATCATCTCCTCTCGGATCAGACCCACCTTCCAGCGAACCATCCGGGAGGACCAGGATACAATCCATGCGACCGATTGAATTGCGTTGTTTTTCAATGATATAACTTCTGGCTTGCAGCTTGTTAATTGTATTTTCAGTAAAAGCACCTGCTTCAAAAACTGTTTTATCTGGCAGCCACTGGTGGTGAAACTTAAATGCGTTAACGGATTGCTGCATCGTCATGCCATGTTCCAGTACGTTAAGTATGGTCTGGTAAACTGATGTAATAATCGTTGAGCCGCCTGGTGTTCCCACAACCATAAATAATTTTCCATCCTTTTCGACAATCGTTGGCGTCATAGAAGAAAGCATACGTTTGCCGGGTGCAATTGAGTTTGCCTTATTTCCTACTAACCCATACATGTTAGGCGCGCCAGCTTTCACGCTGAAATCGTCCATTTCATTGTTCATGAAAAAACCTGCACCCTTTACGACAACTCTGCTTCCATATCCACCGTTTAAAGTTGTCGTAACCGACACTGCATTACCGTCTTTGTCGACCACCGAAAAGTGTGTCGTTTCAGTGCTTTCATATCCCGGAAAAACACCGCCGGTTATATTTTTGGAGTCCGTCGCCTTATCAAACGAAAAATCCTTCCAGCGCTGCTGCAGATAATCTTTGCTAACCAATGTTTCCGTCGGAATTTTTACAAAATCCGGATCTCCTAAAAATTTGGCACGGTCTGCATATACACGTCTCTCTGCCTCTATCATTACCTGAACGGTCGAATCCGTATGCCATCCCCATTTTTTTAAAGGATAAGGCTCAGTAAGTTTTAAAAGCTGGATCAGAGCAACTCCACCACTTGATGGAGGGGCCATCGTTATGATTTTATAACCTTTATAGTGATCAGAAATTGTTTCACGCCATTTTGCATGATACTCTGAGAGGTCTTTTTTAGAAATAATCCCCTCTTTTTTGTACTTCATTTCTTTGGCAAGAAGTCGGGCCACTTTTCCGGAATAAAATCCTTTCCGGCCTTTTTTCTGTATCCAGCTTAATACCTTTCCCAGATCTTTCTGAACCAATGTGTCTCCTGCAGACCATTCTTTTCCGTCTGCACGCTGAAAATATTTAGTTTCAGGATTGAGAGCTATCAAATCTTTTTTTACCGCATTTAATCCGCGTGCTTCTCTTTCGGTTTGTATCACGCCTTTGTTTGCCAAATCAATGGCAGGCTGTAAAATATCTTTCCAGGGAAGTTTTCCATATCGGGTATGCGCTTCAACCATACCATCCACCGACCCGGGAACACCGGAAGCCAGCCGTCCTAGCGTACTTAGTTTGGGAATAACATTTCCATCCTTGTCAAGATACATATCCTTCTCGCTTTTTGCGGGACCTTTTTCACGGTAATCTATGCTTGAACTTCTCCCGTCTTTATCACGAATGACCATGAAACCGCCGCCGCCAATATTTCCCGCAGAAGGGTGAACGACAGCCAAAGCAAATTGTACTGCAATGGCGGCATCAATTGCGTTTCCACCAGCTTTTAAAATATCAACACCAACTTTGGAAGCCTCGGGATGTGCAGCTGCAACCATACCATTTTTGGCAAAAACACCTTGGCGATCATTGTAAAACGGTTTTTGGTTCGGATCATCCGTTAAAAACTGATAAAAACCTTTGGATTCCTGAACCTGCTGCTGGGCAGCTGAAAATCCGGAAATCATTGAAAACGACAGGATAAGAGTGTAGCGTATATTCATTTCTTGGTGTTCATAGATTCTAAATGTAATTTAGTAAATGTAAATAAGAGCAGTTGTATCAACTTGGATATTTGAAATAATTTCAGGGGATTTTAGTATGCTTTCCGTCATATTCAGCTGCTCAAACGCTCAAAACACCTTTTATACTAATTTGTTTTTGAGCAAGATAGTTTCCCGTTAACTTTTGGAATTCAAAGCAAGGCGTCAGAAATCTAGACAATGAAGCTATTATGAAATTTTTACGGCAGATATACGAGAGTTTCCGCTTTGCCTGGCAGGCGCTGCAATCCAATATTACACGCACAACTTTATCTCTTTTAGGGGTTACAGTGGGGATTTTTGCCATCGTTGCAGTTTTTACAATTGTCGATTCGCTTGAAAAAAGTATCCGCGATAGTATGAGCGCGATTGGCGATAAGGTTTTATATGTACAAAAATGGCCATGGGGTTTTGGAGGAGAATATCAGTGGTGGAAATATTTTCAGTGGCCAAGTCCATCGAACGCAGAATATAAATATTTGTACGACAATCTTGAAAATGCAAGTGCCGTTGCCGTAATGGATTTTAAAGGTGGAATTACCTTGAAAAATGGATCCAGCAGTATTGATGCATTGATTCAGGGAGTTTCGTATGAATACAGCGAAATTTCGGAGGTACCTCTGGCAACCGGCCGTTATTTTATGCCTATGGAAACGACTAATGCACGTAATGTCGCAATTATCGGCGCCGACATCGCGCAGGCGCTTTTTCCTAATCAGGTGGCAGAAGGGAAAATTTTCAAGCTAAATGGAAATAAATTTACCGTCATCGGAGTACAGGTAAAAAAAGGGGAGAGCCTGGTCGATTTTGGTGGAAATCCGGATAAGAAATGCATCATCACCTATGGGTCTTTTGCCAAAATGTTCCAGTCCGGCCGGCCTGATCCTGATATCGTCGTAAAAGCGTTTGAAAGTGACGAAGGTATGAAAGAAGTGGAAGCTGAGGTAATCGGCTTGATGCGAACCAAACGTGGAATTAAACCGAGAGATGACAACAATTTTTCAATCAACAAACCAGAGGCAGCAGCTCAGGCAGTTTCGGGCTTATTTGCTGTATTATCGCTTGCTGGATGGGTAATAGGGAGTTTTTCGATTCTTGTTGGAGGGTTTGGTATTGCTAATATTATGTTTGTTTCGGTTAAGGAAAGAACCAACCTGATTGGCATCCAGAAGTCACTCGGCGCAAAAAATTATTCAATTCTTTGCCAATTTTTATTTGAAGCGGTGATGTTAAGTTTGGTTGGAGGTTTGGTTGGTATATTTCTTGTATACTTACTTTCATTCATGCAGCTCGGCACGCTGGTGATTATTCTGACACCTAAAAATGTTATCCTGGGTCTTGGAGTTTCCTGTATCATTGGTATTCTGTCAGGCATTATTCCTGCCATGTTAGCTGCCAGGATGGATCCCGTTATCGCGATCCGGGCGAAATAAGGATAGGAAAAATCATTCTGTTTTCCGAAGTTGCTTTAATTATCACACAAACTTTTAACCGACAAACTAATCATGCGTAAATGGGTTATTATTCTTGTTCTCCTGGCAGTTGTTTTTGGAGTGCTATATTATCTGACTTTTGGCTATTACAGTGAAGGAAAACGCGGCGGGTTTATCACCCGTCTGAGCAATAAAGGTTACCTTTTTAAAACCTACGAAGGAGAATTAAAAATGGGCGGTCTATATGAAGGAGATGGTTCCCTGAACGCATCTGAATGGACATTCTCCGTTAGCGGAAAAAATAAAGACGCTATTACGAAACTTGAAGAAGCGATTGCAAGCGGCCACCGTGTTTCGCTTACCTACGAAGAAAAATTCTTTACACTTCCCTGGAACGGAGATACCAAATTCTTTGTGACGAACGTGGAAGTATTGGCGGGTAGTGGAGGCGCAACCCAAAATCCAAACAATTTTCCAAAAGTACAGCCAGAGCAGCCGACTGAGATTGATACGACCAAGGTGCTTTAATATTTGAACGATAGAATGAGTGAATGATAGCATGTCGGATTGGGCATCTTATTCACTCATTCTATCATTCACAGCTCTGGCAGCCTGGTTATTCAAAAATTATTTCAGCCTCCTGCTTTTTTTGCTTTGTAGCCCTTTCCGGTCAGCCAGGTAATTATTTTTTCTCTGTGATCTCCCTGGATCAGGATTTCACCTTCCTTTACCGAGCCTCCGCTTCCGCATAATACTTTTACCTGTTTGCCAAGAGCTTCCAGATCTATGTTTGTGCCTATAAATCCCTTGACGACCGTTATTACTTTTCCGCCGCCTTTGCGATCCAGCCAGATGCGTAAATCCTGTTGAGCTGGTGCTAATGTTTCTGCTTCGTCCTGATTGGAATCAGAATACTCGAAATCGGGATTGGTTGAATAAATAATCCCGGAGCGGTTCTTTTTAGACATAAGAAGATTAAGAATTTAATTTTTCAAATCGGTTTAAACGATAACCCGTAGACTTTTGGGTTTGATTTTTACTTCGATCTTAGTGGTATCAAGCTGCAAAGGTTCGCCGTCATAATGAATCATCGGCGGCTCGTCAGCTTCGACCAATGCATCCTGAGCAAGTTGATAAGATATGTATTTTGAAGGTTTCAATTGCTTCGTGAACAGACGGTATGTCAGGTTTGACCCATACCATTTTGGAAAAGGAATGATTGTGCAAATATCCAGTTGCCCATCAAATAAACTCGCCTGAGGCGCAACCCAGGCATTGTTGCCATATTGGCCGGCGTTTGCAAAAGAGAGAGAAAAAACTTCTATTTTCTTTCCGTTGAGTTTATATGACTGAGGCTTATAATTCCAATAAGATTTCAGAGAAACACTCAGATAGGTGGCAAGCCCGCGAGAATTTTCTTTACTGAACAAATCACCTACATAAGCATCAAATCCCATTCCGGCAGTGCAAAAGAAAGGAATTCCGTTAAGTTCTGCCGAGTCAATCGTATTTACCGAACCTGAAAAGAGTCTTTCCAGTGCAGCGTCGAGTGTTAATGGCAAACCTAAATGGCGAGCAAGTCCATTTCCTGACCCTAATGCCAAAATCCCAAGCGGAGTAGAGCGGTTTACTAATGCTTTTGCGACTTCATTGACCGTCCCATCACCGCCAACAGCCACGATTGCTTTCCACTTTTCTTTGTCAATATTTTCCCTGACCAACGTTGTCGCATGCCCGCGCCCTTCTGTAAAAAATATCTGTGCCTTTCCCCCTTTGATTTTCACAAAGTCTTCAATTGCTGTGGAAATCTTTTCAGGATGCTGTCCGATGGAAGTACCGGAGCTTGGGTTAATTATAAATAAATAAGAATCAGCCACGGATCAAGCGAAAAATAAAAAGAGGATGCCTATAAAAATGATAATAAACAGATAGTACAGGCCATCAATAAATGGATATTTCTGGCGGTCCAGCTTTTTAAAAATATCATCAAACATGCTCATTATTCTAGTCAGTTATTTGTAAACAGTACTTTCTGACACATTTATGGAGAAATCATTTCGAAAATGAATCTTTCCTGTATCTTTAAATGAAAGAAACTTTCTACAAAAATCCGTAAAAAATATGAGAAACTGTGTTTTGACTTTACTTCTATTATCATTAAGCTACTTTGCCATAGCGCAGTCGAAGGCGGATCAGGATGAAATTTATGGGATTCTCAATCGTCAGAATGGTGATTGGAACCGAGGCGACGTTAAATCGTTTATGAAAGGCTATTGGGAATCTGATTCTCTGATGTTTGTCGGAAAAAACGGAGTTACTTATGGCTATAATCAAACGTATGAAAACTATTTAAAACGGTATCCGGACCGCGCTTCGATGGGAACACTGAAATTTGAATTCATCAATCTGACTTTTCCAGCAAAAAATGCCGCGTTTTTAGTTGGGAAATGGAACCTGACGCGTCCCGAAAAAGGTGATATTGGAGGACATTATACTTTACTCTGGAAAAAAATTAAAGGAAAGTGGCTTATCATTTGTGATCATTCAAGCTAAGTATCTGCTGGAATTTAATTAAGCTGAAAACAAAGTAGCCGGCCTGCAATCATGCAAGCCGGCTATTTTATATATAATATCTTACGTTACAGCCTTTTCAAGCTCATCACTGCGTTGACGGGCGTTCCTGTCCCGGTGGTATTTGTATTCACAACGATTTTCATGTCATTCGGATTTTGAGTCAGCCCGAACGTGTTGCTTGTTGAACCGTTTGTTAAGGTAAGTTTTCCGGTTTCAACCTTCCATTTGGTATCTGCAGCGATGTTAACAAAGGCACCGATGAGTGCAACCGCTGCATCACAATCAGAAAGCGTTACTTTATTATCATTCGTAAACGTGAATTTTAATTCTTTATAACATGGAGCAAGTGTTGGCAGTAGAGACAATTGAGGTATAGTTGTTGAAGAATTTTCAGGTTCAACAGCGGTCAATTGCCACTTTCCAACGATTTCATTATTATCGACAGTTCCAGGAGTTTCATCATCATCGTCTTTACAGGAAACAAAAACAAATGCGACAAGAAGGAAAGACAAAAAAGCCGTTTTGCTCAACAGATTAAAAATTTTCATAGCGAAGGAGATTATTGATTAAGACTTGACATGATATTCAACTTCAAACTTAGTGTAAAAATTGTACCGATTATTAAATTAAGACTTTTACGCTTAAAATATTGAATACAAACCGCCTAGTTTTTAGTTTTCAAAAAAGCATTCAACAGCTTTTGGGCGGCGGCTATCGGTAGTTCTTTACCCTCTGAAACCGATTTTTCAATAACTTTTACTGATTTTTTCATTGTTGGATTTTCATAAAATTGATCTTCCAGCGTCTGGCGGATATAATCGTGCATCCATTCCAAATTCTGACTCTGACGGTTTCGTTTAAAAAAACCATTATGTGCGGTTAGTTTTTCATAATCCTCAATCAATTCCCAGAGTTCGGGAATTCCGGTTCCTTCCAAAGCAGAACAGGTTATCACACGAGTAGTAAATCCTGAGTCTGATTTTGGAAATAAATGAAGTGCATTCCGGTATTCGTCAACCGCTTGCCGGGCGGCAGTTTTATTTTTACCGTCCGCTTTATTAATGGCAACAGCATCTGCCATTTCCATGATTCCTTTTTTTATACCTTGCAATTCATCACCTGCTCCTGCCAGCATAAGGAGGAGAAAAAAATCAGTCATTCCGCGGACTAACGTTTCGGATTGTCCAACGCCAACAGTTTCAATGACGATGATTTCATAACCTGCAGCTTCGCATAACAACATTGCCTCACGCGTATTTCTTGCGACACCTCCCAACGATAATCCGGCTGCTGATGGCCGGATGTAAGCGAGTGGATCATGTGCAAGGTTTTCCATCCTTGTCTTATCAGCAAGAATACTTCCACCTGATTTTTTGCTTGAGGGGTCAATTGTCAGGACGGTGATTTTTTTATTGAGGCTTGTAAGGTGTTTCCCAAAAACTTCGATAAATGTACTTTTTCCAACGCCGGGAACGCCTGTGATTCCGATTCGAAGCGATCTTCCGGTAGCTGGAAGTATGTTTTTCAACACTTTTCCAGCAATCTGCCGATCGTTTTTTAGCCTGCTTTCGATAAGGGTAATGGCGCGGCTGAGAATAATCCTGTCGCCGGCAAGAATCCCTTCTGTATAAGCATCGACGGTAAGGCGCTGGCGCATGAACTCGGTTTTTGATGTAAAAACGAAGTTTATAAAATTCGCCGGTGAATAGCAAAAATGAAACTTTTTAATATTAAAAAAGGCGAAAAGCCGTATATTGCTCGTTTACAATTACATATTTTACTTTTCAACAATACGAATGAAAATCTTATCAAATCGCTTATGGCTTATGGCAGTTTGGTGCCTGGGTTCAGTAAGTGTTTTCGCTCAGGAGGCGGACAAACCGAAGTACGATGCCCATGTACTTTTTCACCCGTTATTTAATTTTCAGCCAGGTAGTGAATATCGTACAGGCAGTGGTGCTCCCGGGCCCCGTTACTGGCAAAACCGCGCTGATTATAAGATTAATGTGGCTCTAAATGAACAAGAAGAAACGGTATCTGGCGATGTAGAAATTACCTATAAGAATAATTCTCCCGAAGCACTGGAATTTGTCTGGCTTCAACTGGATCAGAATGCATTTAACAATGATTCGCGCGGGGGCAAAACCACTGCGATTACAGGCGGAAGATTTGGAAACACCGGGTTCAATGGTGGTGATGCGATCAAAGCTGTTTCCGTGCAGCAGGGAAGCGGCAAAGCCGTGGATGCAAACTTTATCATAACGGATACTCGTATGCAGGTTCGTTTGGCGACGCCAGTGAAACCGAACGGTGATATTATCAAAATCAAAATTACTTATTCTTTCAAAATTCCTGAGTACGGTTCAGACCGTATGGGAACGCTTGAAACGAAAAATGGTATCGTTTATGAAATGGCGCAGTGGTATCCACGTGTAGCAGTTTTCGACGATATTGAAGGCTGGAACGTACTTCCTTATCTTGGAGCCGGCGAGTTTTACCTTGAATACGGAGATTTTGAATATGCTGTTACTGTGCCGTGGGATCATATCGTTGTAGGTTCCGGTGAATTATTGAATCCTGGCGAAGTCCTTACATCTGAGCAGAGAAAACGTCTGGCTGATGCTGCAAAAAGTGATCAGACGATAATGATCCGTACTGCTGAAGAAGTTACAAATCCTGCATCACGCCCAAAACAATCGGGAACACTGACATGGAAATTTAAGTGTCTTCAGGCGCGTGACGTAGCCTGGGCAACCTCAAAGGCTTTTGTCTGGGATGCTGCACGTATGAATCTTCCGAATGGAAAAACAGCTTTGGCGCAATCAGCTTATCCTGCCGAAGACGGAGGAAAAGATGGCTGGGGCCGTTCGACGGAATATGTTAAGGGTTGTATTGAATTTTACTCAAATTATATCCATGAGTATACCTATCCTGTTGCGACAAACGTTGCTGGAATTGTTGGCGGTATGGAGTATCCCGGAATTGTTTTCTGCAGCAGCAAAAGCCGCAAGGATGATTTGTGGGGCGTTACAGACCACGAATTTGGTCATAACTGGTTCCCGATGATCGTTGGAAGCAACGAACGTAAATATGCATGGATGGACGAAGGATTTAATACGTTCATCAATTTTCTTTCAGGAGATAATTTCAATAACGGTGAGTATAAAGATATCCAGATGAATGATCTGCACCGTTTAGCTCCGATTATTTTCCGTGATAATGCCGATCCGATCATGACGATTCCGGATGTTGTTCAGGCAGCGAATCTTGGCTGGGAAGCGTATTATAAACCAGCGATTGGTTTGAAAATGTTACGCGAGCAAGTTCTTGGAAAAGACCGTTTTGATTATGCTTTTCATGCTTATGTAAAACGCTGGGCATTCAAACATCCAACACCTTATGACTTTTTCCGTACCATGGAAGATGCAGCGGGTGAAGATCTTGGCTGGTTCTGGAAAGGTTGGTTCTTTGAGAATTATAAATTGGATCAAAGTGTAAAAGATGTTGCTTACATAGAACAAAACCCTTCAAAAGGATCAGTCATAACCATTGAAAATCTTGATCAATTCGCAATGCCTGCCAAAGTTGATGTAGAGGAAGTGAGCGGCAAGAAAACACGTGTAGAATTGCCCGTTGAAATTTGGCAGCGTGGCGGAAAGTGGACTTTTAAAGTGGATACGCAACAGCCGCTTAAATCCGTAACGATCGATCCTGATCACCAGCTTCCGGATATCAATCCACAAAACAATAGCTGGAAACCTGGTAAGTATTCAGTTTCAGAGACAAACTAGGACTGACGTGAAATACATTAGCCTTGCAGATTTGATTAGTATCAAATCTGCAAGGCTTTTCTTTGTCGTATTAATTCAGTTCCGATGATTTATTAGATTGTAATCAGCATTGCCCCGTACGAATATCCGCCACCAAAAACAGTGATGACAATATTTTGGCCCTTCACAAATCTTGATCTGTTTTCCGAAAGTGCAATTGCGCAACCTGCGCAACCCGTATTTCCAAGATACTGAATATTTGAAATCAGTTTTTCTGCCGGAATACCAAGTGTGTTGATTACGTTCAGACTGATTCTGTGATTGGCCTGATGCGGGATCAGATAATCCAGGTCATTAATCGTTAAACCACAAGCCTGCAAAACCTGCTGGCTGACCTTCGGCATATAGATACAAGCATTTTGGAACACATCCCGACCAAATGGCATAATCACACCGCGTTCGTTTGGCCGAAGCACTACGGCTTCAATTGCTTTTCCACTTGTCGCGGCACCGCCCGTAATCAGTTTTTTAATCTGCATGTCCGAGTCAGACTGTCTTTCTTTTGAAATCAGAATGGCCGAAGCACCGTCTCCCCACAAATGACCGGAAACAGTATCGCTTTCATTGTAGTATGCTGTATTATGATCTGAAACAACAACCAATGCCTTCGAAGCTTTTCCCATCGCAAAGTATCCTTCTACAATTTCGATTGCGTTCAAAAGGGATGAACAGGCCGAAGAAATTGTCACAACCGGAATGTCAGGCAAAGCTAAATGATGCTGAACTGCATGCGCAACTGTGACTATGGTATCATATGGCGTATAAGTACCACCTACGATGAGGTCAATTTCATTCTTACTAAAAGGGATATTATCTTCCAGCAATAACTTAACGGCTTCAATAGCCATGGTAGAAGTATTCTCTCCTTGTGCAGCTTTGCGGCGTTCGTAAATTCCCGTGCGCTCAACAATCCATTCACTGGACAGGTTATTGAGATTTGTAAAATATTCATTACCAATTACTTCACTTGGTAGATAATGACTGAGTGTATTAATATACATGGTTGAGAAGTTGACTTCGCAATCTACAATTCTGTTTAATTCCGAAAGTTAAATATTTCGTAGAAAGCATAGTACTTAATATTTGAACAATTCAATAATAAGTTTATAAAATTATACAAATAATTTAAGTTGTTAAAATTCTGTTTTTTTAGATTTTCAATAAATTTTTATAAAAGTGCAGCAAAATCTGTTCCTCACTTGCCCAGTTATAGTTATTTTCTACTGCGATTCTTCCATTAGCTCCCATCGTTTTCGCCAATACAGGATTTTCTATCAGCCATTCAAACGACTTTGCCAGAGCGTGGGCGTCATAGGGTGAAATACAAAACCCACACGCTGAACTTTCCACCACTTGCTTATACAATGAGAAATCGGAAGTGATTACTGGCAAATTCAGTGCCATGTATTCAAACAACTTCGTGGTGTAGGAATCGGCATAGTCGGCAACGGGTTTTAGCAAAGCAATTCCCACTGTGGCGCCGTTCGCATATCCCACTATTTCCCGAAGATCTATATACCCATGAAAATTCAGATGTCTTTCAACTTTTTCAAAATGGGGTAATCTTCTTGCTTCGTCCCAACTAAATTGAACCCTGCCAAATAAATGAACCTGAAATTCAGAATATTTTATTTTCAAATGTGCCAATGCTTCAATGAGCGTGTCGAAAGATCGTTCCATGGAAATCACACCGGAATAAAAAAACACGGGCGGATTTTTCAGAGGTTCCTTTCTTTCGGTACAGGCATCGATGAATGGCAGCGAAACATAATTGTGAACAATCGCATGAGGTAAGGGCAAACTTTTATATTCTTCCAGATAAGCGTCTTCCGTAAAAACACAGTAGAAATTTTTACGCGCAAATCCGTCAAACAGTTTAAATAAACGGCGATAAATGATCGCTTTGTTATATCGTTTTATTGAGAATTTCTTATAAAGATTTTCCTGAACCTCGTAAACTACTTTCGCGCCAAGCATTTTGAACAAAAAAGCCGCCGGAATCAGTTCCGGCACAAAGATATGAACAATTGAAGGACGAAAAAGTAAACACTTCCAAAGTAAAACCGGATGAGATA
>Ga0247803_1001322_pt1 | contig 13020 bp, 6 predicted proteins | sample UWRJL014104B1_FD_180928 | JGI IMG/M metagenome (GOLD analysis project Ga0247803, IMG submission 180928) | Plant litter microbial communities from Arlington Agricultural Research Station in Wisconsin, United States - UWRJ-L014-104B-1 | ecosystem: Environmental > Terrestrial > Plant litter >...
CTATCAGACGCACATGAAGTTCATGTTTACTTTTCTTTGGGTGAAGATGATTTCATCGGATTTAACGCAAGGTATCCTGGTAAAAATTTAACAGAAAGACTTAAAAACCTGCCTGGTGTTTCTTTAGTGATGGCCGATAATAATGTATACCAAACCCTGGGTAAAATCGATATGGTAGATGGTCAGTTTGATAAACAAACAGGTGCCATTTCATTAAGGGCAACTTTCCCAAATAAAGAAGGATTGCTGAGATCAGGTAATACAGGAAAGATCAGGTTAAGTTTAAAACATGCAGATGCATTGTTGGTACCGCAATCTTCTACTGTAGAAGTTCAGGATAAAATATTCGTTTATACTGTTGATGCTGCAAATAAAGTAAGTAAACAACCGATTACTGTAACAGGTACAAGCGGGACGAATTATTTAGTGTCGGCCGGACTTAAATCAGGTGACCGTATCGTTTTTGATGGTATTGATAAGCTGAAAGAGGGTGATGTAATCCAACCTCAGAAAATGAAAGACGAACCTGTAAAAACTGCCTCAAGATAATCAGTACAATAAGATAACCCAAGAATATCATGTTTAAAAAATTTATAGACAGACCTGTCTTAGCCACAGTTATATCCATACTGCTCGTCATTTTAGGCGTGCTCGGACTAACTAAATTACCTTTACAGCAGTTCCCGGATATTGCACCTCCCGCAGTTCAGGTAACCGCTTTATATCCTGGAGCAAATGCAGAAACTGTATTGCGTTCTGTTGCTCCCTCTTTAGAAGAATCAATTAATGGAGTAGAGAACATGAGTTATATGAGCTCTACTGCAAGTAATGATGGTTCATTAGTGATCACAGTTTATTTTAAACTGGGAACAGATCCTGATCAAGCTGCTGTTAATGTGCAGAACAGGGTTTCACAAGCTACCAGTCAGCTCCCTGCCGAGGTTATCCAGGCTGGTGTTACTACTGCAAAACAACAAAATAGTCTGATCGTGGTATTAAGTATGTATACTGAGGATGAGAAAAGCTACGACCAAACTTTTATGGCTAACTATGCAGCTATTAACCTGGTACCGGAGATTAAAAGGATACAGGGTGTTGGTGCGGCATCAATCTTTGGTGGAAGTAAAGATTATTCCATGAGGATCTGGTTTAACCCAGCCCAGATGGCAACTTATAATTTGATACCTAATGATGTTATTTCAAAAATAAAAGATAAAAACCTGGAAGCTGCTCCTGGGATGTTTGGAGAAAGCAGTAAAAATGCATTTCAGTATACATTGAAATATAAAGGCAAGCTAACCAAACCAGAAGAATATGGAAACATTATCATACGCTCTAATGCCGATGGATCTTTCTTAAGGCTAAAGGATGTAGCTAGAATTGAATTTGGTGCATATACTTATTCGAGTTTAACCCGTATTGACGGTAAAGCCGGGTTGAATATTGCAATCCAGCAATTGAGTGGCTCTAATGCCAACGACATTCAGATTGCAGTGGAGAAGTTTATGAAGAAAGCTGAAAAAGACTTTCCGAAAGGCGTGAAATATTTAACGTTATATAGTACAAAAGTTTCTCTTGACCAGTCTATTGACCAGGTTATCCATACTTTAATCGAGGCGTTTATCCTGGTATTTATTGTAGTATTTATCTTTCTTCAGGATTTCAGGTCTACACTAATCCCTGCAATTGCAGTTCCGGTAGCTATTCTGGGAACGTTTTTCTTTATGCAGCTTTTTGGCTTCTCAATTAACTTGCTGACTTTATTTGCCTTGGTACTTGCGATCGGGATTGTGGTAGATGATGCCATTGTGGTAGTCGAGGCGGTCCATGCCAAGATGGAACATAAACATATGGGGCCAAAACCTGCAACGGCGGCGGCCATGCATGAGATTACAGGTGCAATTATCTCTATCACATTGGTGATGAGTGCGGTATTCTTACCCGTTGGTTTTATGGAAGGCTCTACCGGTGTTTTCTATAGACAGTTTGCATTTACCCTCGCTATTGCGATTGTAATTTCTGCTGTAAATGCATTAACATTAAGTCCTGCTTTATGTGCACTGTTCTTAAAAGAGATTCATCATGATAAAGATGCCCCTATTGTTAAAAGTAATTTTAAACAAAGGTTCTTCGCGGGTTTTAATAGAAGTTTTGATTCCCTTACCAACAGATATGTTGGTAGCTTAAGATTCTTAATCAGGTCAAAATGGGTTGGTCTTGCAGGTTTAGCTATTGTTATACTGGCTACGGTATGGATGGTGAAAAGAACACCTACAGGATTTATACCTTCTGAAGATCAGGGTTTTATTGCTATTGCTATGAACATGCCAGCTGGTGCTTCATTAGACCGCAGCACAACAGCAATGAAAAGTGCTGAAGATCTGTTAAGACCATTACCTTTCACGAAAATATTTAATGGACTTTCTGGTTTTAACATTGTTACTTCATCTTCGAGCCCTTCTGCCGGTACGATGTTTATCTTACTTAAACCTGCTGAAGAAAGAGGAGAGGTAAAGGATATTAATGCGATTATGAATATCGTAAGAGGGAAACTGGCAGAAATTAAGGGGGCTAGTTTCTTCGTCTTTACTTTTCCTACAGTACCTGGTTTTAGTAATATTGATGGATTGGATATGGTGTTGCAAGACAAAACCGGAGGTAAGTTAGATCGCTTTAGTGGGATTGCAAATAACTTTATTGGTGAGTTGATGAAACGTCCGGAAATTGCTGTAGCCTTTACTTCGTTCAAAGCCGATTATCCTCAGTTGGAGATGGAATTAGATGACGCTAAAGCTGAACAGCTAGGTGTTGCGACAAAAGATATTCTCCAAACTATGCAGGCGTATTTTGGTAGTGCCCAGGCTTCTGATTTTAACAGATTTGGTAAATACTACAGAGTAATGGTACAGGCAGATGTTAACGACCGTGCAGATCCGACTGCAATGGACGGGATCTTTGTGAAGAACCAGGCTGGAGAAAATGTACCAATCAGTACATTGATTAAGTTGAAACGTGTTTATGGTACAGAAACTGCTTCCCGTTATAACCTATTTAATTCGATTGGGATCAATGCAATACCAAAACCAGGCTATAGTTCTGGGGATGCCATCAGAGCGGTTGATGAAGTAGCTGCACAACAATTGCCATCAGGATTCTCTCATGAATTTTCTGGTATTACTAAAGAAGAGATTACCTCTGGCGGTCAGTCAGTAATTATTTTCAGCCTTTGTTTAGTCTTCGTATACTTCCTGTTATCTGCTCAATATGAAAGTTATATTTTACCATTAGCAGTTATACTTTCGATCCCTACTGGTGTATTTGGTGTATTCGCAGCGATTGGCTTAACAGGTATTGAAAATAACATCTATGTACAAGTAGCACTGGTCATGCTGATTGGTCTGCTCGCAAAAAATGCAATTCTGATCGTGGAGTTTGCCGTCCAGCGCAGAAGAGCAGGGAAAACCTTGATATCGTCGGCATTAGAAGCTTCAAAATTAAGGTTGCGTCCCATCATTATGACCTCACTGGCCTTTGTAGTTGGTTTGATACCTATGATGCGTGCAGAAGGACCTTCTGCATTAGGTAACCACTCCATCAGTATTGGTGCTGCAGGAGGGATGATCACCGGAGTAATTCTTGGATTATTTATCATTCCTGTACTGTTCGTGATCTTCCAATTCTTACAAGAAAAGATTACAGGCGTACCAGCAGAACCAGTTGAAAATGTACACACTAATAGTTTAGCATATGAAACCGTTTAAATATATATACACTGCCCTTTTACTCGTACTGATTACCGGTGCGTGTAAAGTTTCTAAAGACATTGCAAAACCTGCCGATGCTGCTCCTGATCAATTCAGGAACAGTACATCAACTGAAACAGTGAGTATTGCCAGTCTTTCTTATCAGGATTTCTTCAAAGAAAAAGCAATAAGGGATTTAATCGATACTGCCCTGATCAATAACTATGATATGCAGATCGCACTCAAAAATATCGAGTCTGCCTCTCTTTTATTCAGACAATCCAAATTAGGAAATTTGCCAGCAGTAAACCTACAGGTTACTGCCAATTCGAGCCGCCCTTCAGACAATAGTCTGAATGGATTAACGATCAGCCAGTTTGCGGGATCTAAACATATTGAGGATTATACTGCATCACTGGGACTGAGCTGGGAAGCTGATATCTGGCGTAAAATTGCTAATCAGAAAAATGCAGCGGGAGCTACTTATTTGCAAACAGCAGAAGCTAAAAAAGCAATCCAAACACGTTTGGTAGCTAGTATTGCTCAAGGGTTTTATAGCCTGATTATGCTGGATACGCAATTGGATATCGCTAAGAAAAACCTGGCATTGAACGATAGCACGCTAAATATTATAAAAATGCAGTTCGATGCAGGACAGGTTACTTCTCTTGCAATTGAACAAGCCGAAGCACAGCAGCTTGTTGCCGCAGGATTGGTTCCGCAATTAGAACAGCGGATCAATCTGCAGGAAAATGCACTTAGTATCCTTACTGGTGCTTTTCCCAAAAGCATAGCTAGAATCGGTAAATTGAATGCAATGAAAATCCAGGATCAGACAGGTACAGGATTCCCATCAGAGATGGTTAGCCTTAGACCTGATGTGAAAAGTGCTGAATTGGAATTACTAAAAGCGAATGCTAAAGTAGGTATTGCTAAAGCAAGTATGTACCCGTCTCTAACCATTACTGCAACTGGTGGTATCAACTCTTTTAAATCCAGTAACTGGTTCAACATTCCTGGATCTTTGTTTGGTGTTGTAGCTGGTGGAATTGCACAACCGCTATTTCAGCGTAAACAGTTAAAAACGCAATATGATGTAGCAATGGTAGAACGTGAAAGAACGGTATTACAATTTAGACAGTCTGTGTTAAATGCGGTTGGAGAGGTATCTGATGAATTAATCAAGGTAGAAAAATTAAAACAACAGTATGCAATTGCTGATAAACGTGTAATCGTTGTACAAAGTAGTTTAAAGAATGCCAACCTTTTATTTAAAAGTGGTATGGCTAATTATTTAGAAGTAATCAATGCGCAAAGCAATGCTCTGCAAAGTGAACTGGATTTGGCGACTATTAAAACGGCACAGTTAAATGCTTCAGTTGAGTTGTACAGAGCTTTAGGAGGAGGATGGAAATGAGAGACTATTCAATAATGCCTAGCTCATTATGGTCGGGTGTAATTAATTATATTAAGGCTTCTGCGCAAAACGCAGAGGCCTTAAAACCATGGTCGTTCAGAGAACAAAAGGAAGAAATGACGGTCTTGGTGTTTACCACAACTGTTAATGGATTTGAGGATCAGTCGTTGGTATTTGATCAGTTGAACAACCTTTTAGGAAAGAATAACTGGACTATTGATCTTGATGATGTAGATAAGGTACTTAGAGTTGTTGGTGCGAATAGTAATCTCGAAAAGATTATTAAAATCTTTAAAGTACATCATTTTGGCTGTGAGGTGATGAATTAAACTGCTTAAGCAAAATGGGACATTTGTCTTATCATTTGTTTATTTTAGCAGTCGACAATGAGAATTCTTCACACGGCCGACTGGCACCTTGGTAAAAGACTTGAACAGAGCGAACGTACGGATGAGCATCAGGCTTTTCTGAACTGGTTAATCGCAACCTTACAAACAGAAAAGATCGATGTGCTGATCGTAGCAGGAGACGTTTTTGATACGGGAAGCCCTTCAAACACTGCTTTTGAGCAGTATTATGGATTTCTGAGAAGAGTAAAAGATACCAACTGCAGGGAAGTCGTTATTATTGGTGGCAACCATGATTCTATCAGTACGCTAAATGCCCCGCAAGCTTTATTAAAGTACTTTAATGTACATATTATTGGAGGTGTACCCGAAGAGTTTACTGATCAGATCATTGAAATAAAAAATGCAGATGGAGAATTGGAACTTGTCGTTTGCGCCGTTCCTTTTTTGCGTGACAGGGATATCAGGCTGTCCATTGCCGGAGAAACGATGGAAGAAAGGGAAACCCGTATTAAAGAGGGAATAACCGGACATTACCATAAATTTATAAAACATATTATTGATTATAAAGCAGGTCACATTCCTGTGATCGCTACCGGCCATCTATTTGCTGCCGGGTCCAGTACATCTGACAGTGAGAAGGAAATCCATGTAGGTAATCTCGGTCAGGTAGGCGGAGACCAATTCCCATCCGAATTTAATTATGTTGCACTGGGGCATATCCACCGTCCCCAGCTGATCAATAAAATGAACCATATCCGTTATTCCGGTTCACCTGTTCCGCTAAGTTTTTCAGAAACTGATGATAACAAACTTGTTGTAATAATAGAATTTGAAGGCGAAGAAATGGTTAGCCTAAAAGAAATTGCTGTGCCCTGTACACGTAAGCTGATCCGAATCAAAGGGAATTTTGATAGGGTAAAAACAAAACTTGTTTTATTAGAAGATCCCCACACCTTATATCCTGCATGGGTAGAAGTGCAAGTCGAAACAGAAGGATTTATTTTTGACCTGGAAGAACAGCTCAATTCGCTGATTGCTGATAAACCATATATTGAACGTTTGTTTCCAAGACAGGTGAGAATAAAGGCGGCAAAAAATCTTGATGAACAAACTGAAGAAGCAATGGCACTTGCCGATCTGGATCCAAAGACCGTATTTATGAAAAAGTGCAGCGCAGAATATCCGGATGAGGACCAAACGGAACTCTTGCGTTCGTTTAATGAAGTAATGGAATATATGACTCAAAACGGAGGCCGTTCATGAAGATTACGGGTATTAAATTTTTAAATCTTAATTCTCTTAAAGGAGAACATGAAATCCGTTTTGACCAGCCTCCTTTTACAGAAAGTGGAATATTTGCTATAACCGGACCTACAGGGGCGGGTAAAACTACGATACTTGATGCGATTACTGCGGCGCTATACGGACGCGTACACCGGCATACAAAAGATGTTTTTGAAATCATGACCCGTCATACTGCCGAGTCGTATGCAGAAGTTGAATTTGAGGCAGGATCTAAATCATACCGTGCAAAATGGTCTATCCGCCGGAGCAGAGGGAAAGCTGATGGGCAGTTGCAAGCGCAAAAAATGGAGCTGGCGGAAGTACCAGGTGGGAAAATAATCACTAACCATCCATTAAATGAAGTAAGAGAAGAGATCGTAAAGTTATGCGGACTGGATTATAACCAGTTTTTACGTTCGGTAATCCTTTCACAAGGAGATTTTACCCGTTTTTTAAAAGCGGATGAGAATGAAAGAAGTGAACTGCTGGAAAAAATTACTGATACTGGTATTTATTCACAAATCTCGGTAGCTGCCTACGAAAGGGCAAAAGAGGAAAGAGCAGTACTTGAGCTGCTTAAAGGAAAATTGGATCATGTGGTTTTGCTTTCTGCCGAAGAGAGAGCCGCATACAGCAATCAATTAAATGAATTGGCGGGGCAGGAACAAGAATTAAAAAAGAGCGAAGCAACTCTTCGTAGCCAGATTGATTGGTTGGGCAGGCTAGAAAAGTTGACGTTAAGAAAACAAGAATTACTAAAAAAACTAACCGAAGACGAGCTGTATTATGCCACGCATGAGTCGAGATTTGATCAGTTGCAAAAACATTTGCGTGCACTTGTTCATCGGCCTGCATTGGCAGAACTAAATACTATAGAACAGCATCAACTTAAAATTGAGACTGATCTAAGACAGGCAGAATTGGAATATCCGCAACTGGTAAAAGATGAAGAAGTAATTAAAGTAGCGTTATCAGCCTCAAAGGCACTGGCAGAACAGGTAGAAAAAAAACTGACTGAACTAGAGCCTGTACTGGAAGTGGTGATTAAAAAAGATATACTGATTGCCCAGCTCAAATCACAGCAAGAATTAAGTGGCAGGACGCTCGAGCGAGCAAAGCTGGAACTTCAGGCAGCGGAGACTGCAAAAACAGCTTTGATGGGCGACCTTAATGATATTCAGCAGCGAATTACCGCACTGTCTTCCTGGCTATCTGCGCGTACTATTGATGGAGCGCTCGATAAGCAAATCATTGTTTTTCGTCAGTTTCAGGATCATCTTGCGGCTTTAAGTACAAAAAAAGTAGGAGCAGAAAAAACACGGAGGGATTATCAGTTACAAGCCGGCCAATCTTTATCAGTCGTAAAGCAAACTGCTCAAAATATAGCCCTTTTATCAAAAAAGCTTATTGACGACAATGCTGATATCCTGAATTTACAGGAATCATTAAAAGTAGTACTAGCAGAAAAAACCGAGGATGATCTCGAAGCTGAATTTCGTGAGTTTCCTGTCTTGATCAGCATTTCTGAACAGCAACTTAAACTTGCAAATCAATATTTTAAATTAACACAGGAAGAAATTACGCTCACGCAATCTATTGAGCAGTATCGTATAGAAGAAAAAGCAATAAAAATTGGTATACTTAGCTTGCAAGAAGAAAATAAGATTGAAAATGAGTTAATGAGTGATTTACAGCTGCTCTATGAACTTGAAGTGAAGGTGCAGAAATATGATGGCGCGCGTCTTCAGCTGGAACCCGAAAAACCATGTCCGCTCTGCGGATCTGTTCATCATCCATATGTAATAGGTAAACATGCAGGACGTGTAAGCGAAGCTGAGCAGCGGCGCAATCTGCAGCAGGAAAAGTTAAACAGCTTAAAAGTAAAAATTGATACCCAATCTTTAAAAATAAATACGCTGACCTATCAATTGGAAACTGCCGAAAAATCAGTTGTTCTTACTAAAGAATCACAGATCCAAGTACTGTCAGAATTTGATATCAACAATCAAAAACTGCCGAAACCATTGGATATTACTAAACCAGCAGTTATAACTGCTGTAATAGACAGAAAAAAAGTACAGCAGGAAGCCTTAAAAATAGAATTAATATCCATTAAAGAGATCCGGCTTAAAATCACAGAACTAGAAAACCAGCTCATCCAGCAACGAGAGTTACTTTCAATAGAAAAAAACAAAGCTGAACAGGCAAATTTGAAGATTGGCTTTTCAGACAAACAAATTGCTTTATTAAGCGAGGAAATCAGGATAGCTGAAGAGGAGACAAAGAATAGTATTGATGCGATTACAGTAGTGTTAAATCAGTACCATGTTATTTTGGATACTACACACCCAAATACTGTGGTGCAGGAGATGACCAGCAGGTTTGATCTATACAAAAAGGCAGAACACGACTTCGGCCAATTACAATTGGACCTGCGCCAAAAAGAGACAGAACTAGTAAATAGTACTTCCTCAATCCTTGAAAAAAAATCTGCTATTGAAAAATCTGCTCTGCAATTTAAAGAAGAGCAGGATAACTTATTGCAATTGCAGGCAGATCGTACTTCTATTTTTGGAATTAAAGATCCTGTTTTAGAGCGTGGACAACTCACAGAAGGGCTAAAGAAATATAGGTCCCAAATAGAGAACCAACAACTCTCCCTCCATGATAAACAACAGAAAGTTAAGATCCTGGAGGATAGGCAAAATCATCTCAATACTTCATTCCTCGCTACAAAGGAACAATTTATCTTACATCTTGACCAGCTAACTGCAAAACTTAGGGAAGAAGGATTGGCATCAGTCAATGAGCTTAATCTATTGTTTTTACCAGATGATGAAGCGGCCGATGCAGAACGCCAGCAAAAAGAAGCCGCTCAAAGAATTGTTTCAGGAAAAAGCCTGCTAGCCGCTACCGAGACTGAACATGAGACTGAACTTCAAAAGGCGCTGACTACTAAAGAAAAAGAGGTTTTATTACCGATGCTCGACGAAAATTGGGCTGTATTATCGCTCTTACAACAAGAAAAGGGCAAACTTAACCAGGTTCTTTCAGAAGATGACCAGTTGAAACTGAAACACCTTGAAGTTGCCCGGCAAATTGAAAGTCAGCAGCACCAATTTGATCGTTTCCAAAAGCTTTCTGCCCTAATCGGTTCAGCCGATGGTAAAAAATTCAGCCGTTTTGCCCAGGGACTCACCCTTGCCAGACTAACCGAACTCGCAAACCGCCATCTACTGCGCTTAAGCGAACGCTATAGTATCCTTAAAAGTCCGGAAAAAGATCTTGATCTTCAGATCATAGATCACTATCAAGCCGATGTAGTTCGTCCGATGTCTACCCTTTCCGGCGGAGAAAGCTTCCTCGTAAGCCTTGCCCTTGCTTTAGGACTTTCGGACCTCGCCAGCCGCAAAGTACAAATCAATTCCCTCTTCATCGACGAGGGCTTTGGTACCCTCGATGCAGAAACCCTCGATGTTGCTATTACCGCACTGGAAAACCTACAGGCCAGCGGTAAGAGCATTGGTATCATATCCCATGTAGAAGCCCTAAAAGACAGAATAGGGACTCAGATACAACTTACCAGGGAAGCCGGAGGAACCAGTAAGATCTCTCTTTACAGTTATGGTATGAAAACAGAAAAATAATCATCAACCATACTCTCCTAATAACAACCAATCAATGAATATCAACTATGCATGTGGATAGTTTGATGTTCATTGATTGGTGATCTAAAAGAAAAAGGATATGCTAATGTGCAGGCCTGCACATTAGCATATCCTTTTTCGAGCGAAGCAAGGAAATCTCTAAATAGTCGCCATGTCAATTACAAACCGGTAATGAACATCACCAGCAAGCGTCCGTTCATAAGCCTCATTGATCTGGTTAATATTGATCACCTCAACATCAGAAGTAATATTGTGTTCTGCACAATAATCCAGCATCTCCTGTGTTTCTTTAATCCCGCCAACCAGCGAACCAACTAAACTGCGCCTTCCGAATATTAACGAACCTGCGCCTACAGGAATATGAGCAGGAGGTACACCCAGCAATATCATTACCCCATTAGTTTTTAGTAATGCAAGATACTCATTGTAATCATGCTCTGCTGAAACCGTATCTATGATAAAATCAAAGCTGTTAGCCAACTCTTTCATCGTGTCTTTATCAGTAGTCAACTTAAAATGATGTGCACCAAGCTCTGCTGCATCTTTCTCTTTTTTTGGCGAACGGCTAAGCATAGTCACTTCTGCCCCCATAGAAGCTGCAAGTTTAACAGCCATATGCCCTAATCCACCTAAACCAACAACCGCTAATTTATGTCCGGGTTTAACGCCCCAATAACGCAAAGGTGAATAAGTAGTAATACCGGCACACAATAAAGGAGCTACTTTTTCCAATGGTAATTTATCAGATACAGACAATACAAAGTCTTGTGTAACTACGATTGAACTGGAATATCCCCCATAAGTAATTGTTTTTTTATCTTGCTCATAAGCATTGTAAGTTTGTGAGTTGCCATTTTCGCAATACTGCTCTAAATCATCCTTACAATTTGAGCAATGTCCACATGAATCTACAAAACAGCCAACACCAACCGTGTCTCCCACTTTAAACTTATTTACACCTGCACCTATGCGGGACACCGTACCCACGATCTCGTGGCCTGGAACTACCGGGTACATTGTACCGCCCCATTCACCACGCGCAGTATGGATATCTGAATGGCATACACCACAATATAGAATTTTGATCTCTACATCATTATCTCCCGGTTCGCGGCGATCGAGAGTGTAAGGCGCTAAAGGTGTTTCTGCACTTTGTGCAGCATAGGATTTTACTGAAGTCATCGTTTTCAATTATTTAGTGTTACAACAAGTATATATACAGATGAAAAGGTAAAATGTTCCAAATTTCTTAAAATGGTCTACACTATTTAGAGGGTTAAACAATTTCTTTAAAATCATGTTGATAGAGGATATGAATAAAGAAAAACATACGCTTAGGCCGGCAGCAAAGATTTTCTTTCTGCTGGCAGTTACAATTTTATGCAGTTTACAGGCTTGTAAGAAAAGTCGTTCAGATATCGGAAAAACACTATTTGAAGAGACAGGAAATAAGGTGTTTAAAAGTATAGAAAGTGAAGATTTTGCAGCAGTTTTAAAGAAAACACTAGAAGATGAAAAATCCAAACTTAGTAACCCTAAACTGATTGCTGCCTATTACGAAAAAAACGGTTATGAGCCAGTGCTTATCCTGCAGCATGTGAAGAAAAGAGGTTTGGATACCTTACTTTCCTACTTTGAAAGTGTTGCTGCCCATGGTATTGATCCAGCCTATTTTAAAACGGAAGAATATAAGCAGTTGTCTGCTAAGTTATATGATAAAAAGGGAATTAGTACTATAGAAGAAGCATATACAGATTTAGTAAAACTGGAGCTTTTAACAGCAAATTCGCTGATTAACTACAGTAATGCCATGCAATTTGGGATAGTAAGCCCAAAAAGGATTTATGCTACATATTATATGGATACAAAAAGGCCGGATAGTACTTCAATGAACAGGGTTTTTTCTATTAAAAACCTGAAAGCATTTCTAGATAGTATTCAGCCTGCATCTGCCCCGTATCTCGCTTTACAGAAAGTATTGAAAGAGGGGGGACAGGCACCCGGGATTTCTAAGGATGAAACGCAGAAAATTTTAAAAGTGAATCTGGAGCGGTTAAGATGGAAAAATAAACCGGCAGCTGATAAATATGTGATCGTAAACATAGCCGATTTTAGGCTGGATGTAATGGATAAAGGAAAATCCATCTTAAATATGAAAGTGTGTGTAGGTGAAGGCAGGAACAAGGACTTTACAGATAACATCCAGGAATATGACGAAAATGATTTAAAGAAAGACCGTCCATTTTCAAGGGAGACCCCTCAATTAAATAGTATGATCCATAGCGTACAGGTTAACCCGGTATGGAACATTCCCGAAAGCATAGCGACAAATGAAATTACCAAGTATGCCGCAGCAGATAGATATTATCTGGCTAACCATAATATAGATGTATTTGAAAAAGGTAAAAAGATCGAAGACCCGGAGACAATTGATTGGTCTGCTGGTAATCCCGGTAAAAAGTATCTTTTTAAACAGCGGCCGGGTGAAGATAATTCTTTAGGGAAAATCAAATTTTTATTTAATAACCAGAGTGCTGTTCATCTTCATGATACACCCG
>Ga0247803_1001323_pt1 | contig 13019 bp, 3 predicted proteins | sample UWRJL014104B1_FD_180928 | JGI IMG/M metagenome (GOLD analysis project Ga0247803, IMG submission 180928) | Plant litter microbial communities from Arlington Agricultural Research Station in Wisconsin, United States - UWRJ-L014-104B-1 | ecosystem: Environmental > Terrestrial > Plant litter >...
ACAATTTCATCGCCTATAATTTTGTAAATCAGTTTGTAATTATCTTTTACAAGATAGCGGTGTCCTTCGCCTTTTCGGGTTAGTGACAACTCTTTTTGGTACGATTCATAATTTTTTAACAGCCTGCGGCTTTCTAAGATTAAACCATCCCGAATCTTTGAAGCGATTTTGTGGTTAGCTACTTCATTATAATACTCAAAAATAGCCATCAGGTTATCTATTGCAAATTTTGTCCAGGTAACCTTCATTTCGTTACCAGTTTTTAACTTCAGCTTCTAATTGCTCAAGAGTCATTGTTCGTCCCGCGGCATAATCCTCATTCGCTTTTTCGGCACGAGCCATCATTTCCTCTTCAGTAAAAGGGTTATTAATGTTATTTTCTGATTTTATAACCGATTCAATTTTATCAAATAATTTCTCATCTGTGAGATGCAGTAAATATTCAATCAGGTCTAATTTTCTGGTTTGTAAATCCATAATCATTCTCATTTGTATCAAAAATACAAAACTTTTAAATGCGAAAAATTGTATTATAAAAAAACCTCCCAATAGGGAGGCTTCATATCTTTTAAAACTCAGCATTTTGCGGTGTTCTTGGGAAAGGAATCACGTCGCGTATGTTAGTCATTCCGGTTACAAACAGCACCAGGCGCTCAAAGCCAAGGCCAAAGCCACTGTGCACTGCCGTACCAAAACGGCGGGTATCAAGGTACCACCAAAGCTCTTTTTCGTCGATGCCCAGGTCGGCAATTTTTTGTTGTAAAACGTCAAGGCGCTCCTCACGCTGCGAGCCACCCACAATCTCCCCAATACCGGGGAAGAGGATGTCCATAGCACGCACGGTTTGCCTGTCGGCAGGTGCATCATCGTTAAGCCTCATGTAGAATGCCTTAATTTTTGCAGGGTAGTCGAATAAGATTACCGGACATTTAAAGTGCTTTTCTACAAGGAAACGCTCGTGCTCGCTTTGCAGGTCGGCGCCCCACTCGTCTATAATATAGTTGAATTTCTTGTTTTTATTTGGCTTGCTGTTGCGCAGTATCTCAATCGCCTCGGTATAGCTTACACGCTTAAAGTTGTTCTCCAATACAAAGTTCAGCTTGTCCAGCAGGCCAAGCTCGCTACGCTCTGCCATTGGTTTTACCTTCTCTTCGTCAAACAGGCGCTGGTTAAGAAACGCAAGGTCGTCCGGGCATTTATCTAACACATATTTTATAACGTACTGGATGAAATCTTCGGCAAGGTCCATGTTGGCATCCAGGTCGTTAAAGGCAACTTCCGGCTCTACCATCCAGAACTCCGCAAGATGGCGGCTGGTGTTAGAGTTCTCCGCACGGAATGTTGGCCCAAAGGTATACACCTGCCCAAGGGCCATGGCATACGTTTCTGCCTCAAGCTGGCCACTTACAGTAAGGTTAGTTTCTTTGCCAAAGAAGTCTGCTTTGTAATCTACCTTGCCTTCTTCGTTGCGTGGTGTACCTTCAAACGGAAGCGCGGTTACCTTAAACATTTCGCCCGCACCCTCGGCATCGCTGCCGGTGATTATAGGCGTGTTTACATATACAAAGCCCTGTTCCTGAAAGTACTGGTGTATGGCAAACGACAGCACCGAACGCACCCTCATAATCGCGCCAAAAACATTGGTACGAACGCGCAGGTGGGCATTTTCCCTCAAAAACTCAAGGGAGTGTTTTTTAGGCTGCATCGGGAATTTCTCGGCATCGCTGTCGCCCAGTATTTCAAGGTGTTTCACTTGGATTTCAAACTTTTGGCCTGCACCCTGGCTTTCGGTAAGGCTGCCTTTTATAAGTACTGCCGCCCCTGTGGTAAGGCGCTTAAGGGTTTCGGGCGCGGTATTTTCAAAATCTACCACCGCCTGTATATTATGAATTACCGACCCGTCGTTTATTGCCAGGAACTGGTTGTTCCTAAACGTCCTTACCCATCCTTTAACCGTTACATCGTCAATCGGCTTTGTGCTGTTTAGCAGGTCTTTAATTTTTGTATGCTTCATTTCAGTAAAAAATTAATCTTATCGTGTGGTTGTTGCTTAAAATGCAAATGCCTGCAAATGTAGTAAAAAGCTGTTTTTTTGTGGATAGGAATTTCATGAAACTTTATTATGTATATAAAATAAGTTTGTAAAGCATCAATTATCAAAATATTCATTAGCCGGACCTTGGAATTGGCGAAAATAATTTGCTGAATTTTTTAAACACAAAAAAGGGGCGGCCGGATTGGCTGCCCCTTTTTATATAAGGTTAATAAGGAATTATCGTTTTAGCGTAAAGTGGGCTTTAAACGTCCTCTCACTTCCGTTCTCAAGGAATTCTACCCTAAACCAGTAGTCGTCTGCCGGTACCGGGTTACCGTTATAGGTACCATCCCATCCTTCATCCATATCTGTCCTGCTTAGCGGGCTAAGCTGTTTGATAAGTTTACCATAACGGTCAAAGATGTATATCCTTGCCTCCGGGTGGGCTATCATGCCTACTATGTTCCAGTAGTCGTTAATACCATCACCGTTTGGTGTAAAGAATTTAGGGTAATCTATAACGCTTACGCCGCGCAGTTCAAGCATATTACACGGGTTAAGTTCCATTGTATTTACATCCCTCACGTATATTGTAAAGTAGCCCTGCGGCACATTAGTAAACACGTTAGAGTTTTGCCAAGGGCCTGTAGGTATTGATATACCGTCTGCATCTTCCGGTGCAAGACTGTACTGGTATTCACCAAAACCGTGGGCTAACACCGTAATGGTCTGGTTATCGCCAAACGCGTTGCTTATCACGTAGCCTGCGGTATTTGGCAATGGCGAAGCCGGGCCCGAAAGAAACACTTCAAACGCTGATATAGGGTCGCTCTCACAACCGTCTGCATTAGTAGCAAATACGGTATATAAACCTTCTTCTACAGCGGTGTAATCCTGAGATGTTGCCCCCGGTATGTCTACACCGTTAAGCTGCCACTGGTAGGTATCTACCGCAGGGTCGGTATTATCGGCACGCAGATACACTGGTTTTTCAACCGCGCCCGTTTCAACGTCCACACATATCGTGTCATCATTATCTTCACTGCTGATACTTGGTTCCGGAAGCAGGCTTACCCTGATATCAAAACTTGTTACCGCATAACATGGTGAGAACGTAGCCGTATTGGTTATCCTCACCCATATAGTTTGCGTTAGGTATACTGTATTTGTAAATGCTGCCGGTGTACCGATATAATCTGCTGAAGCAGTATCGCCCAAGTTAGCCGCAGCTTCAGTAAGGTAATATTCTACGCTGAACTGTGTAGGGCTTTGTGCACCCAGTGCCTCGGTACCCGCAGGTGTAAGGTCAAATTCAGTAAAGCCGTCGTTAGTACCGTCTTCATCACACTCCACAATGGGGTTGTTACCGGCATCATCTATAACATTAGCAACAGCTGCCTGCTCTGCATACAGTGTAAGCGTGGTTCGTATTTCACAGCCTGTAGTATTATTGATAGCTCTAACATATATAGTCTGTACACCAGGATCCTCGTTAGTATATACCAACGGTAGCGGCGTATCGGCAGCTATTTCAGCAAGCCCTTTGTAAAACCTAATATAATAGTTAAGCGGGTCTTCGCCTGCGGCAACCAGTATATCGCTTACGTGGCCTATAAGGTTAAATGTTTCAAAGCCGGTGGTAGGGTCGTTGCATATTGCATAGCGCGGCACCACACCTGTACTGTTGTATATTGGTGGGAGTGGGTCTACATGCAGTGGTAATGTTACAACGTGGTAACAGCCCGGGTCACCTGCCTGGCTACCCGTAAGTGTAACCCTTACATACACTACGTCATCCCATGCAACAGGGTTAACATACGCCGCAATGTTTGTAATAGCGTTAACGTTATTCTCGGCATCTTCTATGGTTGTAAAATAAGCCAATACCGACAATGAGTCTCCATCCCTTATATCTGCTTCTGCATCATTAAGGTTAAAAGGCTCCTGTCCATCATTGAGAGGCAGGGTATCATCACATAATACAAGCGGATCAGGCGAATAATCAGGTTTAGGAAGCGGCTTAACAAGAACCGTTAATGATGTTTTGCTGATACAGCCCTCCGGCGTGGTAACAAGCACAAATATTGTTTGCGGATTCGTATCATTGGTCCAAGCTGTAAAGTCAGGTATCGGGTTAACATTATTATCACGGTCGCCCTCGAGCACAAAGTATTGCACTATGTTGCCTTCACCTATACCTGATGGTGTAAGTATCTCGTCATCTTTCACCGTAAGGTCCATCGTTATAATGCCATCATTGAATTCATTTGGATCTGGAAGTGTATCATCACACAAAACTAATCGTGTAGGGTTGGCGATAGGCTCGGGTTTATTGATGTGCAGCTTAAAACTTACCACAATGAAACACTCAGTAGTAGGGTTTTCTATACGTACCCAAATTTCCTGCTCATCAGTACCTATAAAGGTAGCCGGGTTTGTTATCCTTGGCTGCCCTTCAATCGCATACGATTCTAATGTAAAATAGTGGATGATAAAATCGCCCGCTACCGCATCCGGAATCTGGCTGATGATATCAGCATCCTGCTGGGTAAGGTCAAAAATCATCAGGTCGTCCTGCCCTTCGTCATCCTGGTCATCACACTGGGTAATATCTTCAAGGTCTACATCTACCGGCGCAGGGTTTACCGTAAGGGTTAGCGTGGTAACAACCGACCTGCAACCTGTAACGTTATTTGTAGCCACTACATAAAGGAAATCGGTTAACGCATTATTAGTGGTATACGGATTCCATGTCTGTACCGGGTTAAGGTCGTTCAGGGCATTTAGCATCGTTTGGTAAAACTCTACTGTAACGTCTGGCGCACCGTTAATCATTTCATCGGCAATAGCGTCCAGGTCAAAGAAGCCATAGCCATTGCTGTTAGTGCTGCAGGTAATGAGCGTATCTGCTGTAGGGTACGCAAGCAGCGGAAGCGGCTCTACCCTTATGTCAAGCAACACTATCCTGTAACAGCCGGTTACATTATCGGTAATCCTTACATAAATTGCCTCAACCGGGGTACCAGGAGGGTTAGTATACGTTGTAGGATTAGTTATAGGAGCCGTCATCGCAATGGCATCATTAAGCGTATGGTAGAAGGTAGCCGTAATACCCTGGGCACCATCAGGCGCATCAGCCATTATCTCATCTATCTTGCTGGTAAGGTCAAATTCTTCCTGTCCAGGATTTGTCTGGTCATCATCACACAGCGAATACGGTGTAGGGTCTACTACTATAGGAAGCGGGTTAACAATAAGCTCTAGCGGCACTATATCATAACAGCCGGTAGCGTTAATAGTTACCTTAATAAACACCATCCTTGATAGCGAAATATAGTTTGTAGGCGACGTTATAGCCGGGAAGCCGAATGTGATGGCATCCTCGGTTTCATAATAGGTTACCGTGTGCAGTGTAGGGTCAAGCTGTGTGCCCAGTACTGTATCTTCATAGGTAGTAAGGTCAAACACGCCTGTACCGTCTACATCGCTGTCTCCGTTGTCACATATTTCATACGGGCCTATCGGGTCTACCGCTATTGGCCTTGGGTTTACGGTAAGCTGTAACGGCACTACGGTGTAGCATCCGTTTACAAGGGTAGAATACAGCCTTATCCAAAGGGTCTGGCTGGCACCTCCGTTATTGTGGTAATCGGCCGGGTTTGGTATAGCGTTATTAGAGTTAGCAAAGTTAGCATCCGCCTCGGTTTCAAAAACAATACCGGCCACATTGGTTTGCGCGCCAATAGCTTCGGCAATAGCACCTGTAAGGTCAAATATGCCCTGAAGCTGTGCCGGGGTTCCCGCGTCGTTTATGGCACAGGTTACTAATCCTGTAGGTATAATGGCTGTAGGCCTTGGCACCACAGTTATTGTAATCTCTTCTTCGTCGGTACAGTTAGGCGTAGTGCCAGTTTCTGCCCAAACCCATAGTGAATAAGTGCCCGATAAGTAAACATCTCCGGGGAAATGCTCTACCTGGCCGGTAATGCCGGGGCCGCCCTCAAGTTCAAAATATCTTGCCACAGAAGATGTTGTAGACTCTACCGCAGGCGGTGCCGGAAGCGTATATGATTCACAAGCTACTGGGTCTATAAGGTCATCAGGTACATTTATACGGTTTATGAAAAGGTTAAACATGTGCTCATCGCTACACGTGTAGTTTGTACCGGTTTGGGCATAAATGTATACCGGCTGGCTGTCAACAATTGTAAGGTCTGTAATAGGGCCTACACCATTAGGGCTGTTAAAGTAGTTACCTACTGTAAGCGGCGGCAGTGTATACTCGTCACACGATGAAAAATCTGCCTGGCTATCGTCTACCACCGGAGACTGGTTAATTGTAACAACAAACCTTGACTGATCCTCACACGGGCGCCTTCCTATTAGTTGTTTGTAAAGGTATACAGTATATACAGTAGGGTTATTTCCATCTAATGGATTGTGTGTTAAAGTAAGGTCAGTAACCTGCTGCTGCGCCGGATCTGGGTTCTCAGGCCCATCAGGCAGGGTATAAAAATGCTGCAGGTATGCATCGCCAGGATTAGTGCCATCCACATCTAAATCGGGCAACGTAAAGCTGTCACAGGCTTCAATATCTATAACTTGTTGCGCACCAAGCGGGTGGCCGGGAACAATCTCATCCTGATAGGTAGCGGCATAATAATTACCGGGAGCGTTAGCAGCAACTGCGGCAATTTCATTGTCAAAATTAGCGGAAAGAACATACATATTAAATGAAGATTCATCGCTGCAACCTGGATTTAAAGGTGATTCTGAATATATATATATATCAACACCGTCTTCGTTAGGGCTTGGGGGAAGCATATTACCGGCAAACAACTCTGTTTGACCAGGTACGCCCGGGCCACCGCTTAATAGGAAATAACGGTTATATGGCAGTATCGTTGGAAGCGTATACGATTCGCAGGCAGTGTCGTTAGAAAGAGTGCTAACCGTAGGTGTTTTTATTATCCTTACCTGAAAGTTGGTTTCATCAGCACAGTTTGGCACTGTGCCTGTTTCGGCATATACATGTATTACCTGGTCATAAGGTAGAGCAGGATCCCAGTTAAGCGGCGGCGTTATCCTAGTGCCTGCCGGTATTACCTGTCCACCGCCTGTAGGGCCACCTGCCGCCGTATAGTAATTACCTACAGCAAGCGGGGGAAGCACATATGAATTACACTCTGTTACATCACTTACAGTAGCTACTACCGGAGTATAGTTTATTGTAACAACAAAAGACGTTGTAGCAGTACACGCGGCAGCACTTGGCACGTAATAATATATAGTTTGCGTATTGGTTATTACTGTACCGGGCAGTATTGGAGTTCCGGTACCGTTTGGCCCATTTGGCGCGGTCCAGTATTGCCCGCCGGCTACAAGGTCAGGTAGTATATACTCATCACACGCAGTAACGTCATCCGGAGGCGTAGGGTTTACTAAAATACTTAATGTGCTTTCAGATACACAAAAAGGTGCATTATCAGATTGCGCGAATATGTACAATGTTGTTTCAGTACATATTTGCTGACCCGCAGTATACATGGTGCCACCACCACCCGGAGAAGAATAATAGTTACTGTCTGCATTCTCTAAAACAGGTAGTGTATAACATCCACAATCTGCCACCGTACGGTCTTCTTCTATATCAGGGCCACCGGTAAAGGTAATGTCAAAACTAGTTTCTGCAAAACAAAGTGGGTTTGTGCCGGTAACAGCATCATATACATATACTGTAATTGTTTCTGGCACATCTTCTGTTGCTGTTGTGCTGGTTATGAATTCGCCTGCATTTAACAACTGGTTACCAGGCGTTGAAGGCCCTCCCGACATTGTATAATAGTTGCCATTTGCAAGTGGCTCAAGCAAATAACCCGGATTAGCACATATGTTTGGCTGATTCTGGAAAGCAGGAACAGAAACGTTATTAATGGTTACCTCAAAATCACTTTCCGCATCACAGCCGGGATTAACATTATAAATGTAAATAGTTTGGCTGGTAAATATTTCGTCACCTTCATCAAGTAGTGTTCCCGTACCGTTAGGGCCGCCGGTTGCCGTATAATAGTCGCCGTTTGTAAGTGGCAGCAGGGTGTAGCTGTTACATGCTACAACATCCGGAACGCTATCCACACTTGGAACATTAGTAATATCAACCGTATAGCTGTAATTACCACTACAGTTAGTGCCGCTATTGATATATGCATATAAATATATCGTGGTATCTGCTGTTAGTACTGTATTTGGTTCTATTACAATACCCCCCTGATTAGGCTGGGTATAATACGTGTAATAGTTAAATGGAGGGTTTGGTACTGTATAAGAACCACAGCTTACCACATTGTCAGGAATATCATTGTCAGTTATAATAACTACACGGAACTGTTTTTGATTAGTACATACGGGAGTTGTATTGCTTTCAGCATAAATGTAGATAAGTTGTGATTGCTGAATAACATCGCCTGCATTCAGCAACGTACCTGAACCATCGGGTCCTGTATAATAATTACCATTTGCTAATACAGGAAGCGTATAGCTGTTGCATGAAAATACATTAGTTACATTTTGAAGTGTAGGTATTGGGAAAACAGTTACTGTAAAGTTTCCTTCGGCAGTACACTGTGGGGTTTGCACATATACGTATAAAGTTTGCGTACTGGTTATAGAAGTGCCAGCTGGGAGTTGCTGGTTACCCGGTGTAGAAGGCCCACCAGCCATCGTATAATAGTTACCCACTGCAAGCGGAGGAAGCTCATAGCTGCCACAGTTTGAGCTGTCGCCTGGTGTAGCTGCCGTATTACCTATAATAGTTATGGAAATAACATCAAAATTACGGCAGCCTTGAGCATTAGGGGCTGTTGTTGGCCTAACCGTTATTGTTGAAGTAATAACCGAACCTACAGGATAAAAAGTACCTGTGCCGTTATTGCCTGTATAATAACCCTCTATAGTGGGATCTGCCGGAAGAACATATTGTCCGCAAGCGGTTACATTGTTAAAATTTGTAATGCTTGGCACAGGGTTAATTGTTACTACAAAACTATCCTCGCTACTACATCCTGAATTTGCATCCAGGTTATATATGTATATAGTTTGTGTAGCTGTAATACCTGTACCTGGATTTATCATTCCGCCTGTACCACCCGGGCCATTGTAAAAATTGCCAAGCGCAGGAACAGGAAGCGTAAAGTTGCCACATCTGGTTATGTCATTTACATTTTGCACAACCGGGCTTATATTTACCGTAAAACTATTTTCTACGGAGCAGCTGCCGTCTGGCGACTCATTATAAACGTATATTGTCCGGTTTGTATTAATAATATTCCCGGCGCTTAATGCTGTACCGCCGCCGTTTGCTTGTGGATAATATGTACCATTTGTTAATGCCGGGAGCGTATAGCTTGTACAAACGTATACATCTGCAGGGTCATCAGCAGTTATAATGGTTACGGTAAAGAACGTGTCTGAGGTACATTGTGCGGCAGTTGGTATATAAAAATACACATCCTGTGTAGCGCTAATTACTGTACCAACAGGTAAAAATCCCTGGCCACTAGGGCCACTGCGGTATTCTTGCCCCGGCTCTAACTCAGGCAGCACATAGCTGTTGCAGGCAGTAACATCATCTGGCACATCAACAGTGCTGCCCTCAAGTACGGTAACCGTAAAACTTGTCTGGTTAGAACAGTTTCCGTTATTGGCGTAAATATAAACTGTTTGCGAAGCAGTTAGTGGAACCGCAGGGTCAATAGCACCAACGCCCCCGCTTTGCGAATAGTAAGCACCAGTACCTGCTGCCAGCGTGCTTAAGGTATAACTTCCGCAACCCGTTTGGTTGTTTTGTGTAGCAACCTGCGGGATAGCGTTTATATTTATGGTAAATGATGTAACTGCGAAGCAGCTCGTGCTCTGCAGGCTTTGTACCCTGGCCCATATAACCTGAGATGGGCCGGTTACCTCATAGTTAGACGCTGTAGTTATATTACCGTCAGCAGCGTTAGCATTGGCCAAACTTGTATAATAAGTAACGGTATAATCAGCCGGATTTTGCGCGCCTAATAGGGTAGCGGTTTGCGCTGTAAGGTTTACGCTTGCTGTATTAGAACCTATAGTACCTTCACACACGTTTAAAGTAGCCGGTGCCGTAGCGGTAGTATTAGGTATAGTAGCCAGATTAAACGGCACTACCGCATAACAACTGCTATTGTGGCTTTTCACTCTTGCATATATTGTTACCGTACCACCATTTGTAGTATATGCCGCGTCTAGAGCACCAGTACCGGCATCGGCGGCAGTCTCGCTGGCATGGTAGGTAACTATGGTTGCCGGGTTAAGGCCCGTCTTAAGGGAAGGCGTATTTAAGGCAAGGTTGTAGGTATAAGATCCCGGGCTATCAGGGCAGGCATATAAAGTACTAGCGGTGCCGGGGATAATTTGCGGGGTAAACTCAATTTCTACCGACTCTGTGATAGAACAGTTTGTATCATTATTTGTAATAGTCGCTACATAAGTACCGTCTTGCGTTATTGTTGTTGTAATGCCACCGGTATGTGCACCACCATTCCTTGTCCAGGTAACGGTATAATCTGCCGCAGAAAGACCGGTATTAATATTTAAGGTTTCTCCGGTACACAGTGCTGTATTAGCAGCAGCAGTCAGGTTTTCGCCTACTACACCCTGCCCGAGGTTAAAACTATCCAATTCAAGAAACACGGCAGAATTGTATTGCGTGTCGTTACCGGTTGGGTTACTATTTGCCCATGCATCGTCTGCAACTACTATCTTGATATGATATGTAGTACCTGGCACTAAGGTAGTTGTGGCATTTAGCACCACGCTCTGGCCTTCAAAGTTATTTGCAGCAGTTGCAGCAGCACCACCGCCGTTAAAGACACCAAAATACTCAGGGTTTTGGCTGGCACAGGTACCGTTGTATGCGCTGTTGCGAAGTGTAGCTACCGAAACCGGGGTATTAGTACCAGGAATCAGAGCTATATTTTGGTACGTTGGCGCACCTACCGCTTTGATGAGTATAGCCATACCGTCTTTAGAGACACACTGGTATGAGCCATATTCTTCTGATGCAAAGATGTAAGGTATACTAAGCGAAGTTGATGCAGCTGTAAAATCAAACTCGAGCACCGTGGCATTCATAGACTGAAAACCACCCGGCAAGACTGCAAGCGCCGCATTAAGGTCGGCATCGCCGGTCCATGCCTGCGCTGGAGTACCGCTATCTGTAGATACAGATGTATTAGGCCCGGTAGCCGTAGCCGCATTGCCGCTAACAAGCACAACACCCGCAGCAAAAGGAAAAGCGGGGTTATTATTTGTAAAGGTGCCTATACCGTTGCCCTGGGTGTAATTAAACGGAGCCATAGAGCCGGTACGCTTACTGGCAGCTGTTAATTGGGTAATACATCCATTAGTATCATCTGTTACTAATGAATTAGCTAACGTTTGAACGTTGCCGTTATTCGGAAAAGTGTTCACAACAACACCTTGCGAAAAACCTGCTGCAGATAGCAGTAGGCCTAATAATACAAGTAGATTTTTTCTCATAATTTCCAACTAAAACTTGCAATCTTTAATCTTTTGGGGAGCTTTTTAAAGCTAATAAACAGGCACTTAATAGAGTAGGCAAATATAGAATATTTGTATTGCCACAATATATATTTTTCAACAAATTTACTTTAACACAAATACATATTTAAAATGTAAATAATTTACAATGAATTAACAAAAAACTCGCGTCAATCAATGATTAAAACAACTCTATTTAGTTATTATATTCATCATTTTATAGATATATCCACGTTAACGTGAACGCAAAAATACAGGAATTTTTTATTTATCATAATTTTATAGCAATTTTGTTCGCACCACTATCAAACATTTATAGGCACCATTACCCTACCTGCCGCGTTAAACAATTTTAAATGTTTTAAATAATACTGTACATTTTGCGTAAAACAGGAAATAAATATAATAATGCCTTGAATAAATAAGACAAGAAAAAGGTATACCATAAAAATATCATCAGGGCTATATTTGAGCTATATAACACATTTTCGGCTAAAAAATTGCGATGCAACCGGGCTTTGCACTGCCCTGTAAAGCTACTCTTTTTTGCCCAGTTTAATCTTTACGTTCCCGTCAGCGCCATCTTCGGCTACAAGGTGCAACACTATACCGCGGTTACGGCGTTTTGCCAGTTCATTTTCATCTTTAATATCCTTGTCTTTTTCAGGGTTGCGCAACGGTACCGCTATAAACATTTTTGTTCCGTTACCAAAAGAATAAATACCCTCAACATCCATATTAAGTAAGCTGCTGCTTATCTGCATGGGCGCCACGGTTACTTTTTCGCCCTTTATATCAAAATGACCATTGAGGTTATCAAACTCAATATTTTTTACATCCCTGAAAGGAAATGCAAATTTGCCCACGCTTACTATAGGGTCAAAATTAATGAGCCTGCCTTTTTTAAGGTTAAAAGTTACGATGCCATTAACGGATTTTGGCAATAAATTACCCGTTTCAGTAAGTATTCCCCTAACATCTGCTTTTGCAGAAAATATACCTTTTAGCTGTTTACCGCTAAGGCTTTGCATACCAAAGCTGTCAAACGAATCTAAAAACCGGCTTACATTTACATTCTTTACATCGGCAAGAAGGTTATATTTAGTACTGCCGCCGGTATATACGCTGCCATTAAGGCTAAGTGTACCACCCTCATGGCGCAGTCCCGCATTTTTAAGCATAATATTGCCCTGCTCTGTAAGCAACACATTAGCCGTGGCATTAGTAGCATGAAACTTCTTGTAGTATACATTATCTACCTTAAGCTTCATGTCTACACTGCTTTTTTCAAACAACTGGCTCATATCGTCGGTAAAGTTGCCTTTATTGTTCTGGCGTATTTTCTTTTGAGTTTGCTTACGGGTTTGCAGGAACGATATGTATTCTTCTAAATATAACT
>Ga0247803_1001324_pt1 | contig 13015 bp, 12 predicted proteins | sample UWRJL014104B1_FD_180928 | JGI IMG/M metagenome (GOLD analysis project Ga0247803, IMG submission 180928) | Plant litter microbial communities from Arlington Agricultural Research Station in Wisconsin, United States - UWRJ-L014-104B-1 | ecosystem: Environmental > Terrestrial > Plant litter >...
TACTTAACAAATTGAGGTACATGGATGGTCACCCTTCGTACGAAGAAATTATAGCCGTGAACCGTTCTGTAACTTCAGAGAAGTTGTAAGAAATTTTCTTTAAAAACCCAAAATGATATAGTTATGAAATCAATTTATATGGCATAGAAGTCAATAATGGAGGTAGAAATCATTAATATTGAACTAATTGAGCTTTTGAACAAGTAATAGCATATTTGACAACTACTTCCAAATTTTTGAAAAACCGCCTATTTCAAATCAATTCGTCCACAAAATGGCTCTGATTACGCACCGCCACTGACGCCGATTTTTAAAGCAGTTCTGAAAAGAGCTGTTTTTTTTGTTTAAGATATTTATTTACCGCCGCTTAAAAGATGGTTTTTCTTTGGAAAAGTGAGCGATATCTTCAAGCTGAGAAAAAACTTCAAAGATGTTGCCAAGGCCAATCGGACTTGACTTTGAAGCAACAGCCTTTTTTATATTATCTCTTTCGATTATGCCCATTTTTTGAGCAAATATGTCCCTTTCTGAAAACGCTATTTGAAAATCCCCAACAACCCTGCTATGTTTAAGTCTTCTTCACTGATGGTGATCCAGATGACTGTACCAAAAGTTAAGCTCAATCTTGGTTTCATTGGTTTCGTGGGTCTTGATGACTTGAGCTTCTGGTGGCCCCGCCTGCAGATCTTCAAAACGAAGTTTGACGAAAAAAATATCCTCTTCCCTGTTGAACAGTCCGAGCAGATCAGGTTGTAAAAAGTGTTGATGAAAGTTAAAGTAGATTAGGAAAGCAATCTCATTTAAATTGATTGATCTTTACTTTGACAAAGCAGATAATGAAATGTAGTAACATGAAGACCCAGCAAAAATTCTCGGGCATATCGGGCAAATCAAAGCCTCAACACGAAGTTCCATTGGAGGTAGCTCCATGATGAGGTTGAAACACTATGGTTGGATTTAGCATCCTTTATTGCTTCAAAAATAAAGCTACATTAGATAGGTATTAGACTGTCCACCGTCAATAGCAATGACTTGTCCATTAACATAGCTACAATCCTCACTTAATAGAAAAACCACCAATTTTGCAACTTCCTCAGGTAATCCTAGTCGTTTCGATGGATTATTCTTAGCAAATTCATTTTCCGCCTGTTGGGGATTTTCAGGGTTAGCCTGGTCGAAAAAGCCTCTCATCATCGAAGTCTTAATCGCACCAGGAGCTATTGCATTGACGGCAACACCACTTGATGCAACTTCAACAGCAGCAGTTTTTGTGAGACCCACAACAGCATGCTTAGTTGCTACATATGCAGCGGAATTCAAAACACCACGAAGGCCGCCCACAGAGGCAGCATTAACAATTCTTCCATACTGCTGCTTCCTCATAATCGGTATAACGGATTTTAATCCGTAAAAGACACCGTTTAAATTTATATTGACCGTTTTATTGAAGACTTCCGGGTCAAACTCATCGATTGATGTTGTACTGCCAATTATACCAGCGTTATTATACAATCCATCAATTCGTCCGAAAGCCTTCATTGTTTCCTCTGTATAGCGAACGGATGTAGCTAGATCGCCTACATCGCCGGAAATGGTTAGTAGTTTACTTTCAGGATATTCCTTAAGAATTAATTCTTTTGCACGCATTAGAGATGCGTCGTTTAAATCAATTAATGATAAGATGGCGCCATTTTTTACTGCTTCCAAAGCGGTAGCAAGTCCAAGGCCATCGGCTGCGCCGGTAATGATAATAACCTTACCCTTTAGTTTTTCCATATCTTTGTGTTTTATATTAGAGTCCAAAATTATGCATTAAAATAGTTGAGGGTTGGTATGATATCCGTCAAAAACTGGTCGAAAACAATCATTATTTAACTGAGGATGAATTGTCACCCTGTAAAAACCATTTAACTTGAAAAAATCAAATATTGAAATTTATAGCATAAATGATGTCATTCGGATTATGGGCAAGAACCATCCATCGGACGGATTACATATTTATACCGCTACCGAAATATTGCAGTGGAGTAAATTTCAAAAACCATTTCGGCCAGATTATTACACAATTGTAATTATTTCTGCTGGGAAAGTCACCTATCAGCTGAATATGTCATATTTTTCTGCTCAGACAAACTCCGTAATAATCATTTCTCCGGCAACGGTTGTTCAGGTAGTTGAAATGGACGAAGACGTCGAGATGTTTGCCCTAAGTTTTACAACAGGCTTTTTTCGCAACTCGGCAATGGATAAAAATAATTTAAATTCAATTGCTTTTTTCGCTTCGAAAGAAATCGTAAATTTTCAAATTGAAGCGAGTGAACGGGAGGACATCATTAGTTTGATAAAGCAATTAAAAAAATTAAATTCCGACATGACCTTACCGCTATTCCGTGCTGAAATTATCCAGTATACATTCAACTCAATGATCTACAGGATTGCAGCACAGTTTAAAATTGCTACCCAACAGAAATCGGTGCAAATTAAGCGCAAGGAAGAAATGGCATTGCGTTTTTTCAACTTAGTAAAAGAAAATTTTAGTGCACAAAGAAAGGTTTCATATTACGCAAATGCCTTGTTTATAACTCCTGGGCACTTAACAAAGACACTTAAGGAGGTGTCTGGTAAAACTGCCAGAGAGCTGATTGATGATGCTATTTTATTTGAAGCTCGTGTTTTGTTATCAAATTCAAAACTCTCTATTAGCCAGATAGCTATCATTTTAGGTTTTGCCGAGCAATCAATTTTGGGCAAATTTTTCAAAAAATTGACGGGGTTATCTCCAACTGCCTACAGGAAAGGCAATAATAACTTATTATTCAATTGAATGAATATATCCAACAGAACAATAAAGCAGGATAGCAAATGCCTTTGTTTAGTGATTTAATTTGAACTTATTTATCAATACATTGAAAATAGAGCCTTTGTAAACTTTCGTTCTTAAGATAAATGGTGCATTAATTTTTGAACTTCCAATCATCTTGTGTTGACCAAAATGAATCGAATAGTTTAAAAATAATATGCAACACTAATACTTAACAAATAAGTACAGATCAGCATTACCGCTTACCAACATGCAACTAATTTCCTTTTGTAATTTCAATAATAGAGCTGATTTTAATGTGGAAAATCATATAAATTATCAATAAAAAATGCTGTCACACAATGCTAAAAATTAGATCAATGTTGATTTATTCCTTCGCTTGTTCAATAAGACCGATTAAGAGCATTATTTATATTTAAGAAAATATTGCTTCTTTTCTATTTAGAAAAATAATAGAAAACAGCCGGCAAATTCCGCCAATTGATAACCAGTTCTTAAAATATAAAAGATTCTCTTACAGATCGTAGCTCTAAATTGCGCTTATGTTTTATCTTCAAAAATACCGATATTGCGGCTCATTGGAGATCGCGGGGCAGCCCGTGCCGTCAATCTACTATTCTGTTTAATCAACTCTTTAACGTTTTGTCACAGCAGAGATGGTACGATCTCCATTCTTCTCAATTTCCGAGCTCTAACAAATTTGTCTTTAAAAGGAATATAATAATATCAAAATTCAAACAACATAACTTTACCCAACGGGTTAAAGAAGTATCTAAAGTGAAGATAGAAGCACATTTTAATGGAACAAATGACGGAATGTTCATTTTTTCCCAGGAAGATCCAATTCATAAACTGGAAATCAACACACCATTTCGATCGGACTCGTTTGCTATTTTTGTCGTGCAAAAAGGAGAGATAATGGTTGAATGCAATTTGAACAACTATAACCTTGTGACCAACAGTGTATTTTTTGCCTTACCGGATTCTTTATACGAACTTCAATATATTTCAGCGGATTTATCTTTTACCTGCGTCGCTTTTCGGAAAGATTATCTTGATAAGCAGAGATTTTATCAGTCAAGTCTTGATATCATACACATATTTTGTTCTGAGATGCAACTCCATCATGCTTTAACAGAAGAAGAATGTACCGATCTGAGCATTACCATTACAGCACTTCAAAAGAAGACCCTGCTTAGGGAGCGAACACCCTATTATGATGAAATTGTTCATCATAACTTTTCTTTGTTAATTTATCAGGCTGCCTCCGTATTTTCTAAACACATTTCAATCTCACCCCCTCAGCTCAATCGAAAAGAAGAAATATCCGTTAATTTCCTGAATCTTCTTTCAGAAAGGTTTAAAAAAGAAAGAAGTGTACAGTATTATGCTGATGCTTTGTTTATCACAGCCCGTCATCTTTCGCAGGTGGTTAAAGAAATTACCGGAAAAACTGCTGGAGATCTTATAGATGAGGCGGTAATAAAAGAAGCCAAAGTTTTATTGTCCCAACCTGCAATGAATGTTGCCCAGGCCGCCAGTAAACTTGAATTCAGCAACCAGTCATTTTTTGGCAAATATTTTAAACATCATACCGGATTATCACCTGCCGAATACCGTAAGAACAGTCACCTCCCGCAAAATCCACCTTTTTGACCAATATTCCCTACATCCAAACCTTTTGAGCCAGTTAAGAGTATCTCACCTTTGCACTGTCAAATAAATACTTTGACAGTGCAAAAATGGGAAAAGACCTTTCAGAAAATATAACAGTCGTCATAAGCTGCACAGACACACTTTCCAGGGAACTTGTCAAGTGTCTGCTGAAAAAAAATGCAACTGTGGCGGTTATTGCAGGCAGTACGCAGGAACTGATAAGTCTCAGCCATTTTCTATCTCCAGATTCTTCGGAAAAATTTCTTCCTTTTTTAACCGACCCTTTGGATTATATCAAGTGCCTGGATATACTGGCGCATTTAAGGGAAATGTATGGAGGCATTGATCTGGTCGTCACAGGTCTGGTCAACTTCTGTCCGCTGGTTGAATTCACCCATTTCGAAGCCCGTGACTGGCAGCGTTTGACAGAGCATAACATTAATTTCTTTTTTTCCAATAGATTAATACTGAACCATCTGAGAGACAAAACCAGTTTGTACCTGTCATTTGGCAAACACAATCAGCAGCATACTGACAACCAAAATAACATTACCGACCTGATCAACAGCCTCCGACTTGAAGTAACCAGTATCATTTCAGCGGAGTTTGCAGGCGTAAAAGCTAGGTATCATCATTTGTTTTTAGACCTGGAAGATATGAAAGTACTTGGCACAGGCCCACCGGGGAAACAAGCCGCTGATTACATCATGGAGTTATACACCCATGGCGGCATAAATAACGAATCATCACCGAAGAATCTTGTTTTTCAGTACCTGACCCCTTCTATCCTTTTAAAGAATTTATTAGAAAAATAAATATACCAACATGCAAGTATTGATAAAAACAATAACTCCTCTCCTGGCAGTATCACTACTGCTAGGCAGCTGTACCGATGATAAAAAGCAGGAAAAGCAAGAAACTGCACCCGTCAAAGTCACTGTGTATCTAATCGGGAAGGCCACGCAGACACAGAAGCTAAATTATTCCGGAACGATAGAACCTGACAATACCGCCCGGATCGGCTTTGCTGTCGGGGGTGTAATCAACAACGTGTTGGTCCAGGAAGGCCAGCGCGTTCGCCAGGGACAGCTGCTGGCAACTATTGATGCAACAGAGTATATCAATAGCCTGGCTATTGCCGAGTCAGGACTTGAACAGGCTGAGGATTTGTACAAAAGGCTGAACGAACTTTACCAGAAAGGGAGCCTTCCAGCCAAGGACTACATTGAAATAAAGACCAAGGTGGCACAGGCCAGATCTAATAAAAATATCAGTGCCAAGCGGATTGCCGACAGCCGTTTGTATGCACCGATGTCCGGTATTATTACCACCCGGTCCATTGAGCGTGGCAGCATGGCTGCGCCCGGTATAGTTGCCTTTACGATCATCAAGACCGATCAGGTGTATGCCCGGTTCTCAGTTCCCGAGAGTGAAGTGGGTGCTATTAAAACAGGAATGACCGGACGCGTTTACATTCCTACGTTATCAGATACTGTTGTGGGAAAAGTAAGCATCATCAATCCCCAGGCCGATGCCATTTCCAGAACATACAGCGTAAAAATACGTTTGGCAAACCCTGGTCAGCAGTTACTCCCGGGAATGCTCACGGAGACAAAAATTATGACAAACAAAACGGTTCAGGCAATTGTGGTACCGGCTAAGGCCGTTTTGCGAGACGCGGATGAGCTGTCATTTGTTTATGTCGTCAACGAAGTCAGGAAGGCTGTTAAAAAGAGAGTTACAACCGGCAACCTTACCGGGGCCAGTGAGGTAATTATTAAGGAAGGACTGCGGTCAGGAGAACAAGTAATCATTGCCGGGCAATCAGCCCTGAAAGACGGTTCGGCTGTAAGTTTTTAATTATTGATTTAAGCCAGATAAAGATCTGAACCATTCAATTAACATCATGAAAAATCGAAAAATAAACTTCATCGAAGCAGCGATGAAGTACAAGCAGGTGACGCTGGTCATTACCGGCATGCTGCTTTTGCTGGGGCTTTATGCACTGCTTAATATGCCACGGGCGGAAGACCCGAAAATTGATGCGCCGATAGCTCTGGTTTACGCGTTTTATCCGGGAGCCGATGAGCTGCAAATGGAAAAACAGGTCACCAACAAAGTAGAACAGTATCTGTTTTCTTTTGAGGAAGTAAACAAACAGAAAACAAGGTCGCAAACCAGGGACGGGCAGGTCTTCATCACAGTGGAACTGCACACAGCTATAAAAGACCGAAAAAAATTCTGGGCAACCTTGCAGCACGGTCTTAATACCGTCGTTCGCGCCAGTATTCCTTCGGGGGTAATCGGACCTGTGGTAAACAGTAACTTCGGAGATGTAACCGCTCAGATCATCGCTGTGTCTTCCACGATGCGTAGCTACGCGGAACTTGAAAGTTATCTGGACAAGATGGAGGATGTGTTAAAAACCATCCCCGAAGTATCAAAAATAAATCGGTCCGGTGGTCAACGTCAGCAGATTTATATAACGGTGGATGATCAGAAAATGCAGCAATATGGTTTTGATCTTTCAACCATTGTCCAGACACTTCAACGGCAGAATATAACAGGTGCATCCGGGGAACTAACCATCGCATCCAATACAATACCTGTATTTACCAACAGTCAATACAAAACCCAGGATGCGATCGCAAACCAGATCATTTACACCACACCACAGGGTATTGTAGTTCGCCTCAAGGACGTAGCGGTCTTAGAGCGCCGCTATGAAGAGGAAGCTTCTTTTATCCGGATCGGTGAGGATAAAGTCATGCTGATCACAACTGAAATGCAGCCGGGAAATAATATCGTTGCCTTTGGTCATAAGGTCGATGAAAAACTAGCCCTGCTCAAAAGCAGTTTCCCAGATGATATTAAAATTGACACCATCGTGAACCAGCCCGAAGTTGTCGATGAAAGTATCAGCCATTTTATGGTTGAATTTGGTATGGCAATCCTCTCAGTTATTATTGTGGTGATGCTTCTACTGCCGATCAGGGTTGCAGCCGTTTCTTCCATTGCAGCTCCTATCGCTATTCTGATCACGTTTGGCGTCTTGAGCCTGATCGGCATTGAACTTCACCAGGTATCTCTGGCCGCTTTGATTATCGTACTGGGCATGGTGGTAGATAATGCCATCGTGGTCGTGGATAATTATATTGAAAAACTTGACGAGGCCGTTACGCCCTGGACTGCCGCTTGGCAGGCAGCACAGCAGCTTTCTTTACCGATTTTTACAGCCACACTTGCCATTATCTTCGCCTTTGCCCCGCTCGCTATTTTTATGAACGGCACCGCCAAAGATTTTATGGCATCCCTTCCAGTAACAGTGGCAGTAGCACTTATCGCATCCATGCTGGTTGCACTGTTTCTTACACCCTACATGTGTTTTGTCTTTATCAAAAAAGGGCTTAAACACCAGATCAGTGACCGTCCTCCAAGAAAATCCATGCTCGACAGGTTACAAAATGTATTTAATACGGGTGTGGAATTTTGTTTCCGTTGGCCAAAACTTACCATGGCAGCGGCGGTTGCAGCGGTTCTTTTGTCCCTTGTTGTAGCAGGAAACGTGGAGCAGGAATTTTTCCCAACCAGCGAGCGAAACCAGTTTAATGTAGAAGTCTGGATGCCAAACGGCACCGCGCTTGCAGAAACAGAAACGGCCGTAAAGCGCATTGAAGCAGTCCTAAAAAAAGATAAAAGGGTCTTGAGCACTGCCAGTTTTGTTGGTACGAGCTCCCCCAGGTTTCAAAGTTCTTATGCGCCCGAAATTCCGCGCAGGAACTTTGCCCAAATTTTCATTACCACCGAAAGCAACGCCGCCACAGACCAGATCGTGCATGAGTACAGGCCCAAATTTGAAGGCTTTGTAAAGGATGGGTATGTCAGGTTCAGACAGCTAAGCTTTCAGGAAGGCTCTCCCATTGCAATACGTGTTATCGGGACAGACCTAAACGACCAGAAAAAAGTGGCAACACAGATCAGTCAGATCTTAAATAACACAGAAGGTACTAACTGGGTACATACAGATTATGAAGATGACTACCTGGCTGTGAGCCTGAAAATAAAAGAAGATGATGCCGCCAGATTAGGTGTTCCAAACCAGGCGATCACCCAGACACTCGGCGCTGGCCTGAAAGGTTTTGCTGTTTCCCAACTGTGGGAGGGTGATAAGCCGGTTGACATTTTTTTACGGCTGGATTCCACTAGCCGTAAAGATTTCAGTAGCCTTGGGAACCTGCACCTGAGCAGCATGTATGGGGCGAAAGTCCCCTTAAAGGAAGTTGCTGATCTTGTGCCTTCCTGGCATACCGGCGTGATTGCGCACCGCAACGGGATAAGAACCCTGACAGTCCTGTCCGAAGCGCAGCTGGGCAAGAGAGCATCCGGCATTATCAAAGACGTGAAGCCCCAGATTGAGAAGCTGCATCTTCCGGATGGCATCAGTATACAATACGGAGGTGATGCAGAGTCCAGCGGAGAAAACATGCCCGGAATGATGACTGCGCTGAGTGTGAGCCTTATCCTGATATTTATCACACTTTTGTTTCAGTTCAAAAGTTTTGGGAAGAGCGTTATTATCCTTGCCACCTTCCCGTTAAGCCTGCTGGGTGCTTTCCTGGGACTTTATATTACGGGGAACCCAATGGGTATGACTGGGTTCATGGGTATCATCAGTTTAATCGGAATCGTGGTACGAAACGGGATCATCCTGGTAGATTATGCCGATGAGCTCGTGCTGGACCATGGCTATAGTATCAAAGCAGCCGCACTTTCTGCTGCCAAACGAAGAATGCGTCCGATATTTCTGACCTCTGCCGCCGCTGCCGTTGGCGTAGTGCCCATGATTGTAGGCAAATCGCCTCTATGGGCTCCACTGGGCAGTGTACTGGCTTTTGGTCTGATCGTTTCGATGATACTAACGCTGTTTGTTGTTCCGGTGCTGTACTTCGCATTTATCAAGCCCGCTGCCGAGCCCGAGCTGCCGGAGCCTGCCAGTGAACACATCCAGTATAAGCCTTCCCATTCTTAGTATAACATGATGGATGAATTGGAGTATATGTACAGGTAGTGCTTAATTGAAGTGACAGACAGATTGCTACCACTTCAATTTTACCAACCTCTCTCCCGTCCGCCTAGCATGTTTCTTCTAATTAAAACAATATGTCAAGATGAAATTTTCAATACCGGGTATATGCCCTCATAAAGTCAAATGTGCCCTCTTCCCCTTTGTTTTTGCTGTCGCTGTAACGGCAACAGCCACAGCCCAGAAGACTTTAACGCTTGCCCAGGCCAGGCAGCTGGCATTGCAACAGAGTAAAAAAATAATACGTACCCAGTATCAGATTGATGCCGCAAAGGCCGCGCAGACAGGTACACTGGGACTTAACAAGCCAATTATTGACGGTTCAGTTACCGGCTTTCATGTAGGCAAACCGTTGAGTAATCTGCTTCCGGAAATTGGGGTAAGTCCGTCTGTAACAGTAAGCCAGACCATTTACGCTGGTGGAAAAATCAAACTGGGACAGGCCGCTTCAGCCAAAAATGTTGAAATATATGAACAGCAAAAAGTGCTGACCGAAACCGAGGTGCTTTTGAACGTGGAAAATGCGTATTGGCAGATTGTCAGTGTCAGCGAAAAAATAAGCCTTGCAGGCCGTTTCAAGGGCCTTTTGGAATCTTTAGACAAAGAGCTTTCAAATTCATTTAACGCAGGCATGATCTATAAAAACGACCTTTTGCGGGTTCGTGTCCAGCGTAATGACAACGAGCTCAGCCTTGCCAAGGCACATGACGGATTGTTACTGGCAAAATTAAACCTGGCACAGATTATCGGTATGCCTGGCGACACCAATATCGTCATTGGCGACTCTGTCAGCGGTTCATTTAGGCCAATCGCCGCAGATTACCTGTTGACTGCTTCCGATAACAGGATAGAAATTCAGCTCTTAAAAAAATCACTGGAAGCTCAGCAGTTGCAGAAAAAACTTTTGCAGGCAGACTTCAAACCAACCGTTGGGCTATTGGCAGGGGGATTTGCAGGCGTCGGAAAAAACATGAACCCCACATCGGGGGGAAACACGATAGCCTCTTATTTTGGCATGTTAAGTGTAAGCATACCGATTTGGGACTGGGGGCAAAAGGCCAGCAAAGTAAAGGAACAATCTTACCGGATTAATGCCCAGCAGGTCCAGATAGAAGAAACCAAAGAGTTACTTTCTCTTGAAGTCCAGGGTGTCTTCATGCAGCTCAATCAGTCAGCCAGAAAAATAGATCTTTCTAACATATCTGTTCAGCAGGCCGAAGAAAACCTGCGTTTGAACAACGACCGTTTTAAGGCAGGGACAGTAACCGGGCAGGATGTGCTGGAAGCCCAGACACTGTGGCAACAAGCCAACAGCAATATTATTGACGCCAAGATTGAATACAAAATCAATGAAGCCGCTTACAGAAAGACCATTGGCGAAATCAGGTAGAAAACTCCTGGTTTAGAAATTCCGGCTACAAGAAATGAAAGATAAACCAACAATTTTGTATGTTGACCAGGAAGTTCACAATGTAAATTCCTTCATTGCTATTTTTCGCAAGGACTATCAGGTAATTTCAGCCGGTTCTGCTCAACAGGGATTTATAATGCTGGAAAAGTACCCGGTCGAAATTATCATTTGTTCGACGAGGCTCCCGGAAATGAGCGGAATAGCCTTTTTGGCAGCAACAATGGATAACTATCCGAATATTTCGAGGCTATTGGTGTCAGGTTATAAAAATGATGTCACAGAAAATAAGGCGATCGTCTACGAACATCTCGTAATTCCATGGGAAGAAGCGGAACTAAAATCAATGATCAAAAGCGCATACAAACTTTATTTGAGTAAAAAAGCCAGTGCCGACTAATGATTCCCTTAACAAAAAACCACAGCAACTTTTTTTTGCCTTGTCATTAATTACCATAAAAAGTTTCAGTGGCTATCAGCCACAACTTCCCTAAACAATCCGGTTAACATCGACCAAATGAAGCGATCATTGTGGATTTGACAAACGAATCCGGACAAGATACAAGCCCCTTCTCAGCATTAGTCTCTTTTAGAAAATTTATCGATTTTGTAACAGATCTCTGCGCAGACAGAAACTTCGATGAGAAAAGATTATCTGGAAAATTCGGTTGAGATGCTGACCCCTCAACCCGGTTTTTCTGACATTAAGAGTATTGGACAGACCACGGAGTATATTGAACTATTAAAAATTGTTTATGATCTTTTAACTCCTTCACTGCAGCTGGGAGAAAACATTGTCTCGGCTATTTACATACCTCTCAGTCCGGTCCTGCTTTATGGAGCCGACAGGTTTTATGAGATGGTAATGGACTTACAAACCGGTGAGCTAAGAAGTGAACTGATGCCAGACGGGCCCGATGCCTTCTCTGATCATTACCAATTACTGCCTGCGCATCAATTGGTAATGCAGCATCTTTACTGCATTAAAATATCGGAACACAAGCCGATGGTGATCCGAATAATAGATAAAAAGACAGGGATACCCAGTATTTCCGTGTGGATGTTGATCAGCGTTTCATTGATGTTTACCCGGCAAAGCAACTTCCAAAAATAGATTCAAATGCGATACAAACACTCTTGACCGGCAATCCGAATATTTCGTCACGTTTAAAGCTTCTGCCCCTTGACTATTTTCGGTTTGAAGGCATTTCGATTATTACACTGGTCGACGTTATCGCAGAGTTCACACTTGAACACATCAAAACCATTATTATTGAAAAGCATAACTGGGATAAGAACAAATTTTACAAACAAATTACAGATTCTTTGAGAATACTCATCGCCAATCCCAGGATTGATTTTGGGTTACTTCCCCTGCTTGAGGTGATCAGTAAACTGATTTTTGGTAAAAATGATTTTCCATAGCATGTCAGTCCCGATAGATTTACCCGAAGAATTTCTGTATTTGACTCTTATCAACATTTTGCCAATCATTTTATCCGGAAGCAAGATAAAATATTTCTGCCAGCCCTTGAAGCTGACAGCAGCTACACAGGATTTGTAAAAGCACTTAAAAGTGGAAAGTAAAATCAGGACAATACTCCCAAAAGACTTTTTTCATTTTTTCATGCCATCGTAAACCGGAAGCGGCTCACTTACAGCAGGCGAATCCGAACCATTAAAATCAGTGTCGTAAGGGCATGGTTGCAACAGCGTTACTTTGATTCCAAAATCAGCTACTTCGGAAGCCAATGTTTCTGTGAGACCTTCAACTGCAAATTTGGTCGCACTATACAGTCCCATGAATGTAACTGTATTCAGCCCCAGTGCACTCGAAAGTTGAATAATGTGCCCCGAATTTTGCTCGCACATAACAGGCAATAGTTTTTATTGAATGTTATAGCTCAGAAGAAAACACACAGCAATTGCCTCAATAAAATGAAGCCTGTACGAGATGAACTTGACGTGATCAGCGTCAAATGCAAACTGCCATTATTATCTCGGTGAGCGTTGGTCACGAACGATTTACCGATATACAGGAGAGTAT
>Ga0247803_1001325_pt1 | contig 12997 bp, 14 predicted proteins | sample UWRJL014104B1_FD_180928 | JGI IMG/M metagenome (GOLD analysis project Ga0247803, IMG submission 180928) | Plant litter microbial communities from Arlington Agricultural Research Station in Wisconsin, United States - UWRJ-L014-104B-1 | ecosystem: Environmental > Terrestrial > Plant litter >...
TCTGGTTGTAGGAATCATTGTCGCTGTATTCGGGTATCGGATTGGCAGCTGTATCGCAGAAGACGAGACAATGGAGGAGGATGGCAATCAGCTTGCTGGATGAGAGCCGCATGGTGTTTACCACTAATGGAGTTAAGGCAGTAACTCGGCTGAAGTAAATATCGTGATGAAGGCAAACGAAGGTGATGAGAGGAAAGATATGGACAATCGATACTTCTTATACCCAAGAGTGTGAGGCAGTGTTGGTCATGCTTTCCTTACACGGCGCGAAAAGACATAGCTCCGGAGCATCATACCAAAGAAGAAAATGTAACTTCACAGTGCAATCTTCGATTACTATGCTATACGCAAAGTAGAATCAGTACCTAAGCGAACGGACATTCTTCTTAAGCCTTGGTATCAAGGAGCAGAATCCTACTCAAACGAACTTTGGGTTCTTCAAAGGATATTTCAATTGCCGGAAAATCTAGCGCTTATCCGTCACCCCTAGTATCCGCATTCCAGCAAACTTTCCGGAGTACCGAGAGGGACTTTGTTTGTAGCGGTGGTACGTTATCTTCGATTGATAATCTTAGCCTCCCAGCTAGAACTCACAACTGCTCAACCACATTTGTATGTAGTTCTTTGACACTCGCCATGTTATGCCTCAAGACCTACTGGTCATGCGTACCTGACAGAGAAGTCTTTCATCCCGTAGACATAAATACCAAAATAGATTCCCTACGATACTACGGAATTATCAGATCCGATATGGCTAACTAACAACAGGCTTACTGCTAGGGACCCCGGCCCCAGGTGACCCAAAAGTTCCACTTGCATATTCGTCAGATAAGAGAATACGCGTATCCGACCCTCCTCTTAACCTTGCATTATATCAGATTCTAGGAACCAGTGTAATGCGAATATTGAGGCAAACCCAAATTTTGTACAGTGTGTGAAATCAAGGTCACTGTGAGGCGGTAACGAACCCGTTTATTTCGCAAGTGAAGACGATTGCCAAGGCACTAAGCCCATGTAAGAGATCCTGGCAAAACCTCGCTCAAGCAAGTCGAATAAGGTCATGCTACAGATGAGTATGTGCAGCGCTCCTGATGTGGGCATTCGCCGCCCATACTATGCTTTATTTTGTCTAGCTTCGCGCTTCTAGAAGAATCTTGGAAAGAGGGTCTGAAATGGCTTCTCAGCGGGTGGTGTTGGTGGAGCTCATCTCACATTCGCTTAACAACGGTTACCTGTTAATTTAAAGCTTGGATAGGGGTATGATGCTTAGCGACGAAGCTTAAAGAGGCGTAGTGACAAAAATACTCCGGCAACTATAGTCAATTGGGCATATGCTGCAGAATACCGGAATCTAGGCCACAGGGCCTGCGAGAAATCTGCGCTTTTTCCGCCCCAATAGCTAGACAGGCATAAATAGCGGGCTCGGCAGTGAAGATTGCCGCGGTGAGTCTTTCTTGATGGGGAAGTCGGCCGGATCCAGTAGAAGAGGGTTTTCAAGGGCTGTTGTTCAGAGGAATGGTAACTGTACGAGTCGTGTATCGGGCGGGTACCTGCAGGGCTTGTCATCTTCTGATCGCGGGAACAATCCAGAAATGGTCTTTCGGACTACCGCCAAAGGATTTGACCGAAGACCGGAAGCTCTTTGCAACGACTGATTCCGGCATACACTGGATCAACTCCGAGACGAGCCAGGTCTCGTCTTTGGTGAATTGGCCGTCATTGAAGGCAAGCAGAAACTTAAAATCATTGGCTAAGGCTTGGACTGAAAGCGCTATACCAGCAGAGAAGAAAGAAGCATCACCGGCAGCAATGTCGTCGACAAATCTTCTTCCGGCCTCATCTACGGCTTGGATATTGTACAAGGCCGTTCATAATCAGGGCCAATTCACCTGCACTGTGTCAATATATCTCTACATCCGCGTTCGGACTCGAACGCATATCGACATCTGCCATTGCCGTTGCATTTGGCATTTGGTTGACGGTTTGTGACCTAGCCCTTACCGCACCTACGAGACCATGCTGGTCATTAAAGAGTCCGAACGGCCATTTGGCATTCTTGATGACCACTGAGATATTTGCCGATGGATAGTATAAGTCGCTGTTGAGACGGTCGTACGTCTTTGTTCTTCACGCAAGATCAGATAATACGATTCACGATCTCTTAATTTCCTGTGGCGCAGTGACCTTGAACGTAGAGTTGGGATCTGTATTTCCTCCACGGATAAATTGTAGTGACAATAGTGAGATCCAAATAAAGACCAAGGCCGGCGTCTTCCGATTGCCCGTGCGCAACTCCAAAGTCGCTTGGGAGTAAGCTAGTAGAGGATTGTTTCGTAATGTGCTTGGAAGAGTGGAATCTGACGCAAGACTCGGGTATCTTTGTTGTGGAGGAGAGGGCGAATGTAAGTTCGCTGAGCTGGCCAAAAAGAGCCAATTGCAATCATAGAGAAGAAGCTGCTGTGGCGCCAGGAGTTCTTGGAGTGTCCAACCTCGCTCAAAACACTTGCATCTCTCGAAATCTGCAACCTGTGCCACCGTGATAGGGGCGCCACTCGTTGCACGGCTTTCGGTAAGACCGGATTCAAGGTCGGATAGGTAGACGTAGCACCGTTCCGCATTGCGTTACCATCTATACATGGAATTGATAGCCTCGCTAAACTTGTTACTACTGCTTTGGTCGATACAGCAGCTATTGATCCAGACGTATGTAATGTCGTGTCGGCAGGCTGTGGCGCAGGCATTGTCGATTTTGTCCCAGGCTGCGGGATGACGCGCGTATGCTTGGAAATCATAATACTCTTTGAAATAGATTTCATGGTCCTCCCCTGCGATTGTAAGCTAAGTCCTCGAAGCAAGGAATTCATGACGCCCAAACCAGTCGAGGAGAACGAGGGAAACTGGGCCTGTTCGACGTCTTCATAAGACAGTGGCATTGGAAGACTTCAGTATAACTTACAAGTGTGTGATAGAATAGCACAAGGTGGGGGCGGCTTGAAGAAAAAATCTTCGAACAACATTGTGTTGCAGTTGATCAGTCTTATGTTGGAGTCTCCCTAGCGGACGTGCGTTGAGCGCCCGCTGATCCCAAAGTGATGTAGAAAACGATGACTCGCCAACAGGACTGAAAAAACTCTAGCCAAAAATGAAAATTGCATTGTAGCCTCGTGTATCTCTCATTGTACGGTACGAAGAGAAATCGTGCCTCAAAAGACAAGATGAGCGAGGTGGCTAGCATTAGCTTCATGGTGAGTCGGTTTTTCGCTGAAGGCCATGGTTTTCCAAAGAATCGGAAAGCTATAAGAAGTCACATTCCTAATGACGTAAGATCGAGCTGAGCGTTGAGTAGCCCCATAGGAAATACGCAAAGAGGGAGGCTGAGGTTTTTAGATCTGACAATGCGGAACTTTCAATATCTGCTCGGCCGGCTGCGCTTGCCGTCACTGAAACGCGCTAACCGTAAACGGGATGCGGTAAAGCACAACGTCGGCTATGCGTCGACCACCAATCATCTCACCCCTGACACCTCAGGCACCGTCACAACATCCCAGTCTGGTATCGACCTCACAACTATAAGGATGCACTTCGGGGGCTTTCCCTTCTTCCCCCACGGCTTGTTCCTCCTTCACAACTTGCAACAGCTCATTATTGCCGTCCCGCGACGTTACATTTTCTGTGTAACTCGGGGTGCAAACGTAGCCTTCGCATCATCGGCGAGCCCTGTAGGGTGATAAATTTAGTGCATTCCTCATGGCATCGGAAGTACCAAGCCACGCGCGCAAGCGTGACGAGCCACCACAGTCGCGAGCAGTCAAGCGCCAGAAAACATCACGAGCGACCGCAGCCGGCGTATTCTCATGCTTCACGCTCGACGGCAACGACGTCAACCTCCACCGCCGATCTGCCTTCTCCTCGAAGAGAAAGGAAGAAGTCAAGGGTATTAGAAGGAAAGGGGCTTGCCTACGATGTCGGCTTCTTAAAAGAGCTGTAAGATTACTGCGCTCCTGAATCCGCTTCAGCAATTACTGACGGTGCAAAGTGTTCTGGAGAAGACCCTTGCAAAACTTGCATTGCCGCCGCGAGCGCCGCGGCAAACTCGAAAGCGCTGATGTGGATGGATTGTATTCGTCCGTCTTTCCAGTCAATCAATATCTTCGACAAATGTACGTACCGCGCTACTCAACGGGAGCTCCGTTCCGCTAACTGTTCTAGGTGGCGTCATGCCCGAACAAGCTCGAGTTGATAGCATCATGACCGATCTCCTCAATGATGACGTCTATTTAGACTTTCATATCCCGTTCGAGCTCAACGTTGAAGCGGCTTCATCTCAACTAGCTCGATGGCTAACCGAAGAGGAGAGTGCTTCAGCGTTCAGTGTTGTCGGAGTCTTTTCGTGTAGTACAAACACGAATCTGCTCCAAAATGCGCTCGATCCCAACTTAGGCAGGGACTTGAGGCTCTTCGTTCACTTGACTACTCACCTATACACGACTGGCATGCAAGGTGGGTATCAGCAATATACCGACCAAGAGATACGATCTGTACGCGACTGCGTTGGCAACAGGCTACTAATGGCACTCGATCCCTTACTCAGACCAACAGAAATTGAAGCTGCGGAGGACAAGCTCGCAAAGCTCCGATCACTCTTCCTACTGCTGCTTGGCACCATTGTCGGGATGAGGTATACCTGCTCAGAGGTACGTTTGTGTAATCTGCGCCTCTGACAGTACTAATTGGGCGCTATAGGTCTTTGACGAACCGAATGTTTACATGACCGACTTCGGGCGCAAGCAAGATGCACTCTTTCGTCTTCTGTGCCACTACCTCATCTACATTGGCAAAGCGACAGCCTTGTTGGAAAGTTGCAGCGACGAAAAGAACCTGCTCCAAACGTGGCGAACGCAGTGGAATAAGCCTGCAGCTTTTACATGGAACTCTACAGAGGGCCTCGAGATGCACTACAGAATCGAGCCACCTGCCGGCTATCTTATAGCATCGTCCGAAGACGAGTCACTCAGTACCATTGACATAGACCTCTCGGATTTCGACGATGCTGCCCTCTTTACTCAAGATGCGGACTTGCTCAAATGCACAGCATGCGGTACTTTCTGGGCCGACCTTGATGAAGAGGGAGTGTGCCGATCATGTCATCCTACTACACAAGACGGCGAGGGAAGTGCATCGTTCTCATTTTTGATGAACGAGACAGACTTCCCAAATGACGATGCGTTCAGCACGTTGTTTAGTCTACCGGCACTGGACGCGGGCTTCAGTCATACCTACATAACAGGAAACATGTCGGGCAGTCTAGCCACCACTGAGCTGAACTGGACAGAGCAACAAACGAGCCGCGATGAGACCACTGTTGACAGATCTCTCGAGACCTTCGACGATCCCGACCAAGGAGACGTCTCAAGCATCGATCGTAGAAGCTCTACGAGCGTTTATCACAAAGTGCGCGTCTCAAATTCGGATCGGGGCAAGAGACTTCGGAATCAAACTAAGCGCTAGAGGTATAGCTCCCAAAGGTTCGGCGATGGATTGAGCAATTCTGTCTGACAATAATGCCTGGCTCGCCCGACATCAGATTCTTTGAGCTTCCCGCTTGTGATTACAGAACTGGACTCAGTTCCGGACGGTCTTAACTTCTTCACGCTGGTGCCAAATATCGGCGGATTGTTTCTCACTCACTCAACCAACCTACACAATGTTTGGATAACTTTTGTGTTGGGGATTGCACGGACCTTGCCCTATCAGACACGGGGTTGCTTACGTGAACAATTTGTCGTTGTCGTCGCGTCAAGAGTCAATCTCCGATAGGGCGAACATCACCCATGCAAGCCCCAGGAAACACGGGCCATCTTTGAATCGGCTAGCGCAGCATGATACTACATTACTACATGTAAGCGCGCATCCTGTCCTTAGCTTCCCTGCCTCAACCTGGCAGAACCTACCTCTACGACACTACGACATCGCGACCATGAGGCTCATCAACTGCACTACGCTCGAATTCGAAGAATTCATCGGCAAGAACATACAGCCATACGCCATCCTCTCTCACACATGGGAAACTCACGAGATCTCCTTAAAGGATTACTGCCACGTAGACGGGCTGAGGCTGAAGCCTGGATCTGCAAAGATTCTCAAGACCTGCGAAATCGCACTACAAATGGGACACAACTACACCTGGATCGATACGTGTAGTATTGACAAGAGCAGTAGTGCTGGGCTCACTGAGGCCATCAATTCCATGTTCAAGTGGTATCGACAATCAGCACGCTGTATCGTATACTTGAGCGACTTCGACAGCACCGATCCTAGCGCGAAACTCTCAAGCTGTCGTTGGTTTACAAGAGGGTGGACTCTCCAGGAGCTAATTGCACCTAGAGATGCGTGGTTCTTCGATGCGCAGTGGCGCTACTATGGAACGAAGCAGGAGCTCGGTTCGGAAATCTCACGCATCACCGGAGTGACCGCCGCGGCCATCAAGAATGAACGACTGTATCCGCACCCTTCCGTCGCCGAGATCATGTCCTAGGCTGCCCACCGTGAGACAACGCGAGAAGAGGATATCGCGTACTGTTTGTTTGGCTTGTTCGGAATCAACCTCCCTCTCCTCTATGGTGAAGGCAAAAGAGCCTTTGTAAGACTGCAAGAGGAGGTCATCAAGAACAGTAACGACCTTAGCATTTGCGTGGCAAGCCCAGGACGCAGATGCTGCGGCCAAGAGAATCTTGCGTGGAATATTTGCAAGATCGCCCGATGAGTTCTCAAATGCGCGAGGGATCTTTTCCACACCTAGTGTCCAGCTTGAATTTGCGTTGACAAATAGAGGAGTCCGAATCGAAACGCCAATTGCAAAGAATGAGGGTTCTGGAATGTACTTCATGTCACTTCGTTGTCGACGCAGAGAAATGCCTGGTGGGCAAAGTCTGGGCATTTGGTTGAGGAAGACTCAGGATGTGTTGTTTCGCGTTCAAACACACGAACTTCCCCGGAGAAGTACGGTGAGCACAACCGGGGATAGATCAAGCCCTCCGATCTACATTATCAGAGACGCTGAGGTAGAAGCCAATGCAGGAGCCTTGACCCATGACGCTTTCTTTGAATTGTTCGGATGGGGTCTGTAATATCTTTAGTCACCAAGTGTGGAATTGCACTGTTGTAAAAGCTAACGGCTTTCGGAGTGAGCGCTTCTTGTATTGCACGATAGCGACCAACTACGTGTTTGCGCGGCACCGTTCCTTCCAAAAACAAGGCGGGAAGGTCGAATAAACGCAAGTGCTTTGCCAACTTCCACTTCTCTCCCGGTATATTGAACTGTGATAGATCAACGACTTTAATGTCCGCCCAATCGAGGCTCTCTTCAGTTACCGAGGCCTTTGCCACTTCGGGGGCGGTGCAGGCTCGAGAGGAACGATAGAAGGCATCTCTCTGATTTCGTCGCAAGTGGCGTATTCAATCCCAGCGACTATGATGAGAAGGCATATTCAACAAGTATATATGATCGCGTCAGCGTTGAATTCTCCGAGCTCGCGCCGATCTCCAGAGGTAGGAAGTGGAGTCGCGAGCACGTAATTCCCCGCCAAGATTGGTGCTCAACACCCTAGAAGCTCTCTCAACACAACCACACCACACGAAGGAAGGACTCTAGCTACAAGTCGATGGCCGAGAGATATATCAGGGTTAACGTTTACCGGATACGGAATGACGTACGGGGAAGTGGGGCGGTTGCAAGGTCTGTTTGTCTCCTAAGTACCATTTACCCATGGCGTGCTTGACATGCGGGAACAGATAGGAAAACGTGAGTCGCGGGATAGGGCTCTATAAAGTAAACCGATCGATCTATCCCAAGCGCACTCTTTCCAAGTCGGTTCGCGCGTTCTTGTCTTCTCCGACGTCTTCCCTTCCAACATGGCGTCAACCGAAATATACGACACGAAAGGCATTGCGCCGGAGGAGGTGTCCAGCCCTGCAGAGTCCTACGTGCAGAGCGAAGATGCGGAAAAGCTTCGGAAAGCCGCACATCGGAAAGTCGATAAACGGTTGCTCATCTGGTACGCCTTCGTGTACCTCATCATGCGCATCCACGTTTCGAACATAAGCAACGCCGCCATCATCAACCTCGAACAAGGCACTGGAATCAAGAAACAACTCGGCAATCTTTCTTCGTCACAATGGGCGTGGACGCTTTCCATCTTCTACTACCCGTACATGTTTTTCGAACCACTGGCAACGCTAGCCCTCAAGTACTTCAACCCCAACGTCTGGATGGCACGGATCATGTTTACTTGGGGCGTCATCAGTATGTGCCAGGGTGCGACACAGAACTATTCGGGTATTTTGGCATGTCGTTTCTTTCTTGGGGCAGCCGAGGCGGGATTCTACCCGGGAGTCCTATATCATCTCAGTTTTTGGTATCCCACAGAAAGACTCCCGTTGCGCATTGGCTTCTTCTACGCTTGCGGGATGTTTTCCGGGACGATTAGTGGACTCCTAGCATACGCACTTTCGTTCATGGATGGAGCTGGTGGCCTGGCTGGCTGGCGCTGGGTAAGCACTCTTGACTGTTTGGAACCGGTGCCGCCGCTAACAATATCCCAGCTCTTCATTCTCGAAGGAATACCTGCAATCGTGTGCTCAATAGTGACCTTCTTCTACCTGCCCAACTATCCGGAGACTGCCACGTTTCTTGCCGAATCCGAACGTGAAGCGATCCTGAGCGATTTGCCAAAGCAAGCGCCTACAATGAACGCGAAAACGTTCAGCCTGGAGCAGACCAAGTCGCTTTTCAAAGATCCGACATTCGTACCGTTTCTGTTAATATGGATAACGCACGGTATCGGTGGTTGGGGAATCTCATTCGTGTTGCCAACGGTCATCTACGAGCTTGGCATATCGAACACTGCCATCAGTCAAATTATGACAATGGTGAGTTGTGACCGGGCAGATGTGGTATTTGAGAACGAAGACTGACAACAATAGCCACCTTTTACGTTGGTGTTCGTGATACTCCTCACACTCGCATTCCTCATCCACACAAAGCGCATGTCGCCTTGGGTAAGAATATCCTCGTACGGACTACATGAGACTCCTACTTACATGCTTGCCACTTATAGGTAGCCGGTCTTGGAGTAGAGATAACGCAGATCATATGCTACATCCTCCTCATAACTGTAAAAAATCCAATAGCGAAGTACATCTTCGTCATGATTGCCACTGCAGCGTCGCAGTCGTTCTTCGCCATCATCTGGCCGGAGCGGATCCGTGCAGCGAAAGGAACGGTACGTATCCCAGTAATTCGAAATCAAAACACACACTTACTTTGTATTTCGGTCTTTAGACTACAGCAGGTTTAGCTATTGGCATAACGAATGCGAGCTGTCAGCTGATGGGCATCGTCGGACCGCAGATTTACCAACCTAAATTTGGGCCGACTTATCGCGTTTCGTACATTTGCTCTATCTGTCTGTTGTCGGGATGTCTGGCAGCTGTGTGCACGAGCTGGTTCTTCGTCCGAAAAGGTGATCAAAAAGACGCAGCAGAAAAGGTGGAACGAGTTGAAGGTCTATAGTTGTAAGGGTATCACTGGAGTAACGTGAACTCGGTAACGTTAAAATTTGAGGTGCGGGCGTTGGACCTACCGTTCGCGTGCCCGTGCTGGCCAAGTATCAAACAAGCACAATTCTAGACTTGAAGTTGAAAAGAGTTCAGTTGCGATGTCTGCCATGTGAAATACTGTAGCCATCAGATTCCACCAGTCCGATCGAGTTGATCTTCAGACAGACCTTCTTCTGTATGGGCGGCAGTACCACTCCGTTCACCGAGCAATAATGCTCCCTCCTCGTTCTAGAATTGGTAACGCCGGTTTCTGTGCCGATAAGGAAGGAACAAATCATGCTGAACTCGTTCTGTAGCTCTTCTTGCCGAGCATAGAATTTGTAATTAGCATAAAGACTACCGTATAGCTCGGACATTTGGGGTACAGAGTTCGACACGGCTCTCATTACGACGCTGATGATGGCGGAAGTGAATATGGGTGTAGCGAACTGGGGAGGATGAGGAGATGATGAAGCCGGATCAGACAATGGAGGGTATGACGACGATGTGTACCGTGGCTTCGACGATTATTAGGTTTGAACGTGTATGGATTGTGTTTCTGTCCAGGATTTTTCCCCATGATTAATTGGGCCCGTTTTGACAAGCATGGGCATCCCGGTTATGGGCATAGAACGCATCTGCATTGTTTTCCCGAAGAGCAGCGCATCGGACATTGCCTATCTGATATCATGCTTAACTCGATAGATGCACATCTTCTCAATACCGCATGATTTTGATTTGTCCGTTTTCCACTTCAGGTCACAATACGACGCATGTCGGTGATACGAGCTTGATGCAAATATCTTAATACATGCTAGAAAAATACAACAGCAGCTCTCGTAACGAGCGCCACTTCCAACCCAGCCTACGGACAACAGCGCCATGCGATTCTAGAACACCTTCCAAAGCTCCCATATATGATACACTCACTGGCTATACATACACACCCTCCCCTCGTGTACTCTTCAAGCAGCAACAGCTGCTGCCTCCGCAACGACCGGCGCAACCGGAGCCGACACAGTATCCTGCTTCGTCATTGGACCCTTGGGCCAAGGCTTCCCCAGCGCATCCTGCACTCTTATGATCTGGTTCTTGGGACCAGGTACGCAGCCTACAGTACGTTAGCGCATTGTCCTCAAAATGACTTAGAGTGTCCGGTGTAGCCTACCAGTCACGACCACTATGCCATTCGCCTCGTCCACTTGCAGCACCTTGAGGTTCTTGACCGTAACGCTCTCAGCGCCCATGTTTCCTGCCATGCGCTTTCCGGGTAGTACACGCGAACCAGAACCTTGAGATCCTCCGGAGGAACCCATGGCTCTGTGCGTAAGAGAGTTACCGTGGGAGGCTGGTTGACCACTGAAGCCGTGGCGTTTCATGCCCTGTTTGCCTGATTAGCACAGTGTATCTCCAATGCATCCTCGCCAGTATCTCTTCTTTATCCAATCCATCCCATGTCGTTTCACCTCTCCGACCGCAAAATAGAAGATTCCACTTACACCAGCGAAACCCATACCCCGACTAATCGCCTTAACATCCACCCACTGCCCCACATTGAACCAACTCGGTCCCAATCCCTCTCCTACACCAACTCCCAACCCCTCGGCCCCCTTCACTTTGAATTCCATGACCCATCTCTTCGGCGCCACCCCAGCAGCCGCAAAATGACCCACCATCGGCTTCGACAAATTCCTCAACTCCCTATCCCCGGCTCCCACCTGCACAGCCCAGTAACCATTCTTGTCCCGCGTTTTGTGCGCAACAACGATATTACGATCGAGCTGCAACACCGTACATGCCTGTCTCTTTCCGGTGGCTGGATCGTACATCGCCGTCATGCCGCGTTTCTGCGCAAGGACACCGGTGCGGAGCGGTGTGGAATGTGCTTTTCGGGCGAGGGCGGCGGTGGATGTGCTGTTTAGCGCGGGATGTGAGGGGTGGTGGGCGAAGCGGTCGGGTTTGGGGGTGTTGGTTGACTTTATTGTTCGGATGGTTGTTTGCGAGGGCTTCGGGAGCGGTACGAGGGGGAGGAGAGAGCGCGTTGATGAAGGGAGGAGGAACGGTGGGGGTAGAAGCCCCCAATTGAGAGGTGCTCTAGGCGGCATTGTCTTGGTGGTGGTTGGAGTGATGAATTGACGTTGTTAGAGGTCGAGGTTTGGAGATTTCGTGATGAATGGTCTGTGCTTCATGCGCTACTGTCTGGTCACGTGCGATCTCATTCACGCTAACGCGCTTGAAAGTACCCCTGGCTAGGATCATTGTCATTTGGTTTGTGACCTGCCTACTTCTCATCCACTTGTTTTGTTTCAGTTTTGCTCATAGCTGCATACGTCCCGGTGCTCAATATGGTCTCGCAATTCTAGACTCCATCCATAACCCGAACAAGTGTAGCCATATCTAGACTCGAGTCTTTCAATTAATGATCACAGAGCACATATGCAAAAGCGATAATTCAGCATCGAATTGCGTATAGAAACGCTCATTCATCCTCCACCCAGTCTATAGTAAAATGGTATACAAAAGTAATAAAAGTCAAAATACATCAGCGGCCTTCCGCATGACAAAGCGGCGTCGCGAAGCTCGAGTCTGCAACTCGTCGACAGGTGCAACAAAGCTGAGCTGATCGTCATCCTTCGACCCTACTTCTCGCTGGCCATCTCGCCCGAAGCACCGGCGGCAACCATGGCTTCTGCCTCAGCTACCTTCGCGGCTTGCTCCTCTACTTTCTTTGCGTGTGCTGCGGCGGCGGCGTTCTCTCCCTCAGCAGCGACGGCCTCATGTGCATCGGCGGCAGCACCCTCAGCAGCGGCGCCTTCAGCAGCGGCGGCCTCATGTGCAGCTGCACCCTCTTGTGCGGCGGCCTCTTCTTTCGCGGCACCTTCGGCAGCAGCAGCTTCTTCACCAGCAACAGCTTCGCCAGCAGCAGCTTCGCCAGCAGCAGCCTCGCCCGCGGCAGCAGCAGCAACGGGAATAAAGATACCTGTTCACAGTCAGTCGTCTGGTCACATGCAACCTGTTCATCGGAATCCACTCACCCCACTCAGCCTCGGCAGTAACAGCCTTGTTCAAGTTCAGCGTCACCTCGTTCTCCTCGACTTCGAATTCGACCTCGCCGAGTGCCTCGGAGATTACGAATGAGCCAGTCTCAGCACAAAGTCTACCAACCTTGGACGTGGTGATGTCCTTTCCTTCGAGACCAGCAGCCGCAGTGTCGAAGATGTAGTCGATCTTGGAGAGAGTGAGACCTTCGCCCTTGGAGACGGCGAGCGCGACCGTGAAGGAGGATGTCTCGAGGAACTCGAAGCCTTCTGGGGCGACGCCGTTGGGGGTTGTGTTCTCAGTGACGGTGACTTCATCAGCGACGTCGTTTTGAAACTCGAATTCGAATTTGCCGACGGTC
>Ga0247803_1001326_pt1 | contig 12995 bp, 12 predicted proteins | sample UWRJL014104B1_FD_180928 | JGI IMG/M metagenome (GOLD analysis project Ga0247803, IMG submission 180928) | Plant litter microbial communities from Arlington Agricultural Research Station in Wisconsin, United States - UWRJ-L014-104B-1 | ecosystem: Environmental > Terrestrial > Plant litter >...
GGCAATTAGTTCTCCAAAAGCTACATACGAGTATGTATATGCACTTCCTGAAACGGGAACCATTGAAGCAAATTCGGCGTAAGCAAAAGCCGCAAAACTACAGGCCAATGCGGTAAATAAAAACAAGAAAATAACCGCTGGACCACCGTCAGCACTGGCTTTTCCGATAGTACTAAAAATTCCGGCTCCTACAATAGCAGCAATCCCGAAAGCAGTTAAATCTTTGGTAGTTAAATGTTTTCCTAATGCATTATGACCGTCTGCTTCGTTTTTTGCAACTTGTTTCAGAATATCTTGTACCGTTTTTTTTCGGAATAAACCTGATAATGCCATATATGCTTTTGCTTTTAAAATTAATTTAAATCGGTGTTTGCGGTTTTATTTTGCAAATAATGCAAAAATTATCCTGATTTCAAATATATAAAACGATTTTGTTTTATTGTGAATTATTTTTTACCGCTAAGGCGCTAACACTCTAAGTTTTTTTGCCCGCAGGTTTTACGGATAAAACGGATTGACGCGGGTTTCTTTTTTTTCGTCACGAAGACTCTAAGTTTTTTTTGCCACGAAGGCACTAAGACACTAAGTTTTTTAATTCTTTATCTGTGGCTGAACTTTTTTAACCGCAAATTTCACAAATTAGCACAAATTATTTCACGCAGATTTAAAATGATTTAAGCAGATGCACGCAGATTCTTATTAAACAAAATCTAAAATTAAATTTGCTAAAATCTGTTGCAGATAGCTATCTGGATTGTGTTAAACAAAATCATTTTTAATCTTAATAATCTGTGACAACTTTTTTAACCGCAAATTTCACAAATTAGCACAAATTATTTCACGCAGATTTAAAAGATTTAAGTAGATGTACGCAGATTTTATTTATATCTAAATCCAAATAGATCTGCTTAAATCTGCCAAATCTGCGTGAAACAAAAAAATCCGTGTTCATCCGCGTTTTCACGAAGTGAATCCGTGTCATCCGTGTGCCATCTCTCAACGCAAACAGCTTCTCAAAATACTCACCGGATGTTGTGCTTCTCTACTTGTTCCATCATAATTAACCGCAAATTTCACAAATTAGCACAAATTATTTCACGCAGATTTAAAAAGATTTAAGCCGATGCGCACAGATTCTTTATCAAACAAAATCTAAATTAGATCTGCTTAAATCTGCCAAATCTGCGTGAAACAAAAAAAATCCGTTTTCATCCGCGTTTTCACGAAGTGAATCCGTGTCATCCGCGTGCCATCTCTCAACGCAAGCAATTTCTTAAAATACTTACCGGATGCTGTGCTTCCCTACTCGTTCCGTCAAAAATTTGATGGCGGCAGCTGGTTCCGGCGGCGGCGATTTTTACGTTTTCTCCGGTGGCACGCACTTTTGGAAATAGGGTATCTTCTCCCATTTGCATGCTTACCTGATAATGTTCTTTTTCGTAACCAAAAGATCCCGCCATTCCGCAACAACCGGAATTATAAATCGTCACTGTATTATTTTTTGGAAGATTCAGCATCGCAAAAGTCGCTTCTATCGAACTCAATGATTTTTGATGACAATGTCCGTGAATCTTGATTTCTTTCTTTTCATCTGAGAATAAATCCGGTTTTATTTTTCCGTCGATGATTTCTTTTTTAAAGAATTCTTCGATTGTAAACGCACTTTGTGATACTTTTTCGGCAACTTCTTTATCATCTGCCAGGCGTAAATATTCGTCTCTAAAAGTCAAAATTGCCGAAGGTTCTATACCTATTAATGGCGCTTTCGCGGAAATTAAATCTTTGAAAATATTTACGTTGATATTCGCAATCTTTTTGGCTTCTTCCAGAAATCCTTTTGATAAATAGGTTCTTCCGCTTTCTTCGTGATCAACGATCAGCACTTCGTAACCTAATTTGGTTAATAATTCAAAAGCGTCGATTCCGATATTTACGTCATAATAATTCGTGAATTCGTCATTAAACAAATACACTTGACCGTTTGGGAAATCGCTTTTTTGTGGTTTATGATTCTCGTACCATTTTTTGAACGTCTTTTTCGCCAAAAGCGGAACTTGTCTTTCCGGCGCAATTCCCATGCTTTTTTTCACAAGAGATTGATTCGAAATAAAGTTGGTTATTGACGGAAACTTACTTCCCATTTTATTCAGTTTTGCGTTGTGGGCAAAAATCTTATTTCGGGTCGAGAAGCCGTTTGCTTTTTGGTATTGGTATAAAAACTCAGCTTTAAGAGTGGCAACGTCCACATTACTCGGACATTCGCTGGCGCAGGCTTTACAGCTCACACACAACTCAAAAACTTCGTAAAGTTCTTTCTGGTCAAATTTATTTTCTTTCTCCGAATACGTCAAATATTCACGTAATGCATTGGCTCTTGCACGCGTTGTTTCTTTTTCATTTTTGGTCGCACGATAACTCGGACACATCGCTCCTCCTGCCGATGGTAATTTTCTACAATCGCCCGATCCGTTGCATTTTTCGGCAGCGCGCAAAATGCCTAAACTGTCTGAGAAATCCTGAAACGTTTTAATATCCGGTTCTACCCTGCCCGAAACCACACGATGGTTTTCATCCATTTTTAAAGCATTGACAATCTTCCCAATATTCAAAACCGAATTCGGGTCAAACGCTAATTTGATTCTTTTCAGCAATTCATAATTGGTTTCGCCAATCATAAACGGAATAAACTCCCCGCGCACAATTCCGTCACCGTGTTCACCGCTTAGCGAACCTCTGTATTTCTTCACCAAAATCGCCACATCGGTCGCGATGGTTCTAAATAATTTTAAGTCAGATGTTTTCTTCAAATTCAAAACCGGACGCAAATGCAGTTCGCCCGCACCCGCATGCGCATAATAAATCGCCCCTTGTCCGTGACGCAACATCATTGCCGAAAACTCTTCGATGTAAGCAGGCAAATCACTCAATTCAACCGCTGTATCTTCTATAGAATCGGCTGCTTTGTCGTCGCCTACAATGCTTCCTAAAAGTCCGAGACCCGCTTTCCTCAATTCGTTTACTTTTTCAATATCGGCACCGTAAATTTTTACGAGTGCGTAACCAAAGTTGTTTTTTTCTAAATCGGCCACTAAAGCATTAGCTTGTCTTTCTGCATCTTCAGGATCATGCGAAGCCACTTCAAACATCATAATTGCTTTGGGTTCTCCAACCAAAAAGAATCTGTTTTTTATGTGTTCACGACTTGTTTTGGTACAATCTAAAATCGTATCGTCGATCATTTCTGCTGTGTACAAATGATGCTTCATTGCTACAACAACAGACTCCAGCGATTCCTGAATACTATGATAATGTGCCACGACCATAATATTATTCGCAGGCGGTAAATCATCGACTTTTAAGGTGATTTCATAAGTAAAAGCCAAAGTTCCTTCGCTTCCGCAAAGTAATTTCCCTACGTTTATTGTAGGTTCAGTTCCGCCAAACAAATCCGATTTTAAGAGAATATCAACAGCATAACCTGTATTTCGTCTGTGAATTTCCGGTTTTGGAAACTCTTTTATAATTTCGTCCTGCGTTGCTTTTACCGAAAGTTCGTCGTAAAGACTTTTATATATTTTATTTTCTAAAGTATCTCCTTTGCTTTTTTCGATAAATTCAGCCGAAGTCAGTTCTTTAAAAACGACCTGAGAACCATCGCTCAAAAGTCCCTTGATCTCTACAATTTTATCTCGCGTTACACCATAGCGAATCGACGTTGTTCCCGATGAATTATTTCCCACCATTCCGCCAATCATACAGCGGTTTGTCGTTGAAGTATTAGGACCAAAAAATACGCCGTGAGGTTTCAGGAACAAATTCAGTTCGTCGCGAATCACACCGGGCTCGACTGTAACTGTCTTTTTAATGGGGTCAAAATTCAGGATTTTGGTAAAGTTTTTCGAAACATCCACTACAATTCCGTCACCAACCGTTTGTCCGGCAAGCGAAGTTCCGGCCGTTCTTGGCGTAATCGAAATTTTATGCTGCGCCGCAAACCTGATTATTTTACTAATATCTTCGATCGTTTTAGGCACGGCAACCGCTTTGGGTCTAATCCTATACACCGAAGCATCTGTCGAATAAAGCGTTTTATGAAGATCATCGTATAAAAGTGTGCCTTCGAGCGTTCCGGCGAATTGCTCTAACTGAGATTGGGTCAACATGTAAATGGTGCGTTTTAAAAAAAATATTTCCTCAAAAACTGAGACAACAAATATATATATATAGCATCGTAAAATGGTACAAATTGGCAATTTATGTAATCGCTTCCCTCGTATTTTATAAAATTAAAGACTAATTCTGTAAAACGCCGAGATGCCGAAATCATTAATTTTAAGATTTTACATTTTTACGCCTTTTACAATTATGGAAAATTTTCTGCAAGATGTCTTCAAACATTTAGAAACCTATTATTACAGCATTGTCGATCTTACACCAAAATTTATTCTCGCCGTCGCCGTAATTCTGGTCTCCTGGTTTATCGCCACGCGCGTAGGTATTTTTGCCGGAAACCGACTCAAAGTAAGAATGCACGACCGTCTTTTGGCGACTTTTATTGCGCGCCTCATAAAATCTGTACTTATTATTATTGGCGTTCTCATCATGTTCAAGATCATTGGTCTTGACGGAATCGCACAAAGTATGCTTGCCGGTGCCGGAATCTCGGCTTTTGTGATTGGTTTTGCGCTTAAGGATATTGGCGAAAATTTCCTTGCCGGAATTCTGCTCGCCTTCAAACGTCCGTTTTCTATTGGAGACATTATCGAAAGCAACGGCGTAAAAGGCGAAGTCATCAACCTAAACCTTCGTGATACCGAAGTCAAAAGCGACTCGAAAATCATTTATATTCCCAATGCACTTTTAATAAAAAATACGCTGATCAATTACAACAGCGCCGGATTTCTCCTACAGACTTTTACCGTAGGACTCGAATTTGGTTCTGATTATAATCGTGCCATCGAACTCGTAAAAGAAGTCCTCGAGCGCAACGACGATGTAACCGACAAAGATCATAACGATTCGGCTATAATTACCGATGTCACCGCCGGCGTCGCCCAACTCAACATTCGCTACTGGGTGCAAACCGGTACTGCAACCAACAAAGCCGAAAACCGCTCCAAAATTATTTCTGAAGTGCTATATGCTTTAAAAGAAAATGAATTTGTACTTAAATAAGGTTCTGAGATACTGAGAAGCTAAGTTTCTGAGATTTCTGTTTTACGCGATTGTCAATCCTGGGCGAAGTCGAAGGCTTTTGAAAACACAATGCTTCTTCTGTTTTGGAATTTGGAATTTGAGATTTAAAAATTAGAATTTATAATTGTCATCCTGAGCGAAGTCGAAGGCTTTTGAAAACAAAACTCAAACATTATCGAAAACGCAAAATTGGAATTTGGAATTTTAATTAGGAGCTATTTCCTGCTGTCCTTCCAATCTTTTGTGTCCGCCGCGGCGGACACAAAAGGATTTTCCCTCCCATCAGGGCTAGGGCTTTAGGTTTCATAAGAAGTTTTGTTGTAAAATTAATTGACAAGAAATAGTTACCCGGCAATGCCCTTCAATATTTACAATCGCTACTTACAGCACTTTACTTTGATTTGTTGACCGTGTAAATTCCGCCCACAAGTAAAATGATGCCCAGCCCTAAATAAAGGTATCCCTGTTGTTTACCGGATTCGTTTGACGCATTAATTTTTAGTCCTAATAAATTGATTTCTTTCGTATTATCAGCTATTTTGTTGATACCTATATATCCCACACCGAGACTAATAACGATTAGAATTATTCCTATTATTTTTGATGGATTCATGTCTTTTGAATTTAATTGTTTCTCTAATTTAAGAAAAATATTTTTCAATCAGACTATAATATTCATTTTATCCTAATTGATTAGCGAAATAGTAGGTAGTAAATCTATGTCTTCTTCTCATACTCGATTGCATCGAGTAAACGCTCTGCGAGTCTCCATAATTCGTAGCGACGACGATTGGTAAATACTGTTATTTAAAGTAAAAGAATATTGGAAGGGGTACGAAGTCAGGAGACTTCGCACAGCAAAATTTAACGTTTCGAGAAAACTTCGGAGAGCTGGGATTTCTGCTTTACGCGATTGTCATCCTGGGCGAAGTCGAAGGCTTTTGAAAACATAATGCCTCTTCTGTTTTGGAATTTGGAATTTGAGATTTAAAAATTAGAATTTATAATTGTCATCCTGAGCGAAGTCGAAGGCTTTTGAAAACAAAACTCAAACATTATCGAAAACGCAAAATTGGAATTTGGAATTTTAATTAGGAGCTATTTCCTGCTGTCCTTCCAATCTTTTGTGTCCGCCGCGGCAGACACAAAAGGATTTTCCCTCCCATCAGGGCTAGGCTTTAGGTTTCATAAGAAGTTTTGTTGTAAAATTAATTGACAAGAAATAGTTACCCGGCAATGCCCTTCAATATTTACAATCCCTACTTACAGCACTTTACTTTGATTTGTTGACAGTGTAAATTCCGCCCACAAGTAAAATGATGCCCAGTCCTAAATAAAGGTATCCCTGTTGTTTACCGGATTCGTTTGACGCATTAATTTTTAGTCCTAATAAATTGATTTCTTTTGTATTATCAGCTATTTTGTTGATACCTATATATCCCACACCGAGACTAATAACGATTAGAATTATTCCTATTATTTTTGATGGATTCATGTTTTTTGAATTTAATTGTTTCTCTAATTTAAGAAAAATATTTTTCAATCAGATTATAACATTCATTTTATCCTAATTGATTAGCGAAATAGTAGGTAGTAAATCTATATCTTCTTCTGGTGCTCCATTGCATTGAGTAACCGCTCTGCGAAGTCTCTCTACTTCGTAGCGACAACGATTGGCAATAGAGTTATTTAAATATTGGAACGGGTACGAAGTCAGGAGACTTCGCATAGCAAAATTTTACGTTTCGAGAAGACTTCGGAGAGCTGGTGAACCTTTAAGAAGAATCTCGATTCACTAGGTGAGAAATTGAAAACGATCGGGGATTTGGAAGATAAGCGTGATTTCTTAGCTTATTATAATGATAAAGTATCTACCGTGGAAGCAACGAAGTCTTACAGTTTATCATCGTTTTATAAAGTACGAGTAAAAGTTACTAAATATAAAAAAATCCCGCTCTCATTGGGCGGGATATACGTTTTATTTAACAATTCTCATCTATCCAATTGTACATATATTCCATTGTAAATCCCATAGTGGAAAGATTAGTATGTAAATGTAATGCGGGAATTTCTTTATCTTTTTCTCGATGAGTAATTGTACGAAAACAATTAGGACATTTGTACTGATCATGCGAAGCTTTGGTTCTTAAAAATTTACATTCATGAGCTTTAAGAAATGCTACCCAATGTTTGGTTTTTACCGGTCTATTATTACCCATTTACAACTTGAAAATTAACAAGCAACTTGATATTGCTTGATTACTGGATTTTCAAGACCTTGCAATAATCCATTTTCATCTACATATAATTTTGAAAAGTTTTTCTTCTGATACTTAAATTGAGAAAAACCTAGTTTTCTTAATTCTGATTGTTGATTTGTTTGATCTAATTTCAAGAAATCTTCACAAAAAGTTTCAACATTTTCATCAAGTGAGGAATCTGCCTCTTCTTCAGTAGCACCATATCCGCTAATCATTAGCGAGGGAATTATTGAAATAAAATGTTCGCCATCTTTACCACTAATAACAGTAGCTTTAATAGTTAATTTTCTTCCTTTAATTCGTAAAAATTCACGACTTGGAATTTTTCCTAGTGGATTTTTTGTTAATGTTCCCATTTACTATTATAATAATTACAAAAATGTATTGTAGTGTTAGAAGAGTGTATTTTTAACTTGGACAATATTCACCGCCATGTATTACTTTATCAAAATCTTTTTCTGACGTCGTATTTATCTTGTCGATCAATCTCTTATATGTGCTTATTGTTCTACCATACGCTCCTATTACAATACACACTGGGACTACATACACTGCCCACATGAGAGAATTGTAAACTAATGCCTTAAATAAATATTTTACAGACTCTCTGTGTATTTGCTTAAGCCTTTCATTTTTAATTTTATTTAGCGTTGATTCTTTCTTTACATCCTCATTTTTACTAAAGAAATTTTTAGCATTAATTATAGTAGATAATGTCATATATTGAATGTTTCTTGATGAAATGTCAATACTATGCATTACATATTTGGCCTCTTCAAGATCTATTTTTTTATCAATAGCCATCATTACAACTTCATCTTTTAACTTAACAAATTTATATTTTATTTTTAATGTTATTGAGGGTAAAATTACGGATTCATATAAAAAATGTAACCCAGCTATGGCGATAACTATAAAAAAAAGTGTTTCCATGATTTTTATTTTTTATTTATTTATAATTCCTAAAATCTTATTCTGTAATTCATTTTTTTCATTCGATATTCTTTCCATTTCATTACGATGGACTCTGACCACATAACGATTGTGAAAATACCATCCAAATAAAGACGAAACAAAAAGAAACCAACCAAGTATATAATTATTTTCAAATCTATCTAATACACTATTTAAAAATTTTGACAAGTCCTCTTTTGGTAATCTCCAAAAAATTATTCCGAAAATTCCTAAAAAACACGCTACTGGGAATTGACCTTTGTTTAAAGATGCTACTAGAACATCTCTTACTGCACCAGGCCAGTTTGAATTTCTAGTAGGCGGATTTTTAACAGCAACCTTAGGTTTACTAGAGGGTCTTTGATTAGTAGTCATATAAAGTAAAAGTAATTTTATTCAATATCTTGATTCATTTTAAATGATTCGTCAAATATAAAAATATATTTGATATAAGCAAATGACTATTACAAATTGACGTTGTACTAATTAGATAGCAAATTTACGTTCTGTTTTTAAATTATAGACTTAAATTTTCCATAAATTATTATATAATCTCCATATCGTTAATATTTTATAATGATTAAATAAGAAAAAGTGAAAAATAAAATTAATAATTTTAACAGTAAAAGGGTATTTTTAATTGAATATTTTTCTTACATTTTTCAATTATTAAAGATGGAAATAATGGAAAAAGCCTCATCGCCGAGTTTTCTTCTAAGACTTATGAACAATTATAGAATAATGATAAAGTACAAAATTCTGATCAAAAATATGATAATGGTGATGACATCAAAAACACTTGTTTGTTTTTTGAACATCCATGTTCTGATATCGGGCATTTGTGATAAGTCACTTTACAATAGAAAAATTGTTACTCGGGCGATTTTTCTTTTTCTACAGATTTATCTTCATTAACAACTTCTTCTTTGTCGTCAACTTGATTCTCTACAACTGTTTGTTGATCTTCTTTGACAGGTGTGAAACTTTCTTGGATGTGATTTGAAAGTGTTTTCATGGTATATAATTTTAATGTTATATAAGTATGTATAATTAAACAAATATCTCTGTTCTACTAGAAGAATTTAATTGTAAATATCTACTTGACAAAGATAATTTATCATATAAGAATTCCACAAAAATTGGCGTGACGATTTCAGTAGTCTCAATAAGTTTTGAGCTCCTTAACATAAACCACAACAGCAATTTGCTATATTTGATAAACTTAAAAACTAAAACTATGAAAGGCTTTATTAAGGTAAGCGATTTAAGTAACCAAGATTATTACCTAAACATTAGTTATATTGTTCAATTCATTACATTAAACGAAGAATATGATGGTGAAACTATGGTGTATGTTACTGGAGGTGCAAACGTATCAAGAATACAAACTAACAGTACGGTTAAAGAAATTGTGGATATGATAGATCTCGCAACTAAATAATTCTATGGAAATTTTTATAGGTATAGCCGGTCTGCTTATAGCTTGGCTAACATATCAGAAAACTTTCAATTCTAAACCTGATTTTACAGAGGAAAGAAATAACTTGTTAGGTGTTTTTATAGCGACACAAAAGTTACACTTAGAAGTTCAATTATTACTTGAAAAGTATATTGATAAAAGTAACGGTGCTAGTCATGAAATATATCCTAACATAACATTTCAGCAAACTTTAGATATGTACAAAGTAGAATTTGAAAAAGGGCTTTCTCAGAAGGTTTACGAGGATTTGAAAAATAACCAAATTTATACTAAAAGTAATATTGCAACTTTTCAAAATATGATTGACACACAACATAATGCATTATTACAATTTAAAAATCAATTACTATTTTTAACCCCGTCCGTAAAAGACTAGAATCACATAAAAAGCCTTACTCGAAACAGTAAGGCTTTTTATCAGTTTTGAAGTGGTATACTGGGTATATCATTATCTAGGTTTAATGTTCGGAAATTTGTTTGAAGGATTGGATATTGCGCTTTGTTAACTTGCTTGGAATTCTAAAAATTCAGATTAAAAATCTGGATTTGAAATCATAATTTAAAACGAAAAAAAATCACCCCTTCCCCCAAATTCTGGTATTCAAATCCAGTTCATGAACAATATCATGCATAAACTGAACAATCGAAAGATCATCTGTAAGTAAATCGGGTACTAAAAGCGAGGTATGTATAGGCGCTTCGAAGTAATTGTTGCTTAACGGGAAAGCAATATACATTTTAGAACTTATAAACGAAAGCGAAATCGTTTCATCGGATTTATTGTTTAGGTCCAAAATTCTTTCCATCATGGCGGGCGTTAAGATATATCTTGCCTCGATTTGATTTCTCGAATAGGTAACAAACTGATTATCGAAATTGGTATTTTCTAACTGTACAATTTCGGTATTTCCAAAACTGAAAATATTTTTAGAAAACCATGCGCCAACCGTATTTCCAAAGCTTTTTGGCCTGACAACTGTCGAAACCGTGAAGTTTTTATTAAAGTCGGCTACAAAAATAATTCCTTTAAAAATAGTATGCCATTCGGTACGCGTTCCGTTTTTGGTTTGCGTTTCGGTTTTATATTCGGCGTGAACTTCGGCAAACGAGAAAGAAGTTTTATCGACAGTTCCGCTTATTAAATCCTGCGTTTTATAGCGATCCGGTTCTGTTGTAAAAAGGTCAGAATCTATAAATTCACCTTCCGTTAGTCCGCTTTGAGGTACAAAAGTGAGACTTTCGTTGATCTTTTTTAATGCCGTTGCTACGACATTCATTTTATAAGCTACTTTATATTTTTGGGCATCACCATCGATCTGAAAAAGCATTACAATACCCACAATTATCGGAATCAAACTTAATATAATAGCCACGGTTGCAGCTCCTATAAGTAATCCGCCCACGATAAGTAATGCAGCAATACCAAATACGGTGTAACAAACGGTATAAGTCGACGCAATTTTTTTACGGTCGACTTCTAATGTATTCAAAACCTCCTGCAAGTCGGGATTATTACTAATTTCTGAATCCATTAGCGATTAAAAAGCTCTTTTGCACTAATATTTTTACGCTCTTCTTCGGCTGTTGCCAAAACTTCGATTGGTGTATAACTCAACATTCCGGCAAATAAATTACCCGGAAACATCATAATAGCGTTATTAAAATCTGTTACCACAGCATTATACGTCCTTCTGGCAGCAGCAATTTGTTCTTCGCTTTCTGTCCAGGTCGTTTGCAAATTAGTAAAACTTGCGTTTGCTTTTAGATCAGGATAATTTTCGACATTTACCATTAAACCTCTTACCGTAGTGCTCAATTCTGCATCAAGACTTGCTTTTTCGGTATCGCTAACCGAACCGGAAGTTGCTTTGGCACGAAGCTCAACGATTTTTGTTAAAGTACTTTGTTCGTAATCCGTATATTGTTTTACAATTTCAACCAGATTCGGAATCAAATCAAAACGTTTTTTCAGCATCACATCAATAGCCGAAAAAGCATTCGTTACCTGATTTCTTTTTCCGATAAGGGAATTATAATAAAAGATCCATAAAAAGATAAAGAGGATAAGGATGGGTAAAATAACAAACATGAATTTAGTTTTAATTGGTTGGGTTCAAATATAAAAAACAAAATGAATCTTTTTTAATTTTCATACGGTATTTCTTAAATTATGATAAAAATATAAACATGTATTTTACTGTAATTAAATTGGAGATTTAAATCCTGAATTTCGGTTAACAAACCTAAAATTGCGCTTTCAAGAAGATTTCGGCATTAGATTTGCTTGCCCTTTATTTTGTTTATTGTTTAAAATACTGAAACCCAAACAGGAAATTTGCGGTTAAATTTTCGTTTTCAAAATCAATCTTTGTTTTTCGATAAAATTATAAATCATAAAAAACACAAGCTATTATATGAAAACCAAATAAATACCGTTCAAATTATAATTTATTAATTATTTATTATAGTCCGCTAAAAAAACTATTTTTGGTTTCTGTTAAAAAAGATTGAAATGCATAAAAATCAGCAAGTACTTTTCTCTATTATATTTTTATTTTTCGTTGGATTAATTTCTAATGCACAGGAAAAAATAATTTACCCTAAAAACGAATTTAGAGGTGTCTGGATTGCAACCGTTGTCAATATCGACTGGCCCAAAACAGCCATTGACGGTGTCGAAAAAGAAAAAGCTGATTATCTTGAGATTTTAGAAGCTTATAAAAAGCTCAATTATAATGCGGTAATCGTTCAGATTAGAAGTGTTGGTGACTCTTTCTACCCATCAGAATTTGCGCCGTGGTCACGTTTTTTAACTGGAAAAGAAGGTGTGGCTCCCAATCCTTATTACGATACATTGGCGTGGATGATTGAGGAAGCTCATAAAAGAGGTTTTGAGTTTCACGCCTGGCTGAATCCGTATCGTGCTACTTTCGATTTAAACAAAAATCTTTTAAGCCCAAATCACGACATTTTTAAACATCCGGAATGGATGATAGAATATGCCGGAAAATATTATTACGACCCTGCATTGCCTGAAGTTCAGCAACATTTGACCAAAGTTGTAAAAGAAGTCGTTGACAAATACGATATCGACGCGATTCATT
>Ga0247803_1001327_pt1 | contig 12985 bp, 9 predicted proteins | sample UWRJL014104B1_FD_180928 | JGI IMG/M metagenome (GOLD analysis project Ga0247803, IMG submission 180928) | Plant litter microbial communities from Arlington Agricultural Research Station in Wisconsin, United States - UWRJ-L014-104B-1 | ecosystem: Environmental > Terrestrial > Plant litter >...
GACGGTCCTCATCGTGCTGTACTCCTCGGTACTGTCGCGCGTCGCGGTACTAAAGTCGATGTGCTAAGTGCGGCGACGGAGCTCGCATTTAGACGCAGCTATGATGCCCCGCCATCCACGAGATAATCGGTGATAATCAATAGCATGTGGCGCTGGTAGGTCTTCTGCCGGCATAGTCGCGTGTCGGGGTGCTGTTTGCGGTGGACGCCGAGTGTGTATCCCTCAGCCCTGGCGGCGGCGCGGTCAGCACAGCGAACGGGCGGCGCGGAGAAGGCAGTACTTACATCTTGAGCTCCCGCTCCTCTTCAGAAAGAGCATGAGCAAGTGGATGCGCAGGTTCCGAAATCGCCGCGTGACCCCCTTACAACGTGCGAACGAGCGCTTGAAAAACCTGATCGTGGCCGTGTCGGCGGCCGTCCATGCTGGCTATGCATATGCAAGAGTTAGAGTAGAGAGCTTCTGCCATTGGAGTTGAGCAGAAAGCGGGGTGTCGTGTTGGGTGTCCTGTCCACCTGGTCGCGATGCGCGGTGAATGCCCGAGATCGTGGAACGAGTCTCCGCCCCAAACGGCCAATCAAAATCGGCTCATCGAACTCGAGAAAGGCATCTCGCACATTAGAAAGGGTCTTTTCTCAAAGATGTAAACAAATGTGCGGAACATATGTAGGTGTTCGAGGGCAGTGTCAATGTCGAGTCACTAAGGCCTTCACTGCCAGAGGTGGACGACGTATCCGCACGCACTCTTGTTACCGCTTCGATATTCGTGGCTCCAACACTACCAATTGACGTCCTCTCATAGTAAGTCCTATATATAATTTAAACCCTGCAAGATCTTTCGTCTTCGGACAAAGCTGACAGTGTACAGCTGGTTAAAAACTCCATCGGGGGTTTCCCTTTTTGCTATTTTTTCCTGCGGAAGGACGGAGTTCAATCCCGCCTGGAGACGCTTTGTTTTTAGTGAGCGTATTGGGGGGAGAAACAATTATCATGGTCAATTCGGATGTTTGCGTGCTGCAGCAAACCACGCGGGCCAGTGACCTCGCAAGTCCTTCACGAGACCACTAGAGCGGCAAGCAGACCACCATATCCACGTCCCAGCTTTCTACGAAAGTATGACAGGATCTTATCTCTCTCTTCTGGGAGCATGCCGTCTGCAAAACGCGGAACATCAGCCAACCTTTGTCACGTGCACATACATTCACGCCAAGAGCATAAGACTTTCGCAATCATTATCATTACGGCAAACATCGAACGCGCGCAGATTATTGTTTCGGTATCTCAATTTGGGGCCAGTATCGGTGTCAGCGTATGCTAGCGATATAGCCCTTGACTTTGTATCCGCATGCCAGCACCTCCGATATCAATGAAAGCCATCGGTATGGTACTCTCGGCCCGCGGTCCGAGGCAACATACCTACAAACCAGATTGGTGGTTTTCCTCCAATACTGGAACCCGTGCCGAGATTATGATTTATCGTTCTCGGATTTATCGGTCTTGGACTCTTCGAGGTCGGGACTGTCATCCTCTGCTTGGTCGATCTGAGCTTTAAACACTTCTCTCATGTGGCTAGAGTAATATCCGTAGAAGATGGCGTGTCCGTCACTACCCTCCAACATGATCGAATTTACCAGCATGCCAAGCTCACAAGCTCTCTGGTCGATGGTCTTGAGGCTCCCTGAGCGATGAATTGCGTCGAGTTGACGACCTCGTTTGTTGAAAGCCACCTGGACTGCTGCCCTCATCTCTGAACGACCAGAGTGGAACTCAGTGGCGGTGGTGTTCTCCAAGAACTGGGAGCAATCTCCAAGTTTGCGGAAGGACTGGCAGATGACGTTATCGAGAGTGACGCCTTCCATCGATGTTTCCGTTTCCAGCTTAAATGAGGCCCAGTTCGGTGGACTCCCCTTCATCTTTTCCTCACGATTTTTAAAGTACGTCCCGAGTGTATGCACTCCTACAAGTTTCTTCACCTTGTTCTCTGCAAATTCTCTCGCGTCCGTGCTGCCGCTCTTGAAGCCAAATTGTTCGTACGTGGGATCGATGACGTGGCCGTGGATAGGGAACTTGTTGTAGTCTGGGAGAACCGCGTTGTACTCCGGATCGGTGTGCACGAGGAAGAAGACATGCTGGGGAGCATGGTCCCTTGCGATTGTGCCGCCGTCGGGGTGGTGGAATACAACGCGCATGCGACTGTGCATGCGCGGCTCTACCACGACCTCGCTGATACGTATCTTGCACGCTACCATCAGTTAGCAATGGTCGGTGTGCTTTGAATTCTATTTACTCACCAGCTTGCACATATTCGAGGACGAGCGTAAACACCTCAACGGTGGTTACGCAGCGTTCGAAGTTACATATCTGGCGCTGATCCTTCTCCGAAACCTCCGCCGGGAAGCAGGGCACCTTATCACGCGGCTGGTCGGAGTTTTCCATATGGACGACTAGCACTTCCGCCTGTAGATCCGGGTCGTGGATTCGCTCGGTGTTCGTCACGACTTTGTTGAAGAACTCGCGTCGCATCTCGCGCGACCAGTCGCAGACGAGGAAGCCTAGGCGGCGGGCAAGTCGATCCCTCTTCCTTTGCTCACATTCGGCGCGATGCTCCTCCACGTCCTCACGCTGGTGCTCAGGGCTGCAGTAAACACAGTCGTCATACGGTTCTTTGTCGTGACGGCCAGGACGGTAGCGGCAGTCCGGGCAGTGCGCGAACGTGACGACTTTCGGATCGAGCTTGACATGACAGCCCTTGCGGCTACACGTAGGCGAAGATGGGAAAATCCCCTTGTTTGTCGCTGGCGGTTGGGTCATGTTGTGGCGTGATGATTGGTTTCGCTCGGTGGTGTCGCACTTGATGAGTTCGATTCTTGCAGTGGTGAAAACACCTCTCTACCATCTGCTCACCCCCACATGCCTATTGTACAGCCAACAACTAGTTCTGTGGTGAATGACAGATCACAACAAGTTACCACCAAGCGATCTCTTTCATAGAACCGTCTAGCACCGCCAGAGACGTCTTGAGAGAAGCTAGCTTCATCTGGCCTCAGATCTCGATTGAACACAACGGGTCCTGGATAACTATTCTTCCAGCCATCAACTGAGTGATCGTCGCTCGGGCATCGAACAGCATGATTCAAAGTTGCGACGGCCGTCCATTGAGCTCATCATAACCTGAAATCTTATCGTACGCGAAAGCGCTAGGAGCACAAATCGGATTGGTATACATCACAAAATCTTGATACGAAAAATAGGGGGATCTTGGAGGCTTTTTGGAAATTAATTTGAGCTCTATCTTCTAAGCCACATTCCGAGTGGAGTTCGCACTAGGCTAAACACGCCATGAGGTCTAAACGACTTGAAGGGCATCGTCAAACCCGAACTTTAAGACAGTATCGCGGTCCGGCTATGCCTTTGTGAAGAGATGGAAGCCGTCTAATCCTCATCATATTCCTCCGTCTCGGATACCACCGTCTCGGACACTTCCTCATCCTCAAGATTACTACCGGGCAAAGCCGGGTAGGCATAGCCAGTAATCATCACTGCCCGAATGTGCTCCGCAAGTGCCCCCAAACAAGACGCGACGTCCTGGTTCATCCTCCGCTTGTTCTCCATGGCCAGCAACATCTGAATCTGTCGCTGACTATCGGTTCGATATTGGAGCAAGATGGCGTCCTGCTCCTTTCGCTGATCACCGTACATTGAGCCCAGTACTTGCATTACTTGGTTACGACGAGAGATGTGTTGCTCTGGGGTGCCGTCATTGAAGAAGTGGCTAATGCCACCGAGCTGATGAAGCTGCTCGATGACGGCCTGGGCGGTAGTGAGTGCCGTGATACCGATAATGATAGCCTCGGCGTAATAGGATTTGCCGCACGCCTTCTCTCGGTCCCTCAAGTAGTCCCTCCAGCTCTGTCCGAAAGGTGCTGTGTACCAGAGCGTTTGTGCTAGGTCTTTGTAGTCGGCGACGTCGATGCTGCCACTCTCCTTTCCGTATTGCTCAGCTGTCGTGCGGACTACCAGACCTTTGTCCGGCCACTCGTCCATCAAAGGCACAAGGTCCTCATGGTTTCGGCGCAGTCGTACAAGTAGCGTGGACTCAGTTTGACCTTGCCGATCATTTTGATACTCTTCGTGGTGGTCCGGCTTGCTGGGGTCCTGACATTCGACCCAAATAAACCTCGTATGCTGCCAGGCCTCAGGGATGGCCTCCAGCTCCTGAATTGATATATCAAGGTCCTTCTGGAATGCGGCGACGACGAGCGTGAGGATGACATTGCTTGGGAAGCTGCGGTTGGCGTACTTGGCGCGGAGCTCAAGATCTGGATGTACACCATGTCCGTACAGAGGCAAGACGGACCTAGGGTACTTGCACTGTGATACGTAGATGGTATCATCGTCGTGAACATTCGACTCGTCCATTTCATCCTCGTCCTGTTTGCGGGTGCCGTGGATAACGATAGAGTCTAGTTCATTGCGCTCCTGCTTGATGATTGCATTCAGGATCTCGCAGAATCGTACAATCATCCGGCGAGCTCGTCGCTGCTCACACTCAGAACGATGACCGGCGTACTCCCTCTCATAACGGGTCTTGCAGCAGAACGACTTGTTAAGGGGAGAGCCGGCGGGGTGGGTTGAGCAGAGTCCACACGTGAACTTGGAGGGAGAATTGCGCGGGTCTTGGTTGCAGTCGAGGTCGTGTTGGGGAGAGGGATCGGGGAGGATGCCTTCGTTGACAAGAGTATTGTACATGCCCAGGTATACTTTGAAGGCATCCGTGGGGCTCTCATGCTCATACGAGGGGAGAGGAACGGCTGGGACAGGGCCCTTTGTCTGGCGCTGTGCGCCGAACGCCGGATCCATTGTGATTGCGGGTTTGCAGGGCTTTGCTTGGTGCGAGGTAAAAATCAGAACAAGAGATACCCAACCAAAGGAGAAGTAGAGCAAGGAATTGGCGATGAGCGGCAGAAGGAAGCTTATATAGTGCTGGCGGGGATGACGCGGAACGAGAAGGGCCGAGCGTCGTGCGTGTGCTAAGTATCGGGAGATCGGAAATGTGGTGACAGCAGAAGAACTTTCGACCAAGCAACGGAAGAGCTCTAAGAATGCGTTCTGCTCCGTTACCGGGTTTGTACGACATATCGCGGCGATATACCACGGCGGTGGATCATGGTCCCTGAGGGGCGTGTTCTTTCCAGGCTCAGGTGAGCTCTGTGTCAGAACAACAAAAAATGTCAGATCTGATAGGGCAAGGCGACGGACGAGCTTCGTACAATAGGGCTCATTAGAGGGTTCGGTATCACATTTATCGGCTTAAGTAGCCACAGTGGTTTCTACTTCACGATTGGGCTTCACATGAATAAATCCTGCCTGTGATCGTGATTGTGGTATTTCTGTTTATGAGGAGTTTGATTCGTATAACAAGGGAGCATGCCGCCAGAACTTGATCTACGCCTAAGAAGGTATATTCATGTATACGACCATAAGCGACTAGAAAGTATTTGCGCGGGTCTCACCGTATTGAACAAACGTCCAGTGGTAAACACACCCATACTATGGACCAATGGCCAATCGAAAATGTCCGCCTCCAAGTATGAATTAGAAATGTAAAGCCCATCGATCTCCGCGCTTACCTAAGCATTTCATCCATTAAGTGGTTGAGTCGCCTTGGACATGCGGTGGCCGACACCATCACACTCCTCCAATGGTTCCAGAAGGTCAATGAGGAGGGTCTGAAGAAGGTTGGCTGTGTAGTTGACGACCAAATGGAACTCGTCGTGCACTCTTTCGATAGCATTCACCGCCATGTTGTTCTAGTGATCCAAGAGGTGCATGCACTCGGTATGCGTTATGTCCGTGAATTGATTTGTGTTCTCGTCGATGAGGTTGTACCCCTTATTGCTGATGTTCAGATGTTCGCTCGTTGTCGTGGTACGCTTGACCGAGTCGCATAGCGTAGCCCCAATCAAGCTGACCATCACGGCTTTTCTGGATGATTGTGGCACTCACGTTTACTGGAAAAAAAATTGTCTGTCTCTCATATTCGTCTATCGCACAAGATATTTGGGGGCACTTAGGTACGTGCGACGCCATGCTCGACTCAGCGAACGAACAAATGTCACATCTTGAATTCAAGCCTGGAAGTCCCCCACGAAGAAATTTATATCCATAGACACCGAGATGAAGATAAAGATCTTGATTAAGAGGAAACCTCCTCGAACACTCTTATCATCTCTTGGTATCCGTGGCCGTCGAGCTCCTCAACGAGTTTCTCCTTCTCCGCCCTCTTCTCCTCTTCACCAGCCACGACTACGAAGTCAATGTCGTCCAGCTTTTCTCTCAGCTTCTTCAGTTCTTTCCTCGCTTTCTCGGTGACCTCCTTCTTGAAGCTCTCCCACTCCTCGTACTCCAGTGCCAGAATTGACTTCGCGCCGCCTCGCTTCTCCAATTCTAGAAACAGCAGGTTGTTGACTACGCGGAACGTTGCTTCTTTCCGGATATGATGGTTGCGCTCAGAATCTTCCCAGTCCTCTTCGATAAGGCGTTGTTGATGTCTACGGAGGAAAAAGCCAAAGGCCAATTTGCGGTTCTCGGGGTGCGGTGTCGTCTTGGCGGAGGCCACGAATTCTGTGCGGACGATTTGTTCGTCGAACCAGCCCAGTTGGGCGGCAGATGCGTCGAGTGTAATTCCGTCTTCTTCGAAGAGGCCGGATTGTGTGGGATGGAAGGAGGGCGAGAGGCAGACTTCGGAGTGGAAGTACTCTTCGAGTGCAAGGCGATCGCCATTCTCGGCACGTACTTCGATGATTGCGGATGGCTTGGGCTTGACGTGGATCTCGTTAAGTCGAAAGTCCGAGCCTGTTCACTTCTATTAGCTTGTTTGCGTACCATTCTGCGAGCGTTATTCGCATACCTGTGGTCATGTAAGCGAGAAAGGGGCTGCCTAGCTGCAGAGCGTAGACACACCCATTCACGCTCAGCGCGCAAAGCTTGCTCTCAGGATCGATCTCCGATCCGCAAAAGGACTGCTCTGAAGCCGGTTTGTCGCAGTCTTTTACGATGTACTTCCGGACCACGTCGTCGCCATCCTGCTTAACGACCACCCACTCGTACATCTCCTTGCGCGCGGCGATGAAGAGCTCGTAGTGCATCTCACCTATACGACTACCATCTCTCAGCCACCGGCGGTCTCTGCAAGTCTTTCTATGGGCCTCAAGATCATGTTTACGGTGGGTGTCGCCGCAGTACCGTACGTCTTCGAGCCGATCGCCCGAGAAGTCTGGGTCGGGCGCGGTGGAGCAGTCTGCGCAGGGGTAGTCTAGGGCGACATTATCGCATTTGTTGAGGGCGCAGTACTCAGGCTCGCTCGAACCGAGATTGAACTGTTGAAGGGAGTTCGCTGCCATGGCGAGAGGGTCGGTAGGAGGATCTGGTTGAGAAGTTGGTATGGAATTTGTGATGGGGTTTGACATCGCTGGACTACACGTACTGAAAGCTTTTGATAAGGAGTTTGCCCAGCAATAAGGAGGCAGACACATCTTTGGTGAAGGAGGAACACTTTGTCACTGCATAGGCATCCACCAACGTTGCTAGCGTTGTTTTTCTTTGCCTCTACACTCACCGCAATACTACTCTTTCAAAAATCGGAAGGACACTCAAATTGCAAATACTCTTCGACGAAAAGCTTCCTCAGATAACAACATGCCGCCAGCCCACACCTACGACACAGCCCTCATAAGCGTTTTCCGCCTCGTGCAGGCTCTGTGGGAGATCATCGTCACCAAGGCTCAGCCCTACCCCGTTCGTGAGATGGCTTGGATTGGTGAGATGCCACACAATCGCAGCTCCCAATGTTTGGACCAGAAGCAAGCGCACCCCGGACCACAACCGCTCAAAACGCGCCGCCGACGGAGGAAGAACCCTTCTTACGAGGAGGTAGTAAGTGGTGTCGCTTTGATATCGAAGCATACTGGCGTTTGGGAGCTTCGTTGCGACTCGAAGAATCCTTTGCAGTTTGGTCGCAGCTACCCAATACCAGACACTGTCCCGCCCCATCTCCGCCGACGGATCGCCATGTTCAACCACTGCGATAGCGGCAATTTAGTGATGAAGCCGCTACTCACCAAACTCCTTCACATCCTCAATCCAAACATCCGCGTCGAGTGGCTGGTCGTGATACCCTCTCCCCACCTCCTTACAAATCGACTTGAGGGCAAAAACCCAACCACCACCCACTCCGTTCTCCTCATTACGACACCCTCGGGTACAAAAACTGTACTAGATCTCACCGGTGAGCAATTTGGTATCCCGGTGCAAAATCTAATCTCTCCGCTACACGAATACCTTCGCAAGTATGTTGCAAAGGCGAGCGAATGGTCATCGGCCCGCTACACCTGCAACACAGAGGACTACGAGAAAATGATACAGGAATGGTCGAAAGAGCAGCGGTACGAGTTCTGGAAGACGTTGCATAGCCTGATGAAGGGATTATATGATGGATGGGTGGAGGAAGTGCGTGACGGCTGGTTGGGAATGGGTGATTGGGCTGGCTGCAGGGAGTGGATGGAGGAATCGTTGGCTCTGGACCTTGAAGGGTACGACATAGATTAGTCTGGGCGTATGTATATGAACCGTTGTCTGTCCTTGCGTATTATTGCGCAGGGTTTACTTCTTCTATCGTCGACGAATCGATTCCATGGATTGTAGAGCTTGGTTTGGTACTTCAAGGCTGCACAGTGCCGAATAGCAACCGATGTAATGATTTTGATACTTCCCGTTCATGCAAACATAATTTTAGACATCCTGACGCGACCGCCATCTCAATCCCAAGCTCATAACAAACCATGCAAAGGCTGTGTGCCCCCGCACCTGGAGCCCCACTTGTAACCCAATCCCCCGCCAGAACAAGTCATTCACCACACCGCAGCAACGCACTCCTCTCGGTTAGCATCTATATAAGAGAACTTCTCTATTTGTTTTATCTGGGTTCCAATTCAGAATCAGTATATATATTGAGTTGCACACAAAATCCATCACCAGTAGGTACCAACGAGGGTGCTGGTCTAGAGAAGCACGTTACTAACGGTGCAATAGAGCAGAGCCGAAGCGGATCCCGGCAGTATCAGATCTTTTTTTTTGGCCACTATCATGTCCACTTCTGCATTCTCACGGGTCACTTATGGTAGAGACGATCGTATTGCATGATTCGGTGATGGCAAATGTTCAAATCACGGTCAAGCTGGGTTCTAGGTCTATTATTTTTGCACTTATTTGAGAGACTAAACGCTACGCGAAGGGAGAGCGTCGTTGCCCGGGCGGGGCCACGGTGGAAACGCACGTGTTGTTAGGGGTGATTGCGCGGGCAGAGCGCTCTCCTTCTGCCGCGGACAACCCCACCGAAGACACTAACCTTCAAAAACGATCCTGCTCCTATGGTTTATTGAACTATGAAAATACTCGCCATCATGGCCTGTATAGCTGAACATAGTGTATTCGGACGGGCTGTCCGCGACCAATGACGCTGCACCTCAGTGACCCTGTATCGTTCGTCAACAAGTCTCCGAAAGCAGAATACCGATAAGAGTTACGAGGGCCCTCCTCGCTCGACAGCTATCAGAGTACCAGCGGGTTGGCTTACGCACGCATGGCTGTCACATTTACCACCTACATGAATGCTTCATCGATCACCTGTGTCACATATTGAAAGTCTACAGAAATCGCCGATCCAATGCCAAAGCGAGAGGGCCGGCAACCGCAACCCTGTTGGATCGTGCAAGGAAATCTCTCCGAAGTCTTGTTACAAATGTTCACAAGGCGACAGGCAAACATGTATTCAATCTGCTGATATGGAGTTCCATATCTTCAATGACCCGTAAAAAACTAACGACTGAGGATCTCAGGCCATGATGAACAGAGTGGGGTATCGATGCGAAGAAGCCGGCCTAGGAGCACAGCGTCCAGTCGAGTTGTTGGATAGAGCTATCCTTACAAGAAAGGCAGGTAAATGAATGTCAAGAATCTCGGACACGAAAAATTAGAGCAGGTCCCCGTGCATTGATGGCAAACTCTGTCGCAAACAGTAATTACAGTGTTGCTACCAGAAGATGGGAACACACTTCGTAGACACTATAGATAACCGGGCGCTCTCAATAAGCAATCTCAAGAGCCGCAGTGAAGCAACGACGTAGAGCAGGTAGCAAAGGAGCTGGTATTCGACGCATTGTAGTCGAAATTTGCAGCAGCCGCCCTTTCTATTTCGAGTCTCGGTGCTACGGGAATATTCGGAAGGCGAGTAAGCCGTCGCAAAGGGCGGCCAATGAAAAACCAATGACGTCGTAAGTCTTTCAAGCGAGCATGAGGATGTAGCGTTGCATCGCTTGACTTAGTCATGCGACGGCGGTTCGAGATGTGTAGTTGTGAAAAGCCTTGCCGACGAACTAGAGTCGGCATCTAGGTTAGTAACGGATGCACGGGCCCCAAACCTTAAGACCGAGGGCCGAACTTACAGGGGTAGATGTTAGGCGACAACCTCGTTATCCTTGAATCTCATCTTCAGTCATCACAAACACTTTCCAACTTTGGCGCATTGCGTAGCCCCATGTCTCCTATCCCAGCGCTAGAAACAAACATGCCTCGCTCTCGCCCTTTACCCCCCAGTATTCGTCGCGATGTTTCGGCCTCGGCTTTCGCGCACCAGGATGGCACTCCTTTGGTCGCAGATCGACGGGCCGGATATGTAGCGTGGTGCTTAACTCCACTTCGACCGGGGATAAGTCAATGAGCTTCGATCCTATAAATCCAGTCCGGACCCCCTTCGCAAAGGCTATCAAACGATATAATACGATCTACGCAAACAACAATGGCCACCGATTCAGCAAATCCAGAGCCGCAGCCCTCAGCGGCAGCCTCGGAATGGTCTGTCGACACCCCGGCACACGCAGATCACGATACACCACAGAAGAGTTTGGGAGATATGAGCATCTCAAATGATGCGCTTGCCGATGCAGAGAAGGCCGTGGAAGCAGACGCACCTGGTGAATTGGGAGAAAAGCAGTATCTCGTCGAGTTTGACGGCCCCGGTGACCTCAGCAATCCCAAGAACTGGACGCAAAAGAAGAGATGGGCGGTAACCGTTTCGATGGCGCTTCTCGTGTTTACAGTTACGTTCGCTAGCTCCATCTTTAGTGTCAACATCTCTGTCGTTCAGGAAAAGTTCAATGTCACCAAAGTTACGGCTACGTTAGGTGTCGCTCTCTTCGTCCTGGTAAGCAACCATGTGCTCGCTCTCGATGCCCAGAAGGCTGACGTGATATGCATAGGGTTTTGTATTTGGACCAATCGCATTCGGACCTATGTCAGAGGTCCTTGGTCGACGCATTCCTCTATTCGCGGGATACATTCTCTTCGCCCTATTCCAAATACCGGTTGCCGTTGCGCAAAACATGGCCACTATATGCGTCGGTCGCTTTCTCGGGGGGTTCTTTGCCGCAGCGCCGCTCTCAGTTGTCGGTGGCGCGCTTGCTGACCTCTGGGACCCGATACCACGTTCGTATGCCATCTGCCTCTTCGCCGCGGGCGGCTTTGCAGGCCCCGTAGCAGGCCCCATAGCCGGCGGCTATATCACCCAATCGAGTCTGGGGTGGAGATGGACGTCCTGGATTACGCTGATCATGGCGGTGGTATTTGGAGCGATTGGATGGTTCATCATTCCGGAGACGTCTGCGGCAAGAATCCTGCAGATTCGGGCTAGAAAAATAAGAAAGGACACTGGAGACAAGGAGTACCATGCGAAGGCGGATCGGCAGAAGCTTACGTTCGAGACGATCATGACAGTCTACCTGGTCCGACCGTTCAAGATGTTGGTGCAAGAGCCAATTCTCGCTCTCATGACAGCCTACATGAGCTTTCTATACGGCATCGTGTACCTGCTTTTCGAGGCTGTAAGTCGAGCTCCATATCTTCCTTTCCAAAGCTGGGCTGACAAGTCCCCAGTACCCAGTCTCATTCTACGAAGAGCGCGGCTGGAGTCTCGGCAACTCGCAACTTCCCTTCACAGCCTTCATCTTCGGAATTATCCTAGGCGCCGGTCTCATCGCGTACAGCGCTGCAACGAATTTCACGCGCGCCTACATCAAGCACGGCAAAGCCATCCCCGAGGAGCGGCTTCCACCCATGATCATCGGTGCCATTGCCCTTCCTATTGGTCTCTTTTGGTTCGGGTGGACCTCTAATCCAAACATCTCATGGGTGCCCTCGGTGCTCGCAACCGCAATGATCGGCCTGGGATGCATGGTACCGTTCTGGCAGGGAATGTCATACCTGATCGATTGCTACGGATTTTATGCCAATTCGGCCATTGCGGTAAACACTTTGATTCGGAGCTTCTTTGGCGCTTTCTTTCCACTCTTCACGCATGCAATGTATACGAATCTCGGTGTGCCGTGGGCAAGTAGTCTCTTGGGCTTCGTTTGCGTCGCTTTCCTTCCAGTACCTGTGCTTTTCTACATTTATGGAGCGAAGATTCGAGAGAAGAGCAAATGGGTTCCAACTATGTAGATGTACCTCCATTAATATGTCCTGTAGCGTTCGGCAAGCATATACAGCATATAGACGGCGTTTATTACCGCAATTCACGTTCGATAACCCCACCTTTTGCTCACTGACGCTCCACTGCCCCCTAGGCAACGACCTCGAGGCAAATTAGCACTCACCTTCACTCACGAACTCACGATAACATCGCCTCAGCTCGCTTACTAGCGCCTCCCTTCTGGAGTATATATATCAATATCCGGAGCTCGCTGGTGCCTTTCCCCCCCAGCGCAGACCCCACCGTGCATAGTATGTCCACCTCCACCTCATTTGTATGTAGATGTCACAGGCTAATAATTCAGATGTCTGCCCCGAACAATACCACCTGGCCACCCGTTCCGCTCACGGACGAGTGGTTCGACGCCCTCATCGACGGCACTCTCCCGGGTCTCGTCACCATTCC
>Ga0247803_1001329_pt1 | contig 12984 bp, 14 predicted proteins | sample UWRJL014104B1_FD_180928 | JGI IMG/M metagenome (GOLD analysis project Ga0247803, IMG submission 180928) | Plant litter microbial communities from Arlington Agricultural Research Station in Wisconsin, United States - UWRJ-L014-104B-1 | ecosystem: Environmental > Terrestrial > Plant litter >...
GGAATGCCCTGAGCCTTCCACTCTTTCACCTTGCGCACGAGCGCCGGAAGCTTCTTCCATTCTACGTTATCAAGACTGTAGTCGTTGATGTAGAGCTTCGCATCTGGATCCGCCTTCCTCGCCGCCCTGAACGCAATACCCACGAACTCTTCCCCCAGTACGGTCGAGAAAACACTTGTCCGCAACGATCCATCGTCGTTGAAGATCTCGTTCACTACATCCCACGCTCGGATTTTGCCTTTCCAATGTCCCACAACCTTGGCGATGTGGTTCTCGATAACCGTCGTCAACTCTGCTTTATCCGTGATCGACTGCACCCATTGCGGCAACGCTATATGCCACAACAGCGCATGGCCTCTGATGCTCTTGCCATTGGAGGTGGCCCAGTCAACGACGGCGTCGGATGCTTCGAAAGTAAACTGGTCGCGGCTGGGCTCCGTTCCTTCCCATTTCATTGACCATTCAGGTGTTACCTGACCGAAGTTCCGTTCGAGGATGGCTCCGCTTTGGCCGCTGAGCTTCGATTCTTCCGCGATGTTGCCGAAGTAGAGCTTTCCGGTGGCTTTGTAAAGGGTGTCGAGGCTGTCACTGGCTTGTCGCTGAGCTAGAGGGGACGCCGATGCCAGGAGCGGGACAAGGAGAAACGGAACGGTCTTCATAATGATTGTGTATATGGTCTTGATTGAATGAGTGTGGTGTTGGACTAGTAGAGACGACGTGGGTGAGGTGAGAGATGTCCAGGAAAGATACCGCTGCGCATATAGTTATAGTAGACGGGTACGAGAATGGCTTTGCGACAATAGTGCAATGTCACTCGCCGTAGCGTTGCGCTAGACATCTTGGTGACCAAGTGCGAAGGACATATGCTGGTACTGCCGTTAAGGCCCCCCCACCACTACAAGCTTATCCCGTTCATCTCCTCGTTGGTGGCGGTTTCAAAGATTTGCACAGTTATATACGCAATGAGCAGAACTTCGGAGTTCGCGCGAAGACGGAATACCATTGTCCGGAACCGACCAGCCTATATGCGCTGATCCCAACGACGCGACTGGGATGATCAAATTAGGGATCTTCGGTCGGGCGACCATACTGTAGACCGCGGGTGTGCTGAAATACTTGTGGTCTATCCTCGGGGTGGTGGTAAAGGAAAACAAGTCATTGTAATGAACAAATGAGCGAAAAAGAAGTTGAAACATGCGACTCCGTACATGGAAGTCGGAGTTGACCTAGCGCAGATGCCTGGAAGGGTAAAGCGGCCAGCAAGAAAACCTCACCCCGCTTCCCGCATTCCACACTTTTGACTCTCGACAACATCAACAGCAAACTTATGAATAAGATTCAAGGCAAATCATGGGATCCAAGACACCAAATGACCATCGTCAAGGACCAAACGGTACGGCAGTCGGGACACTTGTACCTCCAGCTAATCTTACACATTGACCAGGGTCCCCGGCAAGCGCCGCATTTGCTGCCGTCAACCCTCCCAAGTCTGCCGCTGCGAGCGGACTTGTGGAGGGCGCGCTCGACGGGGAGAGTGAAGATGGGGATGACGACGAAGACGTCAAGGCTGGAGCTGACCTGAAAGCCAATGGTCAGACCAGCACCGGTGAGCAACATCCAAACGACGATGCATAGTCGACGCTAAACCTACAAAGGCACGAAGAAAAAGAGAAAGAGGACCAAGTCAAAGAAGAAGAAGGCGACGGGCGGACAACAAACTACCCCCCCGAGGGTTGCGCTCGCCAGCCTCTACCTCAACCAGCCATATCCCAAGGGTGAGATTGTTGAATATGCCACGCATGATGACAATCTCAAACGGACCACGGCCGCAGAACTTCGCCATCTATCCGCTCTGAGCGACATGGATGATGAGTACTTGAATGACTATCGCAAAGCTGCCGAAGTCCATCGCCAGGTCCGCCAGTACGTGCAGACGATCGCGAAACCCGGTGTGACCATGAGCAAGCTCGCCGACGAGATTGAGGAGGGTGTTCGAGCACTGACCGGTCATCAAGGCATTGAGCCTGGAGATCCCCTCAAAGCTGGTCTAGCATTCCCGACGGGGCTCTGCTTGAACAACATTGCTGCTCACTGGACTCCTAATCCTGGTGGCAAAGAAGTCGTTCTTCAGTACGACGATGTCTTGAAAGTGGATTTCGGCGTGCACGTCAACGGTAGGATTGTCGACAGCGCTTTCACTGTAGCTGCCAATCCAGTTTACGATAATCTACTCGCGGCTCCCAAAGCTGCCACCAATATCGGGCTCAAGGTAAGACTGGCACCCAACGTGCCGTGTGCGAGGCTAACCCACGTTTAGGAGGCTGGAATCGATGCCAGGATCGATCACATCAGCGAAATGATCCAAGAAGTGATGGAGAGCTACGAAGTCGAGCTCAACGGAAAGACTTTCCCGGTCAAATCCGTTAAGAACATCACGGGCCACAATATCCTACGTTATAAGATCCATGGTGACAAACAAGTCCCCTTCGTCAAGACCAAAACCAATCAACGCATGGAAGAAGGCGACATTTTCGCAATCGAAACCTTCGGCAGCACTGGCAAAGCCTACCTCCGCGATGACATCGGAGTGTACGGCTACGGACGCGAGGAGAATGCACGCACTACTGGTCTCCACCATGCATCCGCCAGGTCCCTACTGAAGACGATTGACGAGAACTTTGGGACTCTTGTCTTCTCCCGACGCTATCTCGAGCATCTTGGAGCAAAGAACTATCATCTCGGCATGAGGTCTCTCGTTAGCAACGGTATTGTTCAGCAATATGGACCGTTGGTCGATACTCCTGGCTCCTACGTCGCGCAATTTGAACATGTAAGTATAGCCAGCGCTCCGAGAATCGCAGCTTTGCTAACTCGATTCTTTACTCAGACGATCCTCCTCCGCCCTAATTGCAAGGAGGTCATCTCCCGTGGAGACGATTACTAAGGGCAGGACGGTCTATGGGGTCAAATTGATAGGTGGAATTCTCGCGGTATTTGAACTTTGATACTGGCTTCAACAGCCACAGAGCAACAGTCATCAAGGCGCTTCAACACGCCTTATCTAGAGCGTACAAAGTATGGATGACGCACTATGACCAAAATTGCCCTTTCGTTCACCGTGAGACCATTGCACATATGTAGGTTCCCCCATCTCAGGTGTGAACTAGGACCGTCTTTGATCGTGTCGTGGCGCACATAATACGCATAGCTTATCTCAAAGCTACAAAAACTGTTATTTTGTGCTAGGGTCGTATTATTTGGCGTGCTCAGATGCAGCTGAAAGGGAGATGCAAGCTGTTTAGATATAGACTGACAGATATGTCAACTTTTGAACAATGTAATCATTTGAGTCGCTAGAGAATAATGGCTTGAGGAACGTTGCGCACCAAAAGCGGTTGATGTCGTTGAAGGCGATCGTGGACTGGTCCACAGATAGTCAAATTGACTCGCTGGCTCATTCGACAAGGGATCTATTAGTTCAAATAAGCTGAATGGAAGGGTTTTGAAGGAGATGAGAACGGATAGGCAATGATAGGCGAGAATGGCGAGGACAACTTTCAGAGGGTTCGTAAGCCAGGGTCATGTTTTTATTACGAATGCGCGAGGTCTTTGGCACGGATGACAAGTGCTGGTATCCTTGAAACACGCTGAATCGACCATTTTGGCAAGTTCTAACCCAACAGCTTACTTTTCAAACTGCGCAGCGCCTAGTTTAGCTTTCAAATCCATCTTCAACAGCCCCTCCGTCTCAATCTCCCCACGCCTCTCTACCAACTCATCCACGTCCCCTGGATAGCTGTTAGCACACGCTCACGCAATCTCCCCTTGAACCCCACAAACTTACAGTTAGCACTGACAAATCTACCATTCAAGAACTTCCTATCCACGCCCTCCCAAGCCGCAAGCCAAACCCCCAACCCACCCACAAGCTCCGGCGTGTCCAGCGCAAATGGCTTGAAGTAATCAATCACCATATCCGTTGGTACGATACCCGGATGTACCGCTACAGCAACGACCTCGGGGTTTTCGGCTGCGACGTAGGTCATGAGTTCGAGGACGGCGAGCTTGGAGATGCCGTAAGCGGAGAGAGTCGGGAAGACTTCGTAAGCGGCGCCGGTGGTCAGTGTGACAATTTTTGCGGGGGTTGTGGGGGTGGGGAGGAGCTTAAGGAAGGATTGGGTCATGAGGAAGGTGCCACGGATGTTGAGAGTCTATGTGGGTCATTTTCTCGTCTCACAAAATGGGTATTTCGGGGTCGCCGTACGAGTTCATCCCACCAGCCTTGCTGATCGACATCCTTGACCGGAGCAATAGCTTTGAAGATCCCCGCATTATTAACCAGCACATCTGCGTGTCCATACTTCTCCTTTACCTGGCTAAACAGTGCAGCCACCGAAGCCGGATCTGCTATATCAGTAGAAACAGGCAACAGCTCCACCTTCGGATACGTCTTGTTCACCGATTCGACGGTTTCTTGCAACTTCTGCAAGTTACGGGCAACGAGTACGATGGCTTTTGCTCCTGCGGCAGCGAAAGCGGGCACCCATCCCTTGAAGCGGTCAATTGGGATAGAAGATGGAAGTGGAGAAAACAAACTTGAGCGCCCAAGCCTTGACTAGCCCCAGTAATGATGACCACCTTGCCCACTTGCGAGAGAGCTGGGGTGGTAGGATCGATCGCGGGATAAACGTCGCGATGGGTGGTTGGCGTGAACTGTTGGTGTTTGACAAAGTGATCCGCGGGTAGAGAGTCCATTGTAGCTGAGTGATTCGTTATTTATGGATGTTTATGTAGACAGGAAGACGCGTAGAAGAAAGCGATGATAGCCTGTTGTTTCTACGCTGTCGAGCTAGAGGCTGAAGATGGATTCTTGTATGCCGTGAAGCTCAGGGATTAGAAACCAGTAACAGAATCTACCAGCATTAATTACCGATCGTGAAAAGTAATCCACATGAAGACAGCATACGAGTAATGATTAGGTCAGTACAACAACATGCTACGCTTAATCAAAGAAAGAAGTAAAGCACATATTAATGCATCAAAGATGTATTCCTAATCCTACATACGATTCGCGACGACGGGACGCATGCACGAGCAGGGGTGTCCTCTTACCCGAATCGGCTAAGCGTCCTCTACAACCTCAGTGAGAGGTGTGACATCGCCGGTCGGCTTCTGCATGATGCTCAACACGTCTTCCCGGATCGCGTCATCGCTGCTTGCGAAGATGAGGTCCACCCACAACACACTCTTGATAAGCTTCTTCAGCTCATCCCACTTTTGCATTTGCCATCCGCTCATAAGCACAGCGAGGATGAAGACAAATTGACTCCGCTCTTGCAAGTCGCGCGTTTCAATCGCGGCGAAGTAGACTGTCCAGGCTAACAGAGGTTTAAGCTCTCCCCAATCAACCATATGGTTATTCAGGACCACGAGCAGATTGCGCGAGAGGTTGAAAGTCCATACGGGACTGGCGCCTAACCATCGCCAGATGGGCGCGAGAAATAACATGGTTCCGAGCCGACATATTTCTTCGATGATGTGGCCTTCTTTTTTGCCGCGGTTGAGCGGTCGTACGGCAAGGAGACGGACCATAGTAGGCTCCATCCAGGATCCGGTAGTGGCAGCGCTTTCCAACTCCTCCTGAGTGAAGCCGCGGTCCAGCGCAATGAGCTGAGAAATGTCGTCGAAAATCGAGATCCAATCCATTTCCATGGGGAATTGCTGCTTCCATTGTAGAGAGATAGCGCTCAATGGTCGGGGAGAACCAGGGGGCGATACGGCATCAGCTTTCCATTTTCGGGGCAGTGGAACGATCGAAGGTAAATCTTGGGAGAATGCTCCAAGTAGATCGCACCTAGCTGATGTGTTAGCTCGTCATCTTCAAGCCGAGTGAACCGAAACAGGGGGAGGGGGAGCTGCATACCATGACAACGTGATACGGAACTCTTCTTTAGTAATAGCGTCGAAGCCGCCCTTCAACCGAATGATTCTCGCCATGGCGTTGCGATGATGCTCCCAGCCAGTAAAGACTCCCAGTATGTGCTGCCCACGTCAGTGAATGTTATTACTTTGCGTTGATTCAACCTTACCTGGTGGCACATGAAAGATCCGATGGAGCCCAGTAGCTCATCGCTATCGTGTTGTTTGGGGTCCTCCATCTTTTCGCCCATCAGACGAAAAGCGGTGTTCTGATGGGATAAGCTCAAGGCGTCATCTTGCTGGATAAACGCACCCGTGAGCTCTTTCAGCATGTACAAACGCGAGTTTGCAAGCACATTGTAGAACGTGGCTTTATCAGACAGACCAACTGGCCACCATGCACCCCTCAGCTGCCGGGAGTGAGCGCCATTGTTCCGAAAGACTAGGAGGTCGTCAGCAAGCACGTGGTAGGTCGTGTAAGATTAGCTCAGCGGGCCACAGGTAACTTACTGAAAGCAACGAGGCTACGAGATGATTCGTCTAGCTCTATCGGATATGGACTAAACGGGTCGATCTCCCCTCCACCTAGCCGGTCTATCGCCGAGGGGCTTGCAGCTGGCTTTCGAAACTCTAGCCTGATATCGTTCCTCTCGCGCTTCGTCTTGGGTTTTCTGCGAGCCTTCCCCACCTCAGTCATTGCCAATCGTCGAATGCGAAGCTGTGTATCCGCACTCTTCAATTCATCCGGATGAGACAGGTTCACAAAACTGAAGATGGGTTTATCGGAGCGATCCATCATGTCGTACTTGTCGTATTGACCTGGTCCGTGAGTTCATTGTTCTACCCGACTAGATATACCAAGTGGCTTTCACGACACAGTGCGCTTTGTAAGGCTTTTGTCGATACAAGAAGCTTCGGCGCTGAAAAATCATTGTTGCGTTGCAGCCTCATCGATACGTCATCGCATTAAGCAGGCGGCTGTGGCCTGGAAGACGGACGAAAGCCTTACCGTAGCGTATGAGGAGGATTCCGTCCGATGGTATCTGCATGTACGGGACGCCCCGAGCCTGTCATGTTGTGAGGTTCAGACGCGCTTACTAAGTTCAGCGTATGGGGTTGTTGGGGTCAGTAAGCTTTTGGGTATCAACACACTGAGTTAATGATTGGCCAAAGATTGACAATATCGGTAGATAGACGAAGACTTTAATCGACGTTCACTGAAACCTATCTTGACGTCCACCTGACTTCTTTAGTTGTTGATGAGAAGGAAGTTGATCTTGGCGCGCTAATCCAGATAAGCACTAGTGCGAGCCGTTAGTCCGTACATAAATTTTCGCAAATCGCCGAACCTCTTCCTCCTTCAACGCACCCACAAGACAGTTCAACCCCCATCTCACTACCTTCTTTACGTTTTGTATCGAAGCAACTCGAGGTCTCCATTGGGAAGGTTGCGATATAGCGGCGCGGAGAGGGATTCTGCTCTTTTAGAGCTGGCCGCGCATTTCTCGGTTGCGCGGGCGGTGTCAACTGAGTCGTACATTCGATTGACTATATAGCCTGCTTTCTGATCTAACTGGTCTTCTGCACTGGAACACACCCTTGTTCTCGCGGTACTCAATTCAGTACCTGGATTCGATGGTTTCTAGTCGCAACCAATACAGGCTACATTGCAAACCTACACAATACATGAACCACTACCTGCTACATGCTGCGGAATATCTTGATCTGCCGCGTTCGACCCTACGCTTCGCCATTGCCTGTTCTCTAGCCCTTCTCTCAAACCTGATTCCGTCTTTCTCGTCCTCCGAGATCAGCGCTTTTTCCAAATTGTCCCACTCTTCACCAGGGAAGACTTCCGATTCATGTTCTAGGTACGTGATACCCAACACCTCCCTCTGGTACACATCCATCGCACGGCCAAGCTCGATGCGAACCTTTTCGTAATCGATCGCAGTCTCATTCACCTGTGCGCAATCCCAATCTTCATCACTGAGCGCAGTCCCAATCACATGCGCGCAACCCCAAACATCATTCGCAAACATCCCAAGAACAAGGTTAAACGGACCAAGGAAAGCCAGACTTCTCCAAAAGCTGTAGAGACACGGTTTCATTTGCTCGATGAAGCTGAAATAGCGCTTGCTCGGATCGTTTTGGTTCGCAGCATAAGTGCTGACGATTTTGAGGATGTAACCGCCGGAGAGCCCAGAATACAACGCCGGTCTGAGGACGGCTTCGGCAACAGCCTCGCGGTCGCAAGAGCGGATGGTGAGGAACTGTGAACCGCCTGTGGACAACGGGCCGCCCTCTGTGACCTTCGTTTTGAGGTCTTGGGTCTTTGTGGCTAGATCGAGAAGTGTCTTTTGCTCGGTTTGATCGAGGATGGAATTTGGCGAGGCTTGATCTTGGCCGAGGGCCTGATTCAAGACGGAGAAGTCGGCGTCGAAGGTGAAGCCCATGATCTCGATAATGTAACGACGGAGGTGTTTCAGTGGGTCGCGTGGGGCGAAAACGACTGGTAGATCTGGCGGAGAGGTGCCATCAGAATAGGGTGGCGGTGGCGCGTTCATGGTTCCGTTCTGTTGCGATATCTTATTCTGAGGGGAGTAAAATTTTAGAGGAGAAATTCTATTCACAAATTATAAATGTGTGGAAGCGTTGCTGAATCCGTGGTACGTGGTAAATCCATCTCCGGTACCGAGAAACATGACCTTGAGCCCCTCCCTAACGCCGGTGGCTGTTGAACAGGTCTGGGGTCTGGGAAGCGGTATTTTTGCGTCGTCTTCGGGATCATCGGCAGACACAGTGCTGGAGACTGTTGCTGATCGAAGCTGGAGATTGTTGCTGATCGAAGCTTGTGATGTGTGTTTACCCTGTTCGCATCACACCCGGTATCTCTTGTTCTGGGGTGTGATCCCAGGCCTCACCGCGGGGAGGTAGGGTATTGAGATCCATAAAAATAGTTTCGAAGAAGTATGCTAGAAAACTCAGGAAGAACAAAATAAACCAAAAACCAAAACTAGGAGAGTTCACTCTCCATCACCCCCCGGACACGCGCTCTTTCCATCGCCCTCCCCTCCTCAACCCCAATCTTCCTCCCCTCCTCAAACCCCCTCTTCCTCACCTTCTTCACAGCCTCCAAAAGCCCGATCTCCACCCCCTGAGCAATGAGCTCCTTTAGCTTCTCCTCCTCCTCCCTCTCCCTCTTCTTCTTCTCCTTCTCCTTCTCGTCCTCCACCTTCTTCTTCTTCTTCTGCTTCTCCGCCTCCTTCTCCTTCTCCCACTTGTCATAGCGGGCGATCATGCGCATGATCCTCGCCCGAAAGCCTCTGCCCCACTTTGTGAGGCACACCACGTACAAAACCACGTTGAAGACCTTCAACGCGAAGGCAAAAGCGGTGCCGGCGAGGCCACCGTACACGATACTCGTGAGGGTTTGAGGCTCGGAATTTTCCATCTTGGCCTAAAATCATCATGTTAACAAATTGCGAGCCGAAGACAAAACGCAACTCAAATATAGGGATGTGGGAGTTTAGAGCAGTGGAAGGATTGGGCTTGAAATTGGGATGGGAATCGGCCAATGAGTGGGAACGGTATACATACAGTGATGGCTGTCTGTATTTGCCGAAGAGAAAAGAAGAAGAGAAGACGGGAACTCGAGAAGGTATCGCTTTCACTATCACACCTGGTTGGAAGGCACTGCCTTGCTGTTGCCATCTTCAGGCAGAAGATGATCCAACAACCACGTGGGTGCGACTTCCTGTCTTTGAACTTCATGATCAAAGCAGCGATACGCCGCCGTGGTCTGCAAGTATCGAAAAGCCTGAGTTATGGGATTTTCCATTGAAATCCCTCTGGATAAAGTTTTACCATCTTCGGATCTAATTTGAGTAGTAGACGCCTAACCCGTTCAGCACTACCAAAGCCCTCACCACACGACGATAGCCCCTTTCTCATTTTTCTCCTCTTCATACTTCCAGCACCGGGTATCATAAAACTCTTGCATAGTAGGGAGGTTGTCGAGAGGGATGCGTGGAAGTGGTTGTCGAGAGGGATGCATGGAAGAGGTTGCAGGAGGCAATGATCGAGGAGGACAGGATTCAATCTGCCGGGTGATACAGGGAGAGGGACGAAGTGAGGTAAAAGGATTCAATCCCGTTAGGGTACAAGTTACGTTGTAAGATGTAGTTCGGATACGAACAAGTCGTCTAAAAAGCTCATCTAGAGGGCTATTAGTAGGTAGTACCTCGAAATAGACCTGTCTAATGTCTCACTGTTCCGAAGCATTGTGTACCCTTGCCTTGGGCGAAAGGAAACCTCTGAAGCGAACCAGCTGGCATGCACACTATGTCGCGCTTCCAATGTCTTGCGATGCGTATTATATGACACTACGTGCCGACACCCCTTTGAATGGGCTTTGCACACGTTGAACACTACTCATGCCTATGCTCATCACAATGCACCAGAATATTTGCCACCACTCCCTAACTCCATCCCCAGTTCGTCTTCCCCCATTTCCACTCCACAAAGGATACTAATGCGTCGGTGGGAAGGCGATTATTATGCTTATGCTCGTCCCGGGGACTTCGTTTCGATCTATGGTGGGGGCGGACATGCTGGTCGACGAGTCCGAGACAGGGATGGCCGTCGTTTAAGCCTTATATCTCATGCCTGTCGCACATTCTGTTTGTTTCCGCCTTTCCAAGTCACCGAGTAGATCTGAAGTCATACATCTCACACAGCCTCAAGTCTAGCCATCTTGGATTAGCGCTCTCATCCTTCCATGCAGACTCCGCCCTCTCAATACTTAACCCTTGTATTTCACATTTCGGTCCGGATAGAGGAAAAGTCGCATCTACCGAAGAGTCAGATACATCGTTAGCGTAAACAGTCACGTCTACAGCTGGGGTACGTCAAAATTGCGAGACTCTGTGTCCGCTAGTATGAGATGACAGTTGCTGAGACCTCTTTGGATGTGTTGTACTAATTATACTAATCACGTATCCCAGGAAACGTCCGATCAGAGAAAAAGTGAGGATTGCACAGTGTCTTCCCGCTACAGACCCCTCTCTTGACGCCCGCTAACCATCCAAACAAACCCATCACGAACTCCCCACTCCCTTCAGAAACTCCTCATGCAACTTCTTCTGCCTCTCCCACTCCTTCCTAAGCTTCTTCGTCCTGCCCTTCGGCACATCCGCACCCTCTTTATCCTTCGTCGGCATACCATCTTCATCCCATGCGCTGTACTCCTCCGTCCTGAACATTTCCTTGTGGTTGAGCTTTGCTTGCTCTGCGAGCTTGGCCTTCTTCTCCGCCTCCTCGCGCTCACGCTTCTGTCTTGCTTCCAGTTTCTGACGAGCGATTGCCTCCTTCTGCTCTCGCGCAGCGCGTAGATCGGCATCTACGGGACGGACCATGGCCGGTGCATTCTCGCGGTCCTCGAGGTAGATACCGAGGTCCCACAGGTCCAGATCACGCAACCGGTCGCAGAGAGCGAGAAATTCTTTTGCAGGTGCTTTCTTCTCAGCGAGTCCTCGTAGATTGTCCTGGAAAGTTGACAGAACTTGTGCGTAGGGGACGGCAGCTGGGTCTTGCTGTTGATCTGGCTTGTCTTTGGAGATGATCGACGTGAGGACCTCTTCTGACAGGTCTCCAGCAATCGCATGCTGTCGAATCTCATCGCGCTCGCGAGACGCAGCGTAGACGAACTGTTTCGCTTCTTGCGGAACATCGACACCTGACCACCCAATGCTCTCATGCTTAGGGTCAACCGACCCGTCTAGCCCAAAGATCCGGACGATCCACGTCACCCACCGTGCGGCTTCGAACGAGACACTGTCCGAGAGGCCTGCCTTGTCTGCCGAGTTGTAGTCCGTGATCAGGCCGGAGATGGCGCGCATCGCAGTAGGCGTATCAAAGGAGTCGGCAAGAGCGTTGTGCAGCTTCTCTTTCGCGGATGCAAGCGCCGCCTTTATCCTCTCGTCCTCCACTCCTGTGGAAGCAGAGTTGGGATGCACTTCCAGATCACGAATTTTGTAGAAGAAGTTTGTTACGTAGCTCTCGAAAGATGATGCCCCCTTGCGCATATCATCCGTAATCTCGATTCCGTCGTGCCATCCACCGAGAAGAAAGACAATGCGCAGTCCCCGGGCGGTCCAATCCCCTCGCGCAATAGCTTCGCGGATGGTTGTAAAGTTCTTGAGCGACTTAGACATCTTACTGCCCGAGATGGACAAGTGACCCATGTGGAGAAAGTAGTTGACCCATTGGTGCCCGCCCTTGCCGGACGCACCCCAGTAAGCTTCACTCTGCGCGAGCTCGTTGTCGTGGTGGGGGAAGCAAAGGTCGATACCTCCAGAATGAATGTCCATTTGTTCGCCGAGCACGTCACTCGCCATGACTGAGCACTCAATATGCCAACCCGGCCGTCCAGGACCCCAGGGCGAATCCCATGCCGGCTCTCCCGGCTTGCTTGATTTCCACAACGCAAAGTCTGCTTCGGATCGCTTCTCGGAAGACTTATTCGTGAGTGCTCCTTCTCCGTCCGCCTGCAGAGCCTTGTCATTGCGGTTCCAAGGTTCCAGTCTCGAGAAGTGGTTGTTGTCGACCTTCTCAAATGCCGCTATGTCGAAGTAGACAGACCCATCCGATGTCGCATACGCATACCCGTTGGCAATAATCTTCTCAACGTATGAAACGATCTGCGGTCCGAACTCGGTGACTCGCGTAGTCACATCGGGATCCAAGACATTCAGCGAATGCATGTCTTCGAAGAACCTGGCCTCGTAGCGCTTTGTGAGGGTTGTGAATACGCTGTGATCATTTGCGTCGACCGAAGGGCCGTGCAATGAGTCCAGGTAGGGTAACAGGACATCTTCAGCACCGGCAAAGAAAACCTCCACGTCTTCTGCAGTATCTTTTGAGGGCAACAGCAGTACTTTTGCTGCTGTGCCTGCAGTCTTGAGATGCATCTTGATCTTCGCCTCCTTTTCCGTAGGAGGGCCCTTCCCTTCGAGTGCCTTTCCTGCGATGACGGCGGCATACTTCTCCACGGATTCTGTGGTG
>Ga0247803_1001330_pt1 | contig 12965 bp, 14 predicted proteins | sample UWRJL014104B1_FD_180928 | JGI IMG/M metagenome (GOLD analysis project Ga0247803, IMG submission 180928) | Plant litter microbial communities from Arlington Agricultural Research Station in Wisconsin, United States - UWRJ-L014-104B-1 | ecosystem: Environmental > Terrestrial > Plant litter >...
TTTACATATTCAAATAACTTATCACAAATAGCTTATAATTAAATAGTTAACAGTAAAATACAATATTGCAATTTTTATGTTTCAATTATCCAGACCATTGATTCTCGCTTCCAACTCCCCCCGCAGAAAACAATTATTAGAGGAAACAGGATTTGATTTTTCAGTAGATGTTATCCCCACAGATGAAAGTTTTCCGGAAAGTATACACACAAATGAAGTCGCTGGTTATATCTCCACACATAAAGCGGAAATGTTTCGGTCATTACATACCGATAAATTAATATTGACGGCAGACACCGTTGTGATTATTGATGATATTATTCTCAACAAGCCGAAAGATCACATAGAGGCTTTGTCTATGCTCAATATGCTTTCCGGAAAGACGCATGAAGTAGTTACGGCGGTGAGTTTACTGGCAGATGACAGTATTTATACCGTTTCAGATACGGCGAAAGTAACTTTCCGCTTACTGGAAAAAAGAGAAATAAACCTTTATATTGAACGTTATAAACCGTTCGATAAGGCTGGTGGTTATGGTATTCAGGAGTGGATCGGCATGGTGGGCATCGAACGGATCGAAGGTTCATTTTATACCATCATGGGACTGCCTGTTCACATTGTCTATCAGCTTTTGAAGCCTTTTATTATCCAATAAATCTGATGCAACCGGCTCTTCCCAAATTTATTCCCCATGTTTGTTATGAAATATTCGTCCGCTCGTTTTGCGATTCGAATGGGGATGGCGTTGGTGATATCAATGGGATAATCTCGAAACTTGACTATCTCGCGGAACTTGGCATCGAAGGTATCTGGCTGACACCGATTCATCCGGCGCCAAGCTATCACAAATATGATCCTGTCGACTATCTTGGAATAGAACCGGAATTTGGGACGATGGAAGATTTCAAACGGTTATTATCCGAAGCACACAAACGAAATATGGTGGTTTACCTCGATCTGATTGTAAATCATAGCAGCACCTATCATCCATGGTTTGTGGAAGCAAGTAAAGGAAAAGATAATCCTTACCGGAATTTTTACTGGTGGCTATCGCCAGAGAAAATTGAGGAGCTTGGTCTGGCAGAAAGGCAAACATCCGATGATTCAGATGAAGTTTATCCATGGCATATTGTGGAAGGCGATCCGGAAAAATACTACGGCCTTTTCTGGAAAGGCATGCCGGACCTCAATTACAGCTCGGACGTATTAAAAGGTGAACTTGAAAAAATTATAACTTTTTGGCTAACAGAAGTCGGCATAGACGGTTTCAGACTGGACGCTGCACGGCATATCTATCCGATTTGGGAAAAAGAAAAAAATCACGAATTCTGGAAATTCTTTAATGATGTGGTTCAAAAAGTCAAACCTGGTTCTTTTACCGTTGCCGAGGTTTGGGCGGAAACCTGGGAAGTCGCCCCCTATCTCGAAAACTTAAATGCAACATTTCACTTTGATCTGAGTTTTGCCTTACAGCGAATTGTGATTCAGGGAAAAGATGAAAACATCGTTCAGCAATTGCTTAATAGTTATGAACAATTCCGGCCTCATAATCCAGAATTCATTGATGCCATTATGCTAACGAACCACGATCAGGACAGGATCGGCAGTGTTGTAGCAAATCACCATGAAAAAATAAAACTGGCAGCTTGTCTGCTTCTGACATTGCCGGGACAGCCTTATATTTACTACGGAGAAGAGATTGGCATGTTGGGCACAAAGCCAGATCCATATATTCGCGAGCCATTCCTTTGGTCGGATCTGGCGGATGATCTCCAAAAAACAAACTGGCTTCACGCAGAGTTTTCTACCTTAAAAACAGTTACCCCACTTGTGAAACAAGAAAAAGACGGTAACTCGATATTCAATCATTATAAAAAATTAATTGCCGTCAGGAAACATTCGCCGGCTCTGGCCCAAATTGTGAATCCAAATCTGGAAGAAGTCGAGTCGCTGGATAATGAGATTATCGCCTACATCCGTACCCATGAAACTTCTCCGGTTTTAATTATTCATAATTTGAATGAACATGTGAAAAATATCGGGCTGCCTCCAAGTAAAAAAGATTTCAGGAATGTACTTTTTTCAACATGCAGCGAAATTCCCGAGATTGCAGACAGTGTTGAGCTCGCTCCTTTTTGCAGTATCATTTTATCTAAATCAGCGATACAATTACCGGATTAAATCTTGTTACAGTAGTTAAGGGGGGATGTACTTCTTTATATCAGCATCTATGAAAAGCTATTTCCTGCATATGAAAAAATATATTTTCAAATCCTTACTTTTATTTTCATCAATAATAGCCATCCCTGCCTTCGCTCAAAAGAACTATCCAACTTTGGGAAAGGTGACCTACAATGATGCCAAGCTTGAAAAACTTCTGCCGAAAAATTCAAAACTGGAAGTGTTAGCCATGGGTTTTGATTGGTGTGAAGGTCCGGTTTGGGTAAAAAACGGCGGTTATCTTTTATTTTCTGACGTTCCAAAAAATACTGTTTATAAATGGGATGAAAAAAATGAGCTCTCCGTTTTTTTAAAACCATCCGGTTTTACGGGTTTAGGAGAATATAGCAACGAACCTGGGAGCAACGGTTTGATAATCGATAAGAAAGGAAGACTGATTTCCTGTGAACATGGCGACAGAAGGATTTCGGCTATGCCCTTATCAAATGCCGGAAAAATTACGCTTTCAGATAATTTTGAAGGCAAACGTTTCAATAGTCCTAATGACATTGTTGAACATCCAACGAACGGAAGTTACTATTTCACCGATCCGCCCTACGGATTGGCAAAACATGAAAATGACCCGACCAGAGAAATTCCTTATTTCGGAGTGTATCAAATCACGCCTAAGGGCGAGACTAAACTGGTAATTCGCGACTTGTCCAGACCAAACGGACTCGCATTTTCTCCGGATGGAAAAACATTGTATGTAAGCCAATCGGATCCTGAGAAAGCTATTTTAATGGCTTATCCTCTTCAAGCTGATGGCTCAGTTGGAAAAGGAAAAATGTTATACGACGCAACTCCAATGAGCAAAACCGGACTGACAGGATTACCTGACGGATTTAAATTAGATATTGAAGGAAATATTTGGACATCCGGACCCGGCGGTATTTTAATTATTTCACCGGATGGAAAATTATTAGGCAAGATTGAAACGCTTGAAATTGCATCAAACTGCGCATGGGGAAACGACGGATCCATGCTCTATATGACTGTCGATGGATATTTATGCAGAATAAAAACCAGTACAAAAGGCGCGAACTGGTAAAAAAAATGGCTGCTTCAATCAATCTGAAGCAGCCATTTTTCATTTATTCCCGATTCCCCGAAGGTTTAGAAGCGTATCTTCAACGCTTTTCCTGACGGCTGGCCAATTCGATTTCCCGTCTTTATAAATGCGAACATACGCTTTATACAAAGTCAGCTGGTTCCCGTCAAGCCTATTTAATTCCTGATTAATATTTTCCCGGTCACCGGAAGATGCCGATTTAAAACGGTCGAGCAGACTTTCTTTCTGCTTTTCGTTTATTTCGAGCTCGTAAATAATCCGGTCTGCGACCTTATCCATTTCAGCATATTGAACACTAAGATTTTGATCTGCAGCCGGCGAGGCAATTTCTCTCCTGTCATTCCTGATTTCGGAATTTATATTTCTTTCATCCGTCCTTCCTGTGTTATACGAATTCGAAGTTTTAACAGCAGTCACCGAATCTCTTGAAGCGCTGGCATAGGATGGCCTGCTGGAATAATCCGTCCCATCCGACTTGCTCAAACTGCTTTTGAGGTTAGCGCAGGAAAAGTTCACAAACGCAACGAGAATTAGTATGATAAAAATAGATATCCGGCGCATAGTGATTGGAATTAAAAATTATGTCTTAATCCTAAACTGAGGTTAGGATTGAAATAGAAAACTTTTGGAAGCAACTCAATATAACCTCCACCTTCAATGAAGAAAGATGTTGGTTTTTGGGCAAAGAAAAACTCCAGCCCACCAGTGAATGACGGTCCGGTAGAAATGTTATTGGTGTGAACCTCTCTGATTCTGGGATTTGGATAATATCTACGCGAATTGATTTGCACACCCACGCCGCCATAAGCCAGCATTCTTTCGTTGAACATTGGTACAAACCACAAATAGGTCCCATTCAGCATAAAACCGATATCCGCATATTCACCCTCTCGATACGTATCCTTATTTTTTAACAATCCGGTATAAGTCCCTACGGTAATGTCAAGTGCATTTCTATCTCCATATTTACGAAGAACAACGCCCACAGGCTCACCTAATTTAAAACCAAGCGCCCATTTTTCCGGCTGGGCATTAGCAATTGAAAAAGAAAAAATAAATGCAAAAAGTAAAAGAGATCTTTTCATAAACGTGTATGAATTTTATTAAAAATTGGGTTACTCACAAGTAGGCTTTACTGGCAAAGCTGCACTAATAATATTTAATTAAAACCGGGCCAATGCCTCCACCAACTGAATATTTTCTTAGACGATTAAGTTTAATTTAGGTCACTTAATTCCTTGTCAGATTTAAGGTATTAAATGTTTCCTTTTAATCAAATTATGGCTGTGCTTTTGTTTCAGGATCAATTTATTTCTAATATTGACCCGTATTTCCTTTATTATAAACTAAAAATTTGCCCGGTGGTTGACAAGACAAAGAGTAAAATCTTTAATTCCAAAGACTTAATTGCGTATTTTCTTGTAGCCGGAACAGGGGCAGTTGTTCAGTTGCTTTGCAGCAGTTTATTCAAAGATTGGTTTGGACTTACTTTCCAGGAATCTATTTTACCGGCCTATGCAGCTTCATTTATAGTGGGTTTTGCACTGACTAAATTATTTGCATTTAATGCCAGAAAAACCAACCAGACTAGAAGAGAAATGGTTAAGTTTCTTATGGTTGCCGTTTTTTCCGGTTTTGTTACCTACATCTTTTCAACTGCAGCTTATTATGTTTCGGACAACTACTTCGAGCAATACAATTTCTTGCTGCCGTGGTCGAAAAAATATGTTAACGTAAATGAAATGGCATGTTACATCGTCGGGATGGGATTCAGTTTTATAAGTAATTACATCTTGCATAAAACCTTTACTTTTAAAAGCACGGGTTTTTACAACCGGTTAAAGGTATTGATCCGATAAATTAGTTAGATATAAATCTTAAAAAAACCTAAAACACAGATTTTAATAATCGAAGTTTTAGGTTTTCTACTTTTACAGAAATCGATGGATTTTAAATTCTTTCCACGATAATCGCGGAAGCTCCGCCACCACCATTACAGATCGCAGCAAGGCCGTATCTCCCATTTTTTTGTTCCAGAACAGATAACAAAGTCGTCACAATTCTGGCACCGGACGCCCCTAGCGGATGCCCCAGTGATACCGCACCCCCAAAAACATTTACTTTCTCCGAATCCAGTTGAAGTTCTTTAATATAATAAAGAGCAACTACTGCAAAGGCTTCGTTAACCTCAAAATAATCGATATCGGATAATTCGAGTCCTGCTTTTTCCAGTACTTTTTGTGTTGCCAAAACCGGGGTGGTCGTAAACCAGGCGGGATCTTGTTCAGCATCGGCATAAGCTACAATTCTAGCGACGGGCTTCAGACCTTGCTTCTCAACGGCCCCCCTACCAGCTAAGACCACGGCTGCGCCTCCATCATTAATGGTAGATGCATTTGCTGCAGTAACTGTTCCATCGGATGAAAAAGCCGGTTTTAAGGAAGGGATTTTTTCAAATTTAACTCGTTTGAATTCCTCGTCCTCATGCATAAAAGTCGATGCGCCGCCTTTTGGAGAAAGAATTTCAACCGGAACAATCTCGTTTTTAAAATAGCCAAGTTCGCTGGATTCAGCGCTTAATTTATAGGAGTGAATTGCAAAATCATCCTGTTGCTCGCGAGTAATGTCATATTTCGACGCCGTCTTGTCTCCGCAAAGTCCCATTGCACTTTGGTCATATGCATCAACAAGTCCGTCTTTCGTAAGTCCATCTACAATTTCCCCATTCCCATATCCGTAACCATTTCTGGCTTTCGGTAAATAATAAGGAATTTGGGACATATTTTCCATTCCACCGGCTACTACAATGTCCGCATCGCCAAGCTGGATAGCCTGAGCACCTAAAACGATCGCTTTCATGCCTGAGGCACAAACTTTATTTACGGTTGTACAGACAACATCCGGAGATAAACCGGCAAAAATAGCGGCCTGACGCGCGGGCGCCTGCCCCAGGTTTGAGGAAATCACATTTCCCATGTAAACTTCCTGAACTGATCCGGGATCTATTCGGGCCCTTTCAACTGCTCCTTTCATAGCAGCAGCCCCCAATTTTGCGGCATGAGTTGTCGACAACATTCCGCCAAAACTCCCAATCGGCGTACGAGCTGCGGCAATAATAAAAACTTCCTCTTTCATGTTTCAGTTTTGTTGATAATTCGTTGAATCATGAGGTTTTCACGACACTATTTTACTTCAACATTAAATATAACAATCCTGACTTAAAAAGAAGAAGTTTTTACTTTGAGTCAATTCAGAGCTCCTCCGAATTTTGCGGCAGTCTATCATATTCTCCTTTCAAGGCATAATAACCAAAAATCATCAGCGCCGCGCAGATCGGGATAAAAATGATGATGATAATCGACCATTGTAATGTCGTATTGGTTCGTGCAATTCCTTCGGTTGCCGCGGCAATTTTTTCGATCGCCTGCATAACTAAAAATATAATTATGGTCGGACCGAGAACAATCCAGAGAATGCCTAAAATTCTTTTCAAAGCGTTCATATTTTCTTGATTTTTTATAGTCAGATTTAAACATAAAGCGTCGGGACGCGACATTAATCCATCACTTCGCTGTCACCCTTATTATTGATATACACCGCTCCGATTACAAAAGAAAGCGCGGCGATTCCGATCGGATACCATAAACCTGACAAGGGAGTTGAACCCTGAAAAGAAGCAACCAATGTGGCTATAAAAGGAACCAGTCCACCGAAAACACCATTACCAATATGATACGGCAAAGACATGGATGTATAGCGAATTTGCGTAGGAAATAGCTCTACCAAAAAAGCAGCAATCGGACCGTAAACCATCGTTACAAGCAGCACCTGAAAAAATACCAATCCAATAATAATCCAATAAGTGACGGAGGATAAAGTAACATCTGCGAACGAAATTTTCGGCTCCTCGGCAGCTAATGTTTTGTCCGCATGAATTGTCTGAACGCTAATCTCCTTAAATGTCCCGCCACTTTTTAGTGTCTTTACAACCGTTGACGTAATCACAGAATCCGCTTTATCCTCGATATACTCACTGGAAATCACCGGTTCCGAAACCGATACTAACTCAGTTTTTTGAAATTCTTCAACGTTAGTTGCATCGATGAAATATTGATAAATCGGGCGGTAAAAAATGATCCCCAACAACATCCCGGAAAGCATAATCCATTTCCGTCCAACTTTATCACTCCACGAACCAAATACAACGAAAAACGGGGTTGCAAACAAAATTGCCCATAAAAGGATATATCTGGATTCATTAAAATCCAGTTTACATGTATTTTCAAGAAAAGATTGTGCGTAGAACTGTCCTGTGTACCAGATTACCCCCTGCCCCATCGTCGCGCCAAAAAGCGCAAGCAGGACCATTTTAAAATTCGCCTTTTTCTGAAAGCTTTCTTTCAGTGGATTGGCCGAAATTTTTCCTTCTGATTTTAATTTAGAAAACACGGGTGACTCGTGCATTTTCATCCGGATATAGATCGAAACGCCAACCAGAAGAATTGAAAGCAAAAAAGGTATCCGCCATCCCCAGTCAGCAAAAGCTTCTGCGCCTAAAATATTTTTAGTCCCTACGATCACACCAAGCGAAAGAAATAATCCAAGTGTCGCTGTTGTCTGTATCCAACTTGTAAAAAAGCCGCGCTTGCCCGGAGGCGCATGTTCGGCGACGTAAGTTGCGGCTCCCCCATATTCACCGCCAAGCGCCAGCCCCTGAACCAGTCGCAGTATTAAAACAAGGATCGGCGCAGCATAACCGATGCTTGAATAGGAAGGAATCAGTCCGATCAAAAAGGTAGATCCACCCATTAAAACAAGGGTAAGCAAAAATGTATATTTCCGGCCAATTAAATCACCCAATCTACCAAAAACCAATGCGCCAAAGGGTCTGACAATAAAACCCGCCGCGAAAATCGCTAAGGTATTAATCAGTGCCGAAGCGCCGGCATCACTCGGAAATAACTGATGTCCGATTATGACAGCGAGACTGCCGAAAATATAGAAATCGTACCATTCAATTAAGGTTCCCAGAGAGGAGGCTGCAATCACTTTGGTGATGCTTTGTGTAGCATTGTCGTCGAGCTTAGGCATTGATCAGGAAAAGGTGAGTAATGATAAAAAATGGAATGGGCTGCATCGTAAAAGGCGATGAATTAGCAGGATAAGTCATCAAAACCATTTCAATACTCATTTTTTAACGAAAAAAGCCCTCCAAATTAATTGGAAGGCTCCTAAAAAAGCTTCGATATTTTATAACAGCTGGCTATCTGTCCAGGTCGGTGTCGTCTTCGTTCAGATTTTCAAGCTCGACATCATCAAACTGATTTGTTAAATCCTCGACATCGTCATCTTCTGATTTTCTCAATAAATCAGGATTATCCTTTGGCAACTTGCCTTCTGGCGTATTTTCCGGGAAATTCGGGTATACTGGTGGTTCTAATATTGGTTTACTAGTATCTAACACATCCGGATCTTTTCTCTTGCTAATCATGATATTTTCAGTTTAAGATGTTGATTACTACACTAATTTGTAAATGATTTTCAAATAATCGTTCCTGAAAACATTACCCTGAAACCCCTGTTTTTTGTGTAGAGAATTTTCCGTTTTTGTAGAAGATGCGCGCAGTAGAAGGGGGAGATTTCGGCCTGCATACTATAAATGTCATTTGGTAATCTCTGAAAACGTAATGAAATTGCCTCCTCTTGCATAATACTTATGCGATAACGCATCCTGAGTTTAAAACGCACCAAAAAATTCGATTCTTAATTCCTAAACCATTTAAAAATGTTAAAAAAAATTACTACTCTGCTCCTTCTGACGATTGGATTTCTCTGCCCTTATAACATATCAGCGCAGGATTCCGTACTAATAATAAAAAAAACGAGCGACTTCAAAGTCGATGGTGAAGGAAATGCAAAAAACTGGTCGGCGGCAAATTGGTTTGACTTACAGGTTCAGACCGGGCCGAAGCAATCTGTTCCCGGAAAAGCTTTCCCCACAAAGGTGAAAATGCTCTATTCCGATAAGGGTGTTTATTTTCTATTTGACTGCACCGACAAAAAACTGACATCAACCATCATGGAAGATTTCGGGACTCTGTTCAAGGAAGATGTCGTGGAAGTTTTTCTGTGGCCAGATACCGCCGAACCGATTTATCTGGAATACGAAATATCGCCGCTTAATTATGAACTAGCCATTCTGGTACCAAATTTAAATGGCAAAATGCAGGGCTGGAAGCCATGGTTTTATAATGAAACGAATCGCGTTCAACACGAAACAAGTGCCCAAGGCGGACAGAAAAAAAGTATGGCTTCGGTTGAAGGATGGAAAGCAGAGTTTTTTATTCCTTATGCGCTTATGAATCCAATCGTCCAGTCTCCCCCTAAGTCTGGTACCAGGTGGAGAGGAAATTTTTACCGAATAGATTATGATTCTGAAACTGCCTATTATTCCTGGAAAAAGACCAGCGGGAGTTTTCACGAATTCAACAAGTTTGGCACACTCATTTTTGAATAATCCATTATCAGATCAATCCTAAATCATGAAAAAAATAACTTTTTCCTTAATCTGCTTACTATCGGCAATCATGACCCTAGCACAGAAACCGAAAACCAGAGAAATCCTTTACGTAGGAACATACACCCAGAAAGGCGAAGGAATTTATGTTTATGAATTTGACAGAACCAATTTTTCTTACAAGGAATTACAAGTGCTGACAAACAAGAATAGTCCATCCTTTCTGGAATTCCATCCGAATAAACAATTTTTATATTCTGCAAATGAGGACAATAATACGATATCGTCCTATAAAATTGATCCGGTGACGGCTAAACTAACGTCATTGAACGAGAAATCATCGGTTGGAAAAGGACCCTGCCACGTCAGCGTTGATCCAAAAGGGCGGTTTATTTATGTTTCCAACTATGGCAGTGGCTTATTGGCCGTTTATCGATTGAACAAAGACGGAAGTATCGGTGAACTTGCGGATTCTATTCAGGACAAAGGCACAGGTTCTCAAAAACCGCACATGCATTCGGTAATTCCGTCGGCAGATGGTAAATTTATCTATGCATCCGATCTTGGGATAGACAAAATCATGGTTTATCTGGTAGACCCAAAAACAGGAAAGCTGACTCCCGGATCTGTTCCTTACGCAGACGTGAAGGCGGGTGACGGTCCCCGCCATTTTGCAATTCATCCTAATGGAAATTTTGGTTATTCCGCTTGTGAACTTAAATCGGTTGTAAATTCATTCCAGATTATTAAAAATTCCGGCGCGCTTGTGCCCTTGGAACGTGTGCGTATGGTGCCTGATGATTTTGCAGGGAAAACCTATGCGGCCGATATTCATTTTTCTCCGGATGGCAAGTTCCTTTATGCTTCCAACCGCGGACATGAGAGCATCGTGGTATATTCAGTAGATGCTAAAACGGGAAAGTTGACAACCGCTGGATATCCTGAGACACACGGTAAACATCCGCGTAATTTCCTCGTAGATGAAAAAGGCGAACTTGTTTATGTTACAAACCGGGATAATGATAATCTCGTTTTTTTTGAAAGAAACAGTGAGACAGGATTATTGACTTACACAAAGAAAGAAATCAGTATACCAACACCGGTTTGTGTGAAGCAGTTATTTTTAAAATAATAGTGTCAAACAGTTAAAATAGGTCCGGTTATTATTTAGCCGGATTTTTTTGCTTTTGACCTGGTGCAGAAGGTCTGTATATCTTTCTTAAACTTCACACTATCGCCAAGACCCCGCTCCCGCCTTCGGCACCGAAATAATATTCTTTAAAAAATATATGAATTAACACTTACTTTTTTAATTTTATAGAATGATGATTTTTAATTCTTTAAAATTAAAAAAGTGCAAAATTAAATATCAATTTTCACCCTAAATGAATTGTATAGAGTTTGATATCTAAAAAAAGCTCTGATTACACTGATTCACACCTGGCAATAGAAAAAGATTTAAGATTATCCGATTTCAACCTAAGCCACCTTCTTATGATTACCCGTCAGAATGATCTATTCCTAATTTCGCTAATAAAAAAAGGAGATAAACGTGCTTTGGATTGCCTTTTTAAGAAGTACTACAATTCACTTTGCAAATTTGCCTATTATCTGACCAGTCGCAATGATCTGTCTGAAGAGATTGTAGCCGATGTTTTTCTTAGGATTTGGGAGAAACGAGAAAAAATTTCAGTTGAAAAAAATTTAAAGTCCTACCTTTTCATGGCAACACGGCACACTGCCATTAATTATATGAAACAGGAAAAACTGATCATGGAAGATCTTAGTGACGATATCGTTGAAGAAAATCCAGGACCAGAGGATGTATTTCTATATCAGGAACTTGAATCACGGCTGACAAACCTTATCAATTTTTTACCGCAAAAAAGGAAAGCCATTTTCCAACTGAACCGATTTGAAGGCTTCACTTATAATGAGATTGCCGAAATTCTTTCACTATCTTCCAAAACGGTAGAAAACCAAATGGGAAAGGCCATTAAGCAGTTGAAATTGCTGCAAAAAACATATCAGATATAAAAAAAAATTTGAACAGATGGGGGTATCGCCATTTTTTATTTGTCTTAACATAAGAAAGCACAAAATTTCATGTCGGATCACACTCCATGGCCATTAATCGCCAAATATTTAGCTGGCGAATGCAGCAAAGAAGAAAAGCTGGCTATGGAATGGTGGCTTGAAGAAGTTGATAACGAGATTCTGTTCAGGCAAATAAAAACCGCCTGGCAAAAGCAGTCTGAGTCCGGTTTGCAAGAAGAATTCGACCCGGAAAAAGGAATTAATAAACTTAATTGCCTGATTCTTGAATTGGAAGAATCTGATAGCAATAGCGGCAAAAAAAACAAAAAATATATCAGGATATCTTCTTTGCTGACCGCAGCGAGTATCCTTTTGTTAATCGGGTTTGGGTATTTGCTAATAAGGAATAATTTTTCTGATTTCGGAGCCCGATCCAAATCGTTCATCCAGAAAAGCAGTGGCAATGATCAGATTTTGAGCCTTTTATTACCGGATGGATCAAAGGTCTGGTTAAATAAAAATAGTAAACTGACATTTCCGGATCATTTTGATACGTCAGAAAGGATAGTTTTTTTAGAAGGAGAGGCCTTTTTTGAAGTAATTCCTCATGTGAGCCGTCCCTTTGTGGTGAGGAGTAAAAAAATATCCACAAGGGTTCTGGGAACATCGTTTAACGTCAGGGCCTATAAGTCTGACGCAACATCGTCGATTGCAGTTTCAACGGGAAAAGTTGAAGTGAGCAAGGAAATTCCAAAAGGCGATCCGATCCGTATAACGCAATTGACGCCCAGACAGGAACTGGTTATAAATACTGAAAAAGATGAGACGTATATTGATATAGTTAGCGCTTCCAATATCGGTAGCTGGCGAAAAAACCTGCTGGTTTTTCAAAACAATACTTATGCAGAAGTTGCAGCCAGACTGGAAGCAAGTTTCGACGTAAAAATACATTTAGAAGATATGGAATTCGCCAAATGCCGCGTGATGGCAAGTTTTAATGAAAACGCCTCTCTGGATGAGGTGTTGAAATTATTGAGTATTTCCAATCATTTCAATTACTCGGTAGATGGTAGCGAAGTACATATCCGGGGCGGGGTTTGTAAATAATTTTTATTTTGT
>Ga0247803_1001331_pt1 | contig 12961 bp, 10 predicted proteins | sample UWRJL014104B1_FD_180928 | JGI IMG/M metagenome (GOLD analysis project Ga0247803, IMG submission 180928) | Plant litter microbial communities from Arlington Agricultural Research Station in Wisconsin, United States - UWRJ-L014-104B-1 | ecosystem: Environmental > Terrestrial > Plant litter >...
AAGCCCATCGAATTGTTGTTGTTGTTGAACGTCGACGCAAACGGCTGGGGTGGCGACTGCTGGCTCGGAGCCGCGTAAGGCAAACTCCTGGGCGACGTCGCGGGCAAGCCATACATGTACTGACTGGAATCGTACATGTTGCTGTTGGCCTCAATCATGACGTCGCGAAAAGCACGGGCTTCGGCGCCCGGCGCAATCTGTTCGGCCCAATCCCGGAGCTCCAGCTGCTGGCCAGTGATCAGCAGCAATCGAAAAGCCTTGATGGCCAAATCGCGATAAGTGTGGTCTGGTTGTCCTTGCATTTTACTAAATGCAAGTTTTTTGAATTATTTCAAGACGCTGCCGACCCTGGGCGACGAATAAGCGGCTCCGAGCGGTGGCGATGTGACGGGAAAATAGGGCGAACTGATGCTCATCGGGGCTGACACACTGAGCATCGTGGCCGGACTCGGCGCTGGCAACCCAAAGCTCGGCACCGAGTAACTTTGACTGTTGACAAGTTGGGTCATTGGTAACGATGGTGGCGAAATTTGACCGTAATTAATGTTAGCAGCAGGCCTAGGCATCGGTGCCAAGCCAACTCTGGCCAAGGCAGCTGTCAAATCATCGCGTTCGTCTTCGGATAAAATAGCGCGGCCTTGACCATCCTGCCGATAAAGGTAATCGAGGAACTCCTGATTGAAATCAGCCGCCAGTCCTTGATTGTCAATGTAAGCCGCCATCAACGTTGTCAGTGCCCGATTGCTGCGCGCTTGGCGTTCAGATTCAGCCCACTCCATCTTTTTAAAGTTACAAATCAATGATTGATTTGTAATTGAGCGCCAACGCGCTTTAATGGGTGGATATAGTGACGTAGAGTTTTCGAATGTGATCAAGCAAAGGTCGAGGAATGTCTTCCGTGTTGCGCCCATCATTCCAATTGATGACAGCCATACCCTTGGCAGGGCTAGCCGGAATGACGGACGAATAAACTGCGCAAAGTTCCTCGAAATACTCTTTGTTATACTTCTTTTCACCTTCACGATCACGCATTTTACAACGCTGGATAGCAACATCGGGTGTCACTTCGAGGTAAAGCACGTAATCGGGGTGTTCGAATTGTTCTCCGTGAAGGACAGACTGGTAAGTCTGCCATTCTGATCCACTGGAATTTTCCAATGTCAGAGGGTCGGATGAGATGTTGCCCTTGTTCTTGTGCATCAGAGCAAAACAGTAATCGCCGTACAAACCACGGTCGATGATGCAGAAGTAACCCTTCTTGGCCATTTCTTCGGCTTCTCGGTAAATCGCTTGCCGCTTGACCAACATGGCCAGCTGAAATGTGAAGGCGTATTTCTTTTGATCGGACAGGAACAGCTGCAAGAGCTCAGGCACAAGGGGCTCAGGAAAGAACTTGCAAGGGATGCCGAGATTCTCGACAAAAGTGGCCAAGGCTGTTCCGGCCGTTGACTTCCCAGCAGAAATCAATCCTTCAAGGATAAGCACTCTTCCGCGAAGGCATGGGCCATACTTTCGAAGATCGCTGTTAATTGCCTTGAATGGGATCGTCTGCGTAGAATTCATGAGATCGGGGTCTTTGATTTTGTTTGCATCAACGACGCGCTGCTCATTTAGTTTTCAGTGCTTGATCATCATTTCTAGCTTAACGACACCGTTCAAGTGTCGTTTTTAAATTTTAGCGCCGCTTAGCAACCGGCTTCTTGGTGACCGCCCGCCTTTCTTTACCGATAGCTTTGGTCGCTTCAACTGCCAACGATCGAGCATTACCACTGCCACCGCTACTCTTCAAATACAAGTTCCAAATATAGTATTCAAGTGCCATATCCTGGGTGTTCTCACTGTCATCCCTAGCATCACTATTGTAGATATCTTTGGCCTGTCGTTGAACTGAATTGTAGAAGAACATTGCATCCTCGTAATCATTCAACAGCGGGTAATCAACAATTCTATTCAAGCCATCCCTGGTGATCACCAATCTTGTTTCGGCTGATGAAGCCGGGGCCCATGCTTGCAGGTTGAGCTTGCCCTCAAAGTAGCGCAATCGAGCGCCAGTCATCACTGGGCCAAGATCGAGGCCGAGCTTCTTTGCCTTCTCAACATCAGCAGCGACCGTCGGATTGTTCAACTGGCCATTTGAATCGAATGGTAACCGAAACTTGATCAACGAAGCATTGGGCGTCATGATCTTCATCCAGATAGCCATTTGGGCCATGTTCCAAACAATATCCGTTGTCGTTGGTTCATTGTTACTGCTAGCAACCCCATCATTGATAGTTGTTCGAATATCCGAAATGAACAACAGATCATTGCTGCCGACCATGCCGACGACAAATTTGGCAATGTCTTCAGTCATCAAGCTGTTGATAATGAAAATGCCCGGTTGTTGGAAGTTAACGTCTTGAATACGTCTTGCATTGACAACGCTGACGTTACCATAAGGCGCAATGTTGAACCTATTAGGATCAACCAACACAAATGTCCGATTAGGAAACAGTGATGCCAAGAAAGCTCCTTTGACCGATGGCGCCGCACCCGCGTAGACAACAACACGACCGTTGTGCTCTGCCAAGAATTGGACCTCTGATAACAACAATTTGCGCTGACCATCGTGTTTGTTGTTGATCTTGATGTTCTCATACTTGCGGCGATCATTAATGTCAGCAAATGTGATCATCACCGGTTTCTGGGATTTAAACTTGTCGTCCGTTGCTTTGGCTGTTTCTTCGACGGTGATCAATTTACCATCCAGACCGTAACCAAGCACTCTATCAGTGTCTCTCATCAAGACGGCTACGGCTTCTTTCTGTTGAGCGACATCAGTAGCAGGTCGCCACGTTCTGATCCAATGCTGCCAAGCTCCAATTTCCAATCCGTATTCGTAGCTATGCAACAAACTAGGAATCTGCGTCAAATCCAAACTCAACGAATTCTTGACGATTGCCCTGGTTCTAATAATCAAGTTGAAATAATAGAGCTTGTTCTCATACTCAACGCGATTGTAGTTTCGAACTCGCTGCACTTTGAAGGTTGGCCCCAACACGGCTACGGCATTGGGAATATCAAGCTGCAACCATGTCTTGACATTCTCTGGCGTTGTTTGAACCTCAATAGCGGCATTGATATTGGTGATCAATCTCGTTTCCGCCAACCGGGCGCTACCCCAGGGTTGGAGCCAAATTTCACCATCAATGTAAGGATAATCAACAATCGTATCAGAATAAGGCAATCGGAACTTGAGCAACGAAGCAATAGGATTCAAGATGTTCACTAATCGTTGTTGCACGAAGTTAAACATCGGGATCGATTTGCTATCAATTGTCGGAGCACCGGGTAACCATTCCAAATCAGCGATAAGAAGAATCCGTTGTTGACGGTATTTGAGAATTTGCGGTGACAGCGCTTTCATGGGACCAGCCGAAATAATTTGACTCGAGTAAACAAGCACATTTGGAGTGCTCGAGAAATCAGTCGTTAGTTTCTTGCTTTCCCAAAGATCAAACTGGACATTGGGATAAAGACCAGCCAGAATCAACCACCTGCTGGTTGTCGAACTCTCTATGCCAACAACAACTACTCTTTCAATGTTAGTCAGGTTGGCATTCAAGAAATAAAGATCGTTAACCATCTTGCGTCGTTCATTCAACGCTTGCCGCATCTTCAAGTTCGGAGCCTGGTCACCTTTGAGCGGGTTGCTACGATAAGCCAACGTGGCTGGTAATCCATAATAATTCAAAGGGTTCATCTCGATGGGACTAACTTTGATGGTCGGGAATTCGAAGACCAAGCCGGCGAACTGATAAATGATAGTGCTTTCTTCCGGCGTCAACAGTGGATTGGCAGTCACTTGTTTCAAACCGACGCGCGACGATTTCAACTTGGAGAAGTATTCAAGATATTGCGGCAAGATGCCACCCATCGAAGTACCATAACCACCTGATGTAAACTCAACAACGGGCTCTTTCTTCTTGTCTTGGCGCCGGCTGGTCTTCTTATCGACATTGGCAGCTGCTGAACCGAAAGTCTTCAATGCGGTGGCACCACGAGCACCACGGCCACGAGATTTAAACTCTTCCAATCGACTGGGCTGCTCGAAATAAACCACTAACCAACGGGCGTGTTTGTTATTCAAGCGCGAGATTTCCAAGTCATACTTAGTTGGCAAGTTGTCAATGGCTCGCTGGATTCTGGTCGGGCTGATCTTTGGCAGTTTGGGCACGCCGCCATCGTCATAAAACTTACCATCAACAATAGTCTCGACGGTGGCCGGGAAGAAATCCGTCAGCTCCATCAAGACCGCATCAACCAACTCCGGTGTCAGGATCAGCTTCAGAACGCGCTCAGGCATGATCGAAAACATACTCTCGACAATAGTAGCATAAGGCATCGTCATGTTGGAAATGACCCGATAGATCTCATCAACCAGCGTGAATTCGCGTTCAATCGGAATCTTAATGACTTCACTCCTATCAGAGATCATGTTGATCTTGGTTGGGTCAACACCGATCACATCGTCATTGGTCAGTGACACGCCCGTCAACGATTGACTAAACTTGCGAACCGTCTTGACAAAGTTAACCTGACTGAGATCAATGTACTTTTCCTGACTTGATGGATGTTTGAACAACGCAATCGTCTGGGCCAAAGAATCAACGTAGGTGACGATGGAGCCAACAAACTTGGTGTTGATGGTTGGTGGCGCCCCAGCTCTCGAAATAACAATACCATTGACATCAATGCGTTGAATCTCAGCTTCAAAATCAAACGGTGAGACGTGAATGTCCGGATAACCCTTGACGGTAACGACCATCCGATCCTGAATGAAATCAACGAGATCACTGATGCTGGGCGATCGATCATAAGGATAAAACCACCGAGTATTGATAGATCGAAAACCTTCAGAATAATATCGCAAAGTCCACTGGGCACCTTCTAACCATTTGCGACACATGTCTTCTCTGGTCTGTTTCGGAAGCTCCGGGTCGGCATAGATCGAGTCATAAATGCCAAACGCCAACCGATGATGATTTTCCACAAATGCTGCCGGGATGATGGCTTTCTTCTTCTCATCAATGCCAATGCTCATCTCAACAAGAGGATCAGATTTACCCTTGGTTCTCATCGAGATTTCGCGTTGCATCTTATGGGCATCCATGAACAAAGTGGCATGGGCTTGCAAATCTCGAAAGTAAGACAACAAATTAACGTAGTTGATTCGATGATTGCGCTCAATCAAGAAAGTGTTACCTTGACTTCTGATGCGGCCCTGAATTCTAGCAACTAGATTTCGATAGAGCACCAGACACCTCGACAAACCACCAACATCATCCTCAACAGGCCGCCATTTGGTTTCGCCATTGCCTTTGCGGTAAAGTACTCTGTAAAGACTGCCGTTCAGCGAATCTCTCTGATAAGGGTACATTTCATGCTGGCCATCGCGTTCATTCCAAAGACCTTTAGCATTAGTGAAATCAATGTTAGCAGTGTTGTCTCTGAAATTCCATGTCAGTGCCTTCTCGTCAAACTCCTTGATGAATTTATCAACGCTGAAAGCAATCTTCTTCTCTTTGGGGATCTTCTTGAATCGCTGCACTGACTCGTGAATGTCGTTGAACCTGATTTGAATGTCGTCATCGCTGAAAATCGCCGGCGTGTTCATGGTCACAATCTCAATCTCTGGAATCGGTGGCAAGAAATCGTTACCGACAAAGAAAGTCATCAATGTGAAATCCATGATATGGTTGGGAGCCAAGTAATCGTCGATGATTGTCTGTCGTAAGCGAGTGACGTCAAGCCAAACAAAAGCGTTCGTAAAATACTCGGTCCAGACAGATTCAATATGGGCTCGGTATTGGACATTGTCGGGATCAGGCGGTCCAGCACTACACTGTGGCAACAAGAACATTTGAATACACTGTTCAAGGGCATCCATCTCTTTCTTGGCAGCTCGCTTGGCTTGACCTTCCGGGATTGGCTTGCGGGCAAACATGATGTTATGACGCTTGGACAGCGATAACACAATCAGATCTGAATCAGCACCCAAGACGATGCTATAAGGAATACCGCCCCTGACTTGACCGAGCAATTTCTCATCGTGGCCAACATGAGCTGAGTTCATTTGATCGAACAATTTATGCTCACCCTCACCAGGCTCACGATGACTGGAATAGATAACCTGAACACCAGCACTGAATTCAGTGCGATACAGCTGGACGAAATCCTTTGACAAGAAATCATGGAGTTCATCCATAAATCGAGTGCCAGGCGATAGCATCGTGGGATCAAAGAAATCAAGCGGTGAACTGTCACTCTTGAATCGACGAGATCGCTGTTGCGTCATCTTAGCAGCTGGAGCAGCACCATCAATGCCATACATGAATCTTCTTGTCGGCCGGTAAGTCTTGTAACTGTAAATCAGGTAGAAGCCGAGTAACCGCTTAATAATTCGCATCACTTCATCGATCTTACCGCCGGCTATCAATCTCCTGAAGTAATCTTGAATAATAGCATCGTCAGTCGTTGGCTCTCTTTCCAATCCATACTTGAATACTCGTTGACAAATCTCATGGAGTGGCGTGTTGACATCAATGTAGAGGTCTTCTTTTCGGGCATTCTTCTCTAATTGAAGCTTCCTACGGAGAAGATTCGGGTACGTCTTTGACAGGAACTTAAAGAATCTTGGGATGCCCATCTTATTCTTTCTTTTTGATCATTGAAAGATTTGATTGTAAGTTTTCTCTACGATTTAGAGAAAACTTGAATGATGAGGTTGGCTAGTGCGTTGATTTAGAAATCAAGGACGACAGCGACGGGCATCCTGTTACTGTAGATTCTAATGATATCAACGATGGTGACTTTCAGAGTCTCTTGTTTGTCTTCAGGAGCAGTTTTGATAGCTCGATGGAGGTTTTCACACAGCTCTTGGATGTCTTTGGCTTGGAGGTCGACAGCGACTAATTGCAACTTAAAGACAATATCATCGATGATAATAATATCGAGGTGTTCGTCTCGAATACCGTAATTCTTCAACGACCGAATCAACTTCTTGCGATAATTCTTAGGATGACCATAACACTGAGGAAACTCGATAGGCCGCCCATGTTTCATTTCTCTGATGAAATCGCCCATCGGCACAGTATCAGTGCCAATACCAATAGTGTTGTAATGGGCAAACCTAGAAGCTATTTCATCTCTGACGGTTGCTGATATTTCCTTTCGATTGTAAGGATTTTGACCTTTCTCGATCAAGGTTCTGGCAGTCGCGTAGTCAAACAAGTAGATCCGATTACTCTCCCTAGTCACAAAGACGAAATTCTTACTGATCTCAAAGATATCATTACCGATCATGTCGGTGTCATTGCCAAATGTGATTTTGTCATCATGGAGTAGGTCCGTGTAACCAGACCATTCGAACAAATAGAATGACTTGTTCATGTTCTTGACTTTGGCAACAAAGTTATCAATGGCTTCATCACTATCCAGCTTTTCGATCATCGAGGTGATTGATTCCAAAATCTTAGTCGATGGGCCATTGGGATACGATAAATGAAGTCTGTAGAATTCCAATGTGGCGTGATCTTCCTCTTCATAATTGCAAGATTGCCAGCGCGGCACTTTGTAGACATCCAAGATTTGTTGGCGCCAACCGACCGGTAGCTTCTTCAACAGATGTTCACAGAGTACGATGTTCTTGCGAACAGCAATAAAAATCAGCTCCAAACAAATAGCATGACCCAGCTTGCGACTACTATAGAATAGTTCTTCTAACAAATCCGGCCTGATCCAATCAGAACGACTGTCCAATAATTTAGCGATGTCGTAGTTCAGACAAACTAAAGCTCGCTCAAAGTGATGCGGCATTAGCGACTCTGAGTTAGCCATCAAAACAGTGTTAGAGTGCATAAACAACGACTTTTGGATGTCATTCTCATCAAATGGACCTTCCAACAAATCAGCCGAATCAAGAAAGATGGCCAATTCTTGGCGGTGTGATTTGAAGCCGACCCGATCAAGAAAATTCCTGATACCCCAACGGTGAAGTTTCTTCAACTCGGACAACACGTGATTGTCCGGTGACGTTGGGTTACACATTGTTTTCAGTTTGTTCAAGACGGTCCGAATAGGATTAGTGCTGGTATTATCAATATGAACAGGGTCATCGACATCAACGCCGCACAGATGCGCTGGAATCAAGAAGACTGAAATGTAAAGTGAGAAATAAGGATAGAAACAAGAAGCGGCTACTGATAAAAAGTGCTCATCTTCAACGTAGAGATTCATTGCCGGTTTGTATCGAAGAATCAGCGATAAATAAACTCCATAAGAAGCTAGTAGTTCGGGCCGCTTACTTTGACCTTCTCTAGTATTTGCTCTCATCGAAGTAATCAACACTTTGAGCATCTCATCGATTTCTGGTTGCGTAGCCGTCTTGAGCGTCGTCAAAATCCTGAACACGTTCTGCGAGGTCACGGCGTGGCTGAAGATAACATCCATTTTGAATGTTATCGAGACGTTCTTAAGTGGTCGTCGTTTTATTGAAACAGAGTTCTAACTTCCTGGATGATAGCATGCGCGACTTCATCGGCGGATTTGTTAGCATCAATTACATGAACTGGATTATCCATCTTATCATTACCAACTAACCATTTCTCAAGCTTGCTGTGCAAATCATTCATGTAAGTGATTGGGATACTAGATTCTTCAGCTCTTGATCGATTGATTCGCCTGTCGTCGCAAACGGTAGGATCGACTCTCAAGTAGAAATAGACAATCTTGATGCCTTCAAAAAGCGGTTCAATATCGTTCAGTTTGTTATCCAACGAGTCAAGGTAAATACGCCAATCAATGTTATCGAGCTTACCTTGTTCTCGCAAATTAAGGGCAAACGTATTGACATCTGTCTCAAGCGACCGTTCAATAAAGACGACGTTTCGATCAGAAGGATGGTCTTCAAGATATTGAAGTGCTTCTTTGATAATTGTCCATCGAGTGTTCAATGAAGCCATCTGCAATCTGAAAGCGTTAGCTTTCATGTCTTTGTAATAGAGATCCAAAATGTTGTGGCCATGCTCATCAACATAATGCTGGGTCAATTGAGTAACAGCCTCTTCCCAAACAGGATAACCGGCTTGTTTTAGGTTGCTGATCAAAGTCGACTTACCCGCCGAGATGTTACCCTCAATAAAGACAATGATCTTTTGTTGCGGGGGCTCTGAGAATGCGTTTCCCATTTGTTTAGTTTTATTTCGACAATTATAACAGAAATTAAGTTTTAAGGTTTGTTGTGCTCATTAAAAGATCAAAATGACAGCTAGGTTATTGCAGATGTATGTTCGGCACATCAGGGACAATCGACTTGACATTGATCCTCGAACGGGTTTACTAATGAATCATGGCGTCTTCAAGATTGATAGTTACATCAAGGCGGCTTATGGCAGGTCTCCGAATTGGGAAATTAAGTATTCATTGGATGGTCGCGGCACGCACTCGAAATTAAGTCTGCTGACCAATTACCTCGAAACTAAGACTTAAAAGGATCGTTATTGATTAAAAACGGGACAGATGAATGGCCAGGGTGCTTACTTGAAATTCAAGACAATCATCACGGCGGCGGCCACTAATGATCAAATCGGCGAGGCCAATCGGTCGGTGCTGCTGCAAACAGCCGAAAAATACTACGAGTTGGCCGAACCAACAATTGGCTGGCCAACAATCAAAGAACAATATGAGCGCCTGGACATGGCCGCTTTGAAGAAGTTAGTGTTGGAACTGTGTGCCGAGTCGATCAATCGAGATTACATCAACTACATCATGCATGGTCAAGTCGGTGATTTCGGCAGGCAGCTGTATGCTATTTTGAAGCAGCAGCTGAAATAGGCCATTGTTATGATTATCACGGGTGCCAAATCGAAAACAAAGCGCCAAAGTTCATCAGCAAAACAACCAACAATGAAATTCAAATGATTTGAATTTCAAAATAAAAGGATGCAGCCGCTTGGCAATCAACAGGCCGTCGCTAATGCTGGCGGTGAGGATTTCAGAACATTCATCAAACGAACATTATCGGCCTCGATCCCCGAAGAGATGGTCAATCAAATGCTTGATGAAGCGGCGCTTGAGAATTACTTTCGACGAGCATTCACCCATCGAACTTTTGCCACTCAACGATTCCCCCAGAAAGCACCGAAATTTGATTACGAAATTCTCGAGACCATCGGCGATGCTATCTTGAAAGCTAGCTTTCAGCTATGGCTCTATGAAGTCATCGGTGAAGAATTCAAGACACCTCAGATCTTTTCCGATATGGAGAAACGATTGACCGGCACCGAATACTTGTCCTATTTGACCAACAACATTGGTTTTGATCGATGGATTCAAGTGGCTGAGGGCACTCAAATCACTGATAACATCAAGGAAGATGTTTTTGAGGCTTTCATCGCTGCTATTGCGATGGCAGCTGACAAATTTGTGATGACTGACATTGGATTTGGGTTTGCCAAACGTTGGATTTACCAGGTCTATAACACTTACACCAGAGAAACATTGAATCCCCGTGATCCCAAGTCCTATGTCGATTATAGATCTCAAGTTAACGACATCTGGCAATTTCACGGTTGGGGCACTCCTTATTACCAAGGCTTGACAAGCGGTACCGCAGCCAAATCTGTCGGCGCCCAATCTCAAATATCCGTCAATTTGATGGGTTCTAACAAGACGACATTTCCAGAGTTCTTGCGAGGCCGTGTTTTGGGCGCTGGCAGTGGTGCCACCATTGATGAAGCTAGGGAGAAGGCGTCGGAAGATGCTCTGAATTTCATTGGCGCCAACTACCCTGAGCTGAAATTCTTCGAGATTCAGATGGCCTCCAACGATCCTGGTAAGTTCAAGGAAGTCTTGGCGGCCGACCCAGCCTTGTTGCAACGAGTAACCAAAGCGATGAACACTTACCAGAACCAGTACCAAGCATTGGCAATCAGGAAATTGAGGACCTACGGTGTCTACGCAGTTCAACTGAGATTGCAGATTGATGGCATCTGGAAAAGTGCCGTCCGCACTAAATCGACAGTTTCGTTCGACGATGCCGTCATCAGAGCATTCAAAGTGTTCGCTGACTCAGCTGAGAATGGTAAATTAAGAGTTTAAAAACACAACACCATGTTGTGTTTAGGGATTTGACCGAGCTATTACTCAGCAGCCAATTCGCGGATGCGGGCTTCCAACTTCTTGCGACGGCGGGCTTCCTCAGCGGGATTCTGGCTGATACCGTGGGCAACCAACTTATTGGTTCGCAGCGACGGTCGCTCAGCTTGAGCATTGAAGCGCGGTGTCGGGTCATTCTTGATCTTGGGCACTCCGCGATCCATGACTCTCCGGTAGCCGGGCGGGATCGAATCGTTGATGGCAGCATTGGGCTCGGCTTGAGTACGTCTCTTAGCCACGATGACCCGATTGTTGATCGAAACCGAAGCCCGTTGGGTCAGCGCGGCCTCAACTTCAGCCTTCTGAGTGTCAGAGAATTGGCGCTCCGGAGTTTCGCCTGGCAATTTCTTGCCAGCTCGGGAAGCAGCACTGGATTCAAGCGCGGCATGTCGCTCCATAGAACGAGACGCCTCGATCGAACGTTGGACGCTGTGATTGGTTTTGCGATTGACATCTTGGGCCAGAGCAACAGAGCGCTCGTAAGCCTTAATTTGGGCTTCCTCGGAACGAGCAGCCGTTCTGGACAGTTTGGCCTGTCTCATTTTGATCGACTTGAAATAATTCTTTGAAAATCCTTGTTTTGAAAAGATATCGGCTAGCGATGGCCGATATCACTTTGCTATCTTGGTTGGTCGGTTTAACTGGAGAAGATCGTGTTCCTGGTGGACTGTCGATCAGCGGCTTGTTGAGCTCTGACAGTCTTCTGTTCCTTAGCGGTTCTGCCAAAGAACAATTCGTCACCATCGTATTTCCTTTCTGAATCCTCAATGTCTTTCCTGGAAACTGTAACCCTGGCATTGCGGCCCCGACTGATCATCGGTTTAGCTCTGTCAGCTTTGTTGATCGTAACAGTCGTTTCGTCATCAAAAGCAGCATCAAAGTTACAAGGAAGGAATTGCCGTTGCGACGCGGCTTTGACTTGGACCTTCTTTTGCTCGACAGGCGCTGGCAAACTAACCGAAGGAATTTGATCTTCAATTCTGACATCAGGCTCGGAATCCTGATCAGAGTCTTCCTCTGCTTCATTTTCAGCTCCAACTTCGAAATCTTCAAATTCTTGAGTTTGATAACCATGAAAACGCGCCGCTCTGGTGCTCATCTTGTAATTAACCCTCGGACCTCCAGTGTACGACTTCTTGATATTTCTGGCCCGTTCGGACTCAAGATGTTCATCGGGTTCCTCAGCTTCGTATTTTGGGGTGAAAGTAGGCTTCTTGGCGTTGAAAGGTTTGACAACGTCTTCGTAGACAGGATCTTTGTTGAGCACGCGGCCATAAGCTGCCTTAACGACAAAGCCTTGATCGACTGTCGGCGGGTAAGGGCGCCGAGGATCGTGTTTGATTCCTTTGGCATTGGCCTTCTTCTTGGCCAATACGGCATAACCACCATCGTCCTCACTCGAATGACCGGCGCCAACAGAAAATCGTTCAACTCGTTCCTCGTCATGATACTTGCTGGATCGAGATTTGGCTTGCAGCTTGTATTGATTTGTTAGCACTGAGCAGGCCTCCCAATAAGCGAAAGCAATAGCAATCAAACCGATGACCAAAACTGCAACAGCTAATTTGGCGTGTTTCATCAGTAGCAAGATGACAACGACAATGAGGGTGATCTTCAAGTAACAAGTTGCTCGTTGCTGCGGATTCATCCAAGGGCGGGGCAGCAGGTAGAATTTCTCATCCCGAGTTTCGCTACCCATCCTCTTTTTAACCATTAGAAATTAAAGATTTCTGTCGGCGGAGATTTTAGACTCGGGACTTGAAAG
>Ga0247803_1001333_pt1 | contig 12947 bp, 15 predicted proteins | sample UWRJL014104B1_FD_180928 | JGI IMG/M metagenome (GOLD analysis project Ga0247803, IMG submission 180928) | Plant litter microbial communities from Arlington Agricultural Research Station in Wisconsin, United States - UWRJ-L014-104B-1 | ecosystem: Environmental > Terrestrial > Plant litter >...
ACGTCGTTCGAGCCCACCCGAGTACCAGAATTGCCGTAGCCCCTAGCCGTAGTGTGTTCGTAGTAGTTGTCATCGTCGGAATCGTCATCCGTAGAGCCGCTGCTGTTCTGCGAAAGGCCTCACGCTGGGTCCGAGGGCACTACTGGCTTACGAGGCTGATGTTGGGAAGCGATAGGCTATGAAAAGAAAATTAGCTATTCGGCCCCAACGCTGTGTGGTCATCTCCGCGTGCCCGACGAAAGTGTAAGAGACCTCACTACCAATGATGAAGCACCACTTGATCTCAATGGCGATTACTCTATGGATCTATCCTTGATGTCTCCTGCACACATCGCGTCGCTTTGTCAAGACCTTCAAGAGAGCAATATAAGTACAGGGTTAACAGTACCCCTGCTAGTCTCCGTATCACCACACTCATCTTTGAAGAAGACGCGGGTGTACACCATTTTGGCAAGGGCCATCCTATCATCCGTCTTGACCTGCTCGAGCCCAACCCTATAATCCATCTCACTCGCCTCGTGCTTGATTATCTAGTCTGACTCCTGCATGCAGGTATCTTAGAGCATGGAGGTGAACATGACTTTCTAGGACACGGTGAACGAGATGACATAGATGACCTAATTCGCGTACTTCTCGCCAAACTAGCATCGCCCGGGCCCCCGGGTCAGATCGGATTGAGCAGGGCGGCAACGCAGCTCCCAACTTGAGGCTAGGTGCTAGTGGAAATCTTGGAGCTGCCATCGTTAAAAAAGGTGGCTAAACAGATGGTTGAATGGAGAAGCGAGCTTCATAGCCGAGATTACTGATGCGTGCATCTGTGTCTCTAGTTCAACTAACATGGCATCAAGCGAGCATACCTCAGCTGCCCAGAAGCCTTCAGTGTGACTCCACCCAGGCTCCATGCATCACGACCACACTCGATCTTGCCTAGTAGTCACAATGTCGCCTTAGTGACCACACCACCCACAGACTTTGTCGCAAAGTACCCAATCCTGATCATCATCAAACATATTGTTCTGGCCCTCCCAAGCACCAGAACTGTTCCAACCTTCAGCTCTGTCTATGCTGTAGTAGTCGTCATCGTCGGAAGACTCGTTATCGGTGCCGCCGTCACGAGTCGAAAGGCCGCTCGTGGAGTCCGAGGGAACTATTGGCTTGCAAGCCTTTTTCTGGGATGCTGGAGCCTGTACGGTCGTTCAGTATTGGGGTAGTCCTCCACTGAGAGATAAGAAAGAGTAAACATACAGCTTTCGCCTTGGGTGGCCCACCTCCAACAACCTTGACAATCGACGTGGATTCTATAAGCTTTTGCGTGTGGCCTATAGAAAGATCGTGGTTTTTCAGGGCGAGCCCGTCCTTGAAGTGCTTCCCGCACACTCTACAGCGAAAAGCAGTAACGTGGTTTGGCGAATCGCGGTGTTTTTTCATAGCTTTTTTACTGCAGAAGGTCTGGTTGCACTTGCTGCATGCGTGTAGTTGGTGGCGAGCGGCAGTGTGATCTTTCAACGCAACAGAGCTAGCGAAGGTCTTTTTACAGAAGAGACATGGACTCGCCATGATGAGGGGGTGGTCCGGGGTTGAATTGGATATGCGTATGAAAGAAGGAGGAAAGTAGGGTTGTTTATGGTGAGACACGCCCTCGCCTTGTGTCACATCGGATCTTTGACCGAGTAACGTTCCGCAATGCGAGCATCACCGTGTCACTCATAGCAATTAAGCACACATTCAAAAACTAGATGCAAATAAGGATCGTTACTCGTAACAATCAAGTCTTGACCTCGACGCTATGCGGGTAGAGAAGAATACACATATACAAAGTGAATGACAACTCCAATGCTATCCCCAACCAGCAAAACAAACACCCAAGTTACCAATCCAACCCGCCCGCACCCCTCTCCCCACCCGCCAAAATCATAGCAGCTTTCTTATCCTCACCCAGCCCCCCTTCCAGATGGCTAACATTGCGGCCTTTCCGCCCCTTGAGATTCAACGACTTCAACTTCTTATCCAACGCCACAAACGGATCAGTCGTCTCGTCCTTCTTGACCACAAAAAGACTCGTCCCCAACACGCTGTCCAGCTCCTCCACGCTCGGCAGCTTGACATACACGAACCCGTCGTCGCGTTCCTCGATAGGGAACGTAGCGATGTTGACCGACTCATCGTTTGCACAGCCTCCCGCGTTGTCGCCGGAGAGTTCGTAGTTGCGCTTGTGGAGTGGGCAGCTGACCCAGAGTTTGTTGGATGCGACGTCGTCGCCGATGAGACCGTCGCTGAGGACGAAGGCGCGCTTGTGGGGGCACATTTGTTGCGTGCAGTACCAGAGTCCCTTGACCTTGAACACGGCGAGTTGGGTATCACCCCGTTTGATTGCCTTGGAGTCGCCAGTCGGCAGGTCTTTGAAGTCACCTGCCTTGACGAGCGGCTGCCAACTCAGATCGCTCCATTGATGACCCTTGAAGTCTGTCGTGACGGAATCTTTCGGCCAATAGCTCGGACGTTCTTGGCCGCGCTCTTGTGTCGGTTCGATGGTGGGCTCGATGTTCTCCGACGTGTTTGCGAATTGGCTAAATTGCGCAAGCTTCTCGGGGCTGTTGAGGACTTCGGTCCATTCGCAGAAGAAGGTGCCGACCAAATCCTCCATCTGCTTCTCCAGGTCCGCGCAGATGCCGAGCTTGTCTTCTAAAACGACCTCTTGTAGGTACTTTATACCGCCGGGGAGGTTCTCCATCCATCGTGCTGTTCGTTGGAGCTTGTCGGCTGTGCGAATGTAGAAGGAAAGGTAGCGGTCGAGGATGGGAACGACGTCATCCGGCGGCACATCCTTTGCGAGAAGTTCTGAATGCCGCGGTTTCGCGCCGCCGTTGCCACCCACGAATATGTTGAAGCCCTTCTCCGTGGCGATGAGTCCAAAGTCCTTGTTCTGCGCTTCAGCGCATTCACGCACGCAGCCGGAGACTCCGCCCTTGATCTTGTGCGGTCCGCGGATCGACTTGTAGCGTTCTTCCAAGCGGACCGCCATTCCCACACTGTCGCCGATGCCGAAACGACACCACGTCGTTCCAACACAGGACTTCACTGTTCGCAGCGACTTCGCATACGCGTGTCCGGACTCCATGCCGCCATCGATGAGCTCTTTCCAGATAGCCGGTAGGTCGTGCTTCTTAGCACCGAACATATCAATGCGCTGGCCGCCGGTAATCTTAGTGTACAGATTGTACTTCTTCCCCACGGTGCCAATGATGATGAGTTTCTCGGGAGTAATCTCGCCACCTGAGACACGCGGGACGACGCTGAATGTGCCGTTGCGTTGGATGTTGGCGAGGAAGCGGTCGTTAGTCTCCTGCAGACCTTTTCTTGTGTCGTCAAGCAAATGCTTGTTGAAGAGACTCGCAATGATGGATCCAATCGTAGGTTTGCACGCCTCACATCCCGTGGATTCGGGCTCCTTACCACACTCCCGCATTACGTCGGCAAACTCCGTGATCTTCTTGACGTAGATGATGTTGTACAGATCGGCTCGCGAATACTCGAAGTGAGGGCATAGATGGTTTTTGACTTCGTTACCCATCGACGCCATCGTCTTGTTGAAGATAGTCTGGACGAGCGGCATGCAGCCTCCGCATCCGGTGCCAGCTTTGGTGCAAGACTTGACATCGCCGATCGACTTGCAGGTGCCGTCTTTCACGCTGTTAACGACATCGCCTTTCGTGACGTTGTGACATGAGCAGATCTGAGTGTCGTCCGTTCTATCCTCTCGTTAGCTGCGTTTACACCACTGAGCACCGTACTTACAGATCATCACCATCGTCATCTCCCTTCTGCGCCCCAATGATAAGCTCACTCGGCGCCATCTCCAGCACTTTCTGGTTTTTGACCATCGGCACGAGCTTGACATAGTCCTTCGTATCGCCAATCATCATGCCGCCGAGCAAATACTTTCCATCCATCGTAAACAAGTACTTCTTATACACCTGCTGAAACGGGTCCTTGTACGTGAGCGCTTTGACCGGCGGCGGCGCAGGCCCATCCGTTAAGCTCTTCAGCTTATCTTTCTGCCCGCTCGCTCCGTCATCTTTCTTCCCAGCCGTCGGCCGGCCGGGCATATCCTTGGGACCATCGCGATCCGCAAAGAAGTCTCCAAAGCTAGCTACTTCGACACCGAGGAGCTTGAGTTTGGTACTCAAATCTGGACGCTTGAACTTTCGCGGCGCATGTGCTTTCGCCTGTGTGAGGTTGAAGGCAAGCACATCCGCCATCTCAACGCCCGGTGCGATGAGTCCGAAAGTTTGGTTTTCCCAGCTTGCGCACTCACCAACCGCATACACGTCGTCCACAGAGGTAGAAAGGCTCGGTGTAACGATAATACCGCCCCCTCGATCGGCGCACTTGATGCCGGACCTCCGCGCAAGCTCGTCGCGAGCTCTGATGCCGATCTGTACCCGTCAGCGTTTTGTCGAATAGAGGGCGCGCCACAACTCACTGCGAAACAAATAGTAGAACACTCCATAGCCTCGCCATCCTCGAACACGACGCCTTTGACGAAGCCCTCGCCATCCACGTCAATCTTGCCCACTCTCTTGCTAAGCATAACATCCAGCCCCAACGCGCGCACCTGCTCCAACACCATACCGCCTGCGTCGCCGTCGAGCTGCCGACTCAAAACCCATCGATTTCTTTCGATCAATTTGACTTGTCCGAAATCCTCGAGGTCCATCATCGCCTTCGCGGCCTCTAGGCCGAGCAGACCGCCTCCGACCGTGACACCGGTAGTACCCTTGCGCGTCGAAGCAAATTCGATGAGGCGCTGCAGATCCTCGATGGTACGGTAGACGAAGACGCCTTTTGCGTCATGGCCGGGGGTGTGTCGCGGGAGCACTGCATCGGAACCTGTGGCGAGGACAAGGATGTCGTATTGGACTGTATTGCCGGTCGATGTCTTGACTTCTTTCTTTTCGGTGTCGAGCTCTGTTACGAGTGTGTTAAGATGGTAACTTAGGGAGCCTTCGGGCATGGACGAGTACTATCAAAGTTAGCCTGCACATGAAGCAGTTAAGCTGGTGAGCTCACCCAATCCTTCGGATTCAAATATAGGTTCTCGACCTCCCGATGTTGGAAGAAGCTGGTCAACCCCACGCGATTGTACGCTAGATGCGGCTCCTCGCCAATGACCACGACATCGTACTCTCTCCGCTTCGCATCGTATTTGAGCAACTTTTCTCTGATAAAAAGTCAGTTTCCATTTCCGTGCCCCAAATTCTCATCTCGTCCCACAAAATTTATACTCACATGAAGGCGATTCCCACCATCCCCAGTCCCACAACAACCACCTTTTTTCTCTTCACCTCTCCATCTGATCTCGCACCATCTTCGCGCCCTCCTTCCACCTTATCTGGTATGTCTTTCACCTCAGGTTCAATCCACTCTTCATTCGCTGTCTTTCCGTCTTTCCCGTCCTTCTCGCCCCATGTTGGGTTCCGCGGCGGAGAGGGAGGCGGCGAATGTGCTTCTAAACTGGTAGGCTCGATGCCGAGGGTCGGTATAGGCTCGGGCTCGGCCATTGTCGCGGCTGAGAGAAGCTCTCGCGAGCCAAGATAATGGTGTGGACGTCAGACGCTGAGCGTAGCACGTAGGACGACAGTGGAGAAGCTGTGATGGCAAGGATTGACAAAGGAATAGCAATGGAGGGTATATGGACACCTGAAAGGAGAATAGAAGGAAGAAAGCAAGACGAGAGCTCGAAAAGATACCAGCGATTCGCGCACTAGATCTCCGCCAAAAGCAACCCAGAACAGCTCACGAGCCTATCCCAAGACAACTCCTCGCAGAAGCTCCTCTAGATGCGTCCCAACCAGCCAACCAATGACAGCACCAGCAATATCATCAATCGCACACCTCCGCGCTCCCGCCCATGCCGTTCCCACGCCAATGCGCCCAATCTATGGCAATCGTCGTCCCATCGCATCCAGGCACACACCGAACAACCCCGCGGACGCGGAGAAACGTCATAGCTCACGCCCGCGAACCCGATAAACACGCACTGACAATTCGATTCCGCAAAATTGTCGGTGGCGCCGCTGCTCCGGGGAGATCACAAGTGTTGGGGTGCACGGACGATCCTGATAAGAAGAAGAGTTCTCGGTGGTGCCAAGGCGCGAGTGCGATAAGCCGCCCTGATAGCGATCGGAGCAGGGGCGTGACGCGGAGATCTTGTTTGTGCGTGTGAGGTCTCCGGGTGCACAGGCGCAAGGGTTGGAGAACTGGTGGATTGCGGCGGGATGAGGGTTGTTTGCTGACTCGCAGCCTAAGGGCGACGTGGTATTGGAAAAGGAGATGCTAGGTCCGGGCCATCTCCGATACATCGCCATACTCATCGCCAGGACGAACTCGCCGTGGTAGGTGGTATCATAATGTACGCTCAATCGAAAGCGTCGTAACCAAGTATGATCAAAATACAATCATCCAACACAATGCAAGCCCAAGAAAAATCCCAAAACAACCAGCTAAAAGAACAACACCTCATCATCCCGCCATCCCAGATCCCCCAGCGCCTTATGCACCGCCTTCTCCAACGCCTCTGGCCCACATACCAGTACCAAGGTCTCTCCATCCCCATTCCTCTGACAGTGCTCCTCCAACAGCTCCTTCCCGATCCTACCCCTCAAGCCCTGCCAGTCCTCGGTCCCCTTCGTAAGCGTATACAACAAATTGCACCGATCCGTATTCTCCCTGGCAAACCGATCCAGATCGTCTTTACATAGGATATCCTCTGCGAGCCTGTTGCCGTCGAGGACAACGCAAGTTGTCGGATCAGCCTTGTCCTGCATGACGGCCCGCAGGACCTGGAAGATGGGCGTGATACCCGAGCCACCGCAGATCATGAACAGACGCTTCACGGTCTTTGGTTTGCCGTTGATGGCGCAGCGGCCGCGGCCCTGGTACTCGAACTTTCCAATTGGACCTTTGCATTCGATGAAGTGGCCCGTGGGAATCGAATCAAGCGCTTTCGTCATCTTGCCGCCTGCGCGCTCCTCGGTGTCGTGGTAAACCTTGACGAGGACATCGCAGAACCCCTTCTCGTTCGTCTCGCTGATAGGCGTGTAACTTCTTATGATGCTCTCGCGCGTCACGGGGTCTTTGAGCCTGATCATGAGATGTTGGCCGGTAGGTAGACCGAGAGACTGCTCCTCGTGCTCGAGCTTGAAGCGGAAGATGCGCGTATCCCAGCTTACTGATTCTTTGGAGTGCAGCAAAGCTTTTGTCCACGCGCGGGTGTCTAGAAAGACGGGTCGGGGTTCCGATGATTCCACTGTTGGCACGCCTTCTGAGAGAATGCGCCGTGATGCTTCGCAGAGGGAGCCGATGTGATAGTCTATCATCATCGCTTTCGCTGTTTCGCTGTCTGCTAAAGTCAGCTATGGGCGTCTAACGCATGTGCGTTTTTGTACTCACGGATCGCCATAAACTCCTCCGTACTATCCAACCCCGCAGCCGAAATGATACTCTGCGCACCACCCGGATGCCCCTCCAGAAACTTCGTCCCGTCGTACACTTCGCCGTTGACCACAAACCATGGTTCCTCGGCATTATCATGTTTCCTCAACTCATCTATCGAGATCTCGCAATTCACCTTGTCGTTCGTCATCTTGATCTCCTTCGGATCCTCCAATTCGACCGCCTCTGCTTGCCCGCCCTGGATGTTTTCACCCCAGTAGCCGTTCGTGAGGTTGCCGCCCGACTTCTTGACTCTTTCCATCCAGCCACCAGGTATTAGCGCTGGCTGCGTGGGGTGCTCGAATCGGAGGACGCCATGCTCATTGTGGACAGCGACGCGGAACCAGGGGTTGTTCATCATACCCAGAACACTCCAGTACATGTCCCTGGGCTGGATGTTCATGCTCTCGTCCATAGCTCTTACCACAATATCCTTGGTATCTTTTAGCTCTTCCACCAACACGTTAAGTTCCCAGAAACACCAGCAAAAGCACGTCTCGCGCCAATCCATGTCCAGCCGTCCGCCCAGAAGCTGCTTGTCTTCGAAAGCGCGGTACTTGTCTTCGGCGTAGTCGATGTTCGCTAGACGCCAGTGCTTGCCCTGGTCGAGCGATATTTGGACGCGCGTTACACGGCGACCGCCACCGCCATAGGCGTACCCGCGTACTTTGTAGTACTCGGGCGCTTTGGCAAGCTCTAGCTTTTCGTCGTGCGCGGGGAAGGCAGTGGCAGAGTTGGTTGAGAGATCGTAGATGGCATAGCGTTCGTCCTTCCACCATAGTTCGTTCTTTGCCGCTTGGTCGGGATCGACCATAGTGCTACTCTCATTAGTCGTTTGTTCCATGCGGCTGATGCGGTTCGTAATGACTCACGGAAGAACTCTGTTGTCGTAGATATGATACCAGTTATCGCTCGGTTCAGCAGTGACAATGAGCTTCTTCAACCACTTTACGCTCCGCCCACCAATCTGCCCGGGGATGACCGCTCGAAGTGGCAGGCCGTGATCTGGTCGTAATCTTTCGCCGTTCATGCCATGAGCGAGCATGATGCCACGGTTTGGGTCCATAACCCAGTTGAGCTTTACGGATGTACCATAGTATCCATTTGGCTACGCAGATTAGCACCGAGCCTAGGTACTCGAATGGGGTACTCACTAATTTGTCCGCACCCTCCATGCACACATACTTCGCTCTTCTTAATGGTTTCGCCCTCTCAATCACATCTCTCATCACCACGCCAGTGAACAACGCCGTCGATACACCAGCCGGACCCCACGAGAAACCCTTCGACTTGCGGACCACATTCTGCTCTTTTCTCCTGTTGCCAGCACATACGAGTGTGATGGGATAGGTAACGTTCTCGTAATCCGCCATGAGCTCCTTTAGGGTTACTGTTATAGGATTTTCTACGAGACTGAATGGGGATTAGCCTTCATCGCAATTTAACAGGGAATGATACGCACCCCTCTACACTGAACTCCCAATCCGGGATATCCTCATCCCTAACAACCGGTACAGGTCCATGGTTTCGCACATAAAACAGCTCCGGACTTGTTAAAAAACCTTCGTTAAACAGATCCGTCAGAGGCGCTTCGACGTTAAATGGATGAACACCCGTGAGTCGTATTAACCGTGGGTCTCTCGGCACATGCGAGTCTGGTGTGGGCTTGTCGACATCGAGCACCTTCGTAGGTATCGTCGTCGGCGGAGGAAGCGCAAATTGAGCCGAATTTTTGTCCTCTTCTACTGATTTGCCGTCTTCGTCGCCGATGATTGTTTCGGGTGGTGTTGGAGGGAGGTTGACACCCTTGTTGCTGAGCTCGGCCGCCGGCTGCGTTTCGATTGCCAAAGTCATGCTGTGCGTTAGGACGAGGGGTATTGCGTGATAGGAAATGGACTAGTATTCAGGCGGTAAAGAAGTGCACAGCGCGTATAGGGGACGTAAAGTCGTGGAATTGGGCGTCTGTCTGTGCAATGTAATCGTAGTCGGCGGTATCAAGAAGATGACGTACAACGGTAGCAAGCGCGAATCGAGACTCAAACTCCCCACAAGATTTGCGATCTGACAAGCATGCAGCAGACGATCATCCAAGGTAACTCCGCCACAATACCTACACTAGCCTGTTCTTCGGAGAAAGCTGATGCTACCTTTGCAGCATCTCTCTCCCGCTTCCACGCCATCAGCCCATCCCCCACCCCTCTTGCATGCCTCGACTCGGCATCTTCGCGATGCCGCCCGGCTCGCGATAGAACCCACGATCGAATCTCGATTTGCGGGTAAGAAAACCTCGTACACCGCTGCTATCCTTCTTTGACCTCGTCCAACCATAGACGGATGGCGTAAATCAAAAATCGTAGATATGCACCCTTATCTTTGACGCTAAGCGGTCCAATCCGGGACTCCCGCGAACGGTATCTGGCGACGACAAACCGCATCGTGTTGTTCCTGACGCCCGAGCTGAGACTAGCCTTAGGCTCTCGCTTCCAATCCCCCACGGGCTATCTGCCGGCTAGAATGCTGCTCGAGGCGTAGGGTGGTCCCGTGGAGAAGCGCATACAAGAAGGCTATTGCCCGCATGCCGTGTGGAGAGGCTGTCTGCGCGGAGATGTGCGTCATTGCTCGATATGCGCGTGTGTCGGCAGACGTGATGTTCGTTTTCGACGACGTTCTATGCGTGCTTGCTTTTATCTTCCTCTTCACCCCGACTTCGAGGCATACGGTAGTAGCCGCTGAAGCGAAGCCAAAACGTCGCGATGGGTGCGCCCCACCAACGATTTGCGCGCGGAGCTTCTCCTCGGATACGACGACCGCTCCATCGACCACGGAGATGTAGATGCCGACTTCAAGGCAGTATCGGCACAGGTGGTGGGTCTGAGTCTGGATCTGGGCCGGCAGAGATAAGATATGAAGTGTATGTTCGTCGTTGAATGTTGAGCGGAGAAACGATGGCGCCGCGTGGTTGTTGCATCTCCGCGGGAGAAGGCGCGATGCGAGATGCCGAGAAACGCCGCAAAGCTACAATATCATCTCTTCATACCAGAAATTGCGTGCCGGAATTTGGCTCAAAGTAGGATGCAATTGATGTTCAATTATACGACGACACGAGCTCATTCAGGGGTTGCTGTCGGAAACTTCGTGCGAGCGCGCGCAGCAAATGTGACTGTCCGCGGCCTATCTTCTAGCCTCCCTGAAGATGCTACTAACTTACAGTTATCGCCTTCATGCTCAGAAGCCAACGAGGTACTCTTTACTGCCAAAAACAACCCCCTCGCCTTTGCCATCTAGCTCCACCCCCTCGCCATCCATGACCCTGACTAGACTCGGCCAACACACAATTTCCGTTGGCGTCAGTCGGGGCGGCTCCATCGCAGCTTGTCCCTCATTGTCAAAGCTCGAAGAAGCTCCGCCGTCGTGTCGAAATTCCACCTTGCCATGCGCCACTGCCCGATCAGAGATCCAGTCGAATTTCCAAAAGCTCGCCTGGCTGAACAAGGTAAATGCGAATTTGGCGCCCTGCCTGAGGACGTCCCGAAGATGGTCAAGTCTAGTGTGATCCCGGCGGCCAGCTTCGTGCGGCGACGCGTAGGTCGTGAGAAGGGGGTCTAGGTCTTTCAAGGCGCGTTCGATGTTGATGGTGCGCGAATCGAAGTGCGAAAACGCGTTGGCCACGTAGGTCGAGTGTAGCAGCGTGGCTGAAATCTGCTTCCAGCGTGACAAGAGAGCAAAGTCGACCGAACAGGTTACGTCCTTCCCTAGGGTGACCGGTCCTTTGCCAAGCGAGAAGCTTTGGAAGCACTCGACAAGTTCAGGAGGCAGGAATGTACTGCCAGGGCTGCTGCTGATGCCCAATTTCAGCATCAGACTCCTGCTTAGGACGGTCCAGGCGATGCACAACGCCAACGTCGCCAGTCTCGTCCTCGAGTCGCCTAAAAGGCCGGCAATCTGAGGCCAAGGCAGCGTGATGCCCGTGCTCGCATGTTCAACGACGGCTTGCGATGTACTTCCGTGTACAGGCTTGGTGGTGTAAAACCTTTTGACGTGCGCCACAATGGCTTTGTGAAGGTCGGAGAACTGCTCGGCGATGACAACGTCTGGAAGATTATATCGCATGCCGTACGTCGAGTGTAGCCGCGATGAGAGGGACGACTGCATAGAAGAATTAAAGTTCGAAGAGGAAGAGCAATGCTCGACATCTCTTTGGGGACTTTTTCTGTGCTTGAGCTTGCTGAAGATCTTGGACCGATGCGATTTTGCACGGGATATATCGGGGGCGGGCTTGTCTAATGTGTGGTGTTTTTCAGCCATGATCGAAAGGTCGAAGTGGCTTGATGTCGAGGCGCAAAGGGTACGAGACGCGTCGAATTTACACAGATTGGGCGACCGTGCTGTAAGACAGTAGACACTAAAACCCCATCTTTTTGCGCTTTGCAGACCTTGTACTCGGATGGAAAAGCGGGATACTTGTAGTCTTGACGGGTGCAACGACTCGTTTCCCCACTCTCCATTCCGATGTTTCGGTAGCATTGAGTTCTGGAATGCTTCCGGAAGCTTGTTGGCATGTGGTTGACCAATTCCGGAGATAACCTATGCCCCGGCCATGTGCGTTCTGAAACCGACAAAGAAGATTTCCCATGTGAATCAGGGCATGCTCGTGACTCCCAACAATAAACGTCACGGCCATCTGAATGCAGAAAGAAATGAGGCCGGAACTTCCCGTCTCCTGGTGCAGAAAATAACTCAAGCAAACGTATCTGCTGATAACGGGCCGACACGGACCTGGCCTTGCAGTTTTTGACGTGTCGTCTCGATCCTCTCTGTCTTACGGTGTTGTTTCTTCTGCTTGGCATGAGCTTTCAAGTATCTGCCCTTGGCTCCGTGTTTCATTCGTGTGATCATGTCGCCAGCCTTGCCTTTCGTCAAATCTTGCGGTCGCAACTGGTCCTCTTCGGGACGAAACCTATTCAAGAAGTCGATCTGAGCCTGAGACGCCTGACTGCGGCGCCAATTTTGGTTTTTTGAAATCCACATGAAGTCGAACACTTCCAAAGCGAAGGTGTCGGCGGCGTGCACTACATGCTCCAAAGACTCGCCCTCGGCGATGACCCTGGGCGTGGCATACGGACTCTTTGACTTGACGTCGGCCGGAAGCTTTCGGTAGTATCTCACCCGAAAGCCGCCTTCGTCTTCGCCGGACGGCTCGATGTTGAGATAGTTGCCGCTGTTCGTGGTCAAGATGAATTTGTCGTCTCCGACGGCGACCCAAGCCAATTCGCTGAGCTTGCGAATGAAGTGGTCGCTTGAGGTGTCTGCGATCAGGTCGTGTACGGAGTCGTAGTCAGTGAAGGTGATCGTACCGGGCAGCTTCTTAGCACTTGTCCTCTGCGCAAGCTCAGCGGCTTCGGTCTCGCGCACCTGCTCCCGCTCCTTACGTTCCTTGAGCTCCGTCATGCTCT
>Ga0247803_1001336_pt1 | contig 12939 bp, 17 predicted proteins | sample UWRJL014104B1_FD_180928 | JGI IMG/M metagenome (GOLD analysis project Ga0247803, IMG submission 180928) | Plant litter microbial communities from Arlington Agricultural Research Station in Wisconsin, United States - UWRJ-L014-104B-1 | ecosystem: Environmental > Terrestrial > Plant litter >...
AACTCCCGCCGCAGCGCCTCCACGTCGCCGACAGGGTGAACTCGCCACACAAGACCAAATCGACTACGCCTGCGCCGACTCCGGAAATCAAGTCCTCAATCCCAACTTTGAATCCGATGAAGGCACCACACCTGTCGACTGGACCGTCATCCCAGAAGACGCCTATATCACCTTCCGCACCGGCCCCTCTACCAACACAGACGGCACCACGACCAACACCGCGCGCGTCCTCTCCGGCGCCGCAGGTCGCTCCCTTACCGTCTCGCAGCCGCTCACCTTGTGTCCCGGTCACCAGTACCGCTTCAGCAGCTTCAACCGCCAGGCCAATCTGCTAAGCAAGTGCGTGAGTACGTACAGTTATGGAGACATTGTTGTCTACACATCGAGTCCGCAGGAGGTCTATTCAAAGAGAGAGGTGTTATTCACAGCGGGGACGAGTGTGAACGATGTTAGTCAGGATTTGAGGATTACGACGAAGTGTGAGGGGGAGGGCGGTGCGCTTGTGGGCGCGGATGATGAGGGATTTATGGTGGCAGAGTTCAACGGTATTAGCGTCACGCCGGTTCTGGAGGGTTGAGAGGATTGGAAGTGTGGTGATAGGCGGGTTTGGTTAAAGGTGGGAAGAGGGGAGGACGAGTGGTGACTTTCGAGGTACGCAAGACGCCAGCTCACCGCGAGCGATGCGTCTACGATAGACAGAAGGGGTAGCGTGGGGTTCACGAACAGATTAGAGGGCTATCGTGTAGGAGAAAGGCGCCTCAGGTGTGGTAGCTGCGCAGGGGATGAGCACGTCATTTCCTACCTTAACGCATTATCCACGGTATGACCACAGCATAGCTTATGTAACGCATCGTCTTTTCTCGTACGGGTATTGGAGTTTATCAAATCAAGCACTTTGCGAGAGCATTGACCTTTAGCGCGCTCTTGTTTTGTTGAGGTACCTCGGCGGCTTGGTGAATTGGAAGATGGGCGTTCTGCGCGCTGATTGGTTGGCGGGGTGGATGCGTGGTCGGCATCTTACCATGTCCGAAACTTGATTGTTGCGTGGTAAGTCGTGGGCTTACCGAGTTGTTGCAAGATTGCCGCTGATGTTGACACTGAGGAGGATGGTTATGGGAATGCGGTGGGTGGGATTGGTAGATGGTACGTCTGACAGGCGCGAATGCTATGCGCACGTGCTGGGTTGGCGCGAGTACCTATAGCGCTAAAGCACGATGCTCCGGCTGCATCGAAGTGAGGGGATGTACAATTTCTGGGAAATGGAGATAATGGGTTGGTTTGCCGCGAGGTGTTGTTATTTTTGGTTCTATTTGACTTTCCTGTGCGAACGGTGTTGACATAAGGCTTTCGTTGGAACCACAACATCCAGCCTCTTACCATAGCGCTTAGACCCGGTAAGAAGCGGACGCCGCATACCCAGACAGAAGCGAGCTTCGTCGTGCTAAAATAGAGCGGGCCAGAAAGAGAGGGATGGCTAATGTACACAGCTGCCTCGCATTGGTTGCTGAACAGGGCCTGCTTAGGCCAGAACACACCCCAGGATTCGCAACGAACAAGACGATTCGACCATCTTTCTGGACGCGTCGCCTGGCGTCGGACCGGCCCATCCGTTTCGATTACGCACATAATGCGCGGAAGCGGCTGATGAAGGCGAACCAGGGCTAGTAGTGCGGGCCTGAGATTGAAGGAGAGGAGCGTCAGCACCATTGGATGGATGATAGCCTTACGCCTCGCCCAGAAACGCAGGTTGTTGGGTTGTCGCGGAGCTTGAGGCAAGATGAGATGAAAAGGGTAATGGGTGAGATGCGTGATGAAGCTGAGGGCGACGTTTAGCGATCTGATTGGTCCGAGGGGCGCCTTACCTCCGTCCCAGATATGCACACAAATACTGCCTTTCGCCCAATACATCCCCCACCAGCATTGGGTCGGGTGCAGTCGACTCCTCCGTGTCCTGGTCATGCCCAAATACCGCGCCGAGAACACGTCTTGCCGTATCATTGGGCGTGCAGTGGAAAAGTGGGCTTGTATGTCCCCTGTCGGCGTCGTCCGAACCAGAAGTTGACGTCGTACAAGAGCGTTAAGTTTGCTGTGGGCATTAGCGCCTGACCTGCTCGCCGTGAGGTCGAGCAAGTCGAGACGTCTTCATAAGCTGCATGTCGCCCACACCCGCTTCCCGCCGCCTCTCCCGAGTCATGGACCGATTCGAGGCAGTCGTCGACAGCGCACGTTGGCAGGCAGACGAAGTCGAAATAGAGCCAGCGTTTGCGGGGGCGGAATCCTTACGGTGTGCGGACCGCGAATGACTGCGGCGTCGTTGGCGGACAGGCGATCGTCTGCGAGGCCAGGCCACTCAGCGACCGCCACGTGGGATGGAGCTTTCGACTCTTGCTTCGCTTGCCGAGGGTTGATATGGTGCGTATTCCCGTCCCAGGAAGGCCGTCGTGGAGGCCCATGACTTCTTCGGATTCTGACAAGACTCGCAGGGAAGGAAAAGTGCTACCAGGACGAAAAGAGGACGCACCACAAGCGACACGACGGTTCTACAACGAAAACGCACTCCAGACACGGATGACGACAAGAAAGAAACAGACGCATACCTACGGGGCTAGCCGCGACGCACAGCACCACGGCCTCGTCGCCATCGCTCGCACACTGAAGCTCGTCGCTCGACATCAACACATCTCTCGCCGAAGGCGCGAAGACAGGCGGCGGAGCAGCAGCCGGTTCAGGCGGGCCCTCGCCGACGGGGCAGGGAGGTGGTTCCCGACAGAAGGATGCACTGCGCAGTCGGTATCGTGTCCTTTACCGATCCAAGGAGAGGTGCAGGTGGGCATGCACCTGTGGTGTTGAGGCGAGGACAGCGAAGTCTGTCTGCAACGGGGAACGAGCGGGAGCGGTCCGGCGGGTTTGCGGCCTGTTCTGTCAACCACCATGCCACAAGCGTACTAGCACCGTCACGTGCCCTCTAGCGAACCCCACCTCACACCACGCCCGCCCACAACAACACCTCCAACACTCACCTCTCGCGCAGCGCGGCGCTGTAGCCTTCGCCGCGTCGTCATATACTGTCGCGCGGCCGCCCTCCCGTTCCATTGCCGGGTCTCAGCGCCCTGGACGAGGCGCCGTGCTGCCGTCGCCGGGCCGTGCGCCATCACCTCCACTTCTATTTGCGGCTACGCGACTTTCACGGATTGGACAGCTTCAGCCCCCAACCACAGCGCAGCGGCTACATCACCACGAGCAAAAACACGGCCAATCAAACATGTGTGCAAATTGTCGTTACATCATTAAGCCAACAGCTAAGGTGGTGGAGAAGACAAGCGACTGTGTGAGGTAACGCCCGGTCGTCTCCTTTCCCGTTTCCCCTTCTCAATATCAGTCTTTCCCGTATCATCTCGCCTACAAACTCCAAAAATGAGTGGGCTCTGCCCGGCTCAGACCCCAACCCGTTGTACATGAAACCCGCTTCCAGACGCCTGCGCAATGGCCTCGATCCAACACCTCACGCATGAGCGCTCTGATAGCCAATGCCCTGCAGTCTGCGGTTACGCTCGCAACTCAACTCATAGATTTCGCTATCCAAGTGTCGAATCGCATCCATCGACTTGTCGATAGAGGCCCGGAACTTGGTCGCCTCGCGCTGCCACCGGCTGATACGGTCCACCTCGGCGGCCCGACGCCGCTGCTTGGTGTCGATCTTCTCGCAGAGCTTGCACTTGGTGCCCGTCTGCAACGTCTGCATGATGAGTTTCATGCCACACGTCTCGCCAATTCGGTACTCCTTGGCACAGTGCTGGCGGAAGTGTCCCCACTTCCAATCGCCGCACGCAAAACGGTGTTGATCGAAGAAGCACATGTTTCAAGGGTTCAAGAGCAGGAGTGTCTGGTGTTTGGTTCCATGTTAGCCTCATAGGCCGATTGTTTGGTCCACGGCTTCCGGAAGCATACCTGGTGGTTGTGGTTCGAGCTCGGGTCCTTCTTGGTTGGACTAGGGCTGGTGCGACTGAGAACGATCAGCCCAAGGGTTATGCCAATGCCGAAAGACTCAACTCAACATACAATGGTTGGATGAGAACTAATTGTCAAGAGTGTTGACGTCGATGGAAGGAAGGAAGAGAAGGCACAAGGAAGGGATATGTCTGAAAAGATGGATAGTGCTCAGGAGGTGTCGGCTTTGACTGGAGTGTCTGGTCGAGATGAGCTTGATGGTGGGAAACTACGAGACTACCGACCGCTATTTATGCTCCAGAGGGGAACATCCTCGACGACCTCAACCGCCGTGTTTGGCTTCCGGCCCCGTCCCGCTGTCAGACCCTGGGTTGATGCCATGACCTATCCTTCAGTCGATGTCGTGGCACCCCACCTGGCCGTAGCCAACGATATTGCCACGATCAACGGCGTCCTCTCATCCTGCCGCTAGAGAAGCGCGAAGACCGGCTGCAATGATACCCTAGGCCGTGCCAGCTGCACAGAGATATCACATCGGCTAGGGGATCAACGCCTTCGTGGCTTCCTTGACCGCGTAATCTGTGCCGTCTGGTGGAAAATCGCTCATGGTCTTGCCGTCATGTTTCAGTCGGCGCTTTCTGCGTGGTCTGGGCGGCTTCCTTCGAGCATTTCGGGCCTTTCGTAAGTTGAGGTTGAGGATTTGTGAAGCGAGATGCGGTCACGTGCTGTTTAGCCCATGCTGAACCACAGTCCGCTCCACGAGTCGTTTGTCACTATGGAGAAGCGATTGGCCAATGGCTGTTGTTCCTAACCAAGGTCATCAACTCGGAACAGCGCAAGTCTACTGAGCAGTCTTCGCCGCCAACCCCTCGCGCGCCCATCCCTGATGGGCTGGGCTCGGCTCTCTGCATCGGCCACCGTTCACGGACAAATTGGACAAGCATGTGGTTGGGCACGCTTCTTTGTTGTGGTCCCTCAAAGCGCTCTGTGTTCTTGGGCTCTCGGACAATTCCCGGCGTGCAATGTTCCATGAGTCGTCCCCAGTTTTCTTCTTTGAGCGCAGCTAATCAACGTGTATAGCTCCGAGCACGTCCATCGACGTCGGTTCCATCGCCGTTTGCCTCTCGAAGACAGGCATTCCGCCATTCTTGGCTGACACGAAGGTTGCCAGCCCCTCCTTTACAGGTTCGAAGCATTGTCGGCCAGTCACCTTATCTGCTCATGCTGCAACCTCCGCTCTGGGGGGTCACGTCCGTCTTTGCCGAACCATCATTCGTGGCGTCCTCGAGCTACCACCGCATGCATGGTGCATGCCACGGCTGGCCCCATTTCATTCAGCTGACCACGTTCCCACTCGACGGCTCGCTTTTCCCGCATCAAGCCTATTGTTGAACTGCTAGGTCATGCAGGGTTACAGGCATGTACCTCTTAGATAACAAGATGGCGTGAAGTTTATGCGCACCTAGGCCGCCATTGCATATCAATGCAATCATCTGGCCTCCAGGACGACGCTAGGACAGGCCAAAGCATGCCCCATCGGAGATCCTCTGACGTGGCGGTCACCGTTTGGTTGATCCACGACGACAGCATTCATCCGTACATCCGTCTTGCAATCAATAATGGCTTCGACAAGACTCTCCGCACCGTCTCGCCCGCCTGTTGCTGCGGTCCGAGCCAGGAATGCCTGCTCATAGCTGCAGAAAGAGCGTCACAAGATGGCTAGATCAGGACTTCATGAGAGCACTCTCACCGGTCGGCCCACCCGGACAAGTTTTGGCATGGCACGACATGGCCGGGGCTTCAAGTCTCCGTCAATGCGGTGGCGGGATCCTGCACCATGCCTTCCTCAGTTGCCCGCTCCAAGTCTGCCTTGTGCTTGAAGAAGGCAAGAGCACCTTTGCCGGACCAATACCTTATTTTCGATAGATTGTGTCTCACCACTCGCTGTCCTGTGTCTGACACCAGGCTTCGTGGATTGGAGGTTGTTGCTGAGGGCGCCGTAGCCCTGCGCTGTAAAAGGTAAAGGCGGTGTTGATGTCCCTCAGACCCAACTCGTCGGGCATTGCATTGAGCACACAGGCCTCGATGGGGCAAAGAGTCACAGTTGTGACCGACTCTGCGACCGCTCAAGAGCAATTCTCGCACCTTGCAAATATAGATTTGACCAATATGAGCTATTCCGTCTCACTTCTCGCCGCGCCACTCCTGTTCTCTCAATTCCGGCTCAAGAACTCCAATTCTGCATTGGGCGCTTCTACGTCATGTAAACATCAACAAAGGCCGCCAAAGCGGCCTTTGGGTCGCGTTCTGGCGGCCCACGGCGTTTGGCCAACTTTTGTTGGCATGACCAGACGTTGATTTTTACTACTCTGTGTAGCTGCAACGGCCGCGCAAGAAACAGATCATGTGAGAGGAAAGCGATGCTGGGTAAGGCGGCAGGCGAAGCACTTGTGTGGAGTGCAAGGAGGGGAGGGGTGCGAGGGTCGCACGCAATTTTGATCCCGAGACGAGAGGGTAATGTGCGTTTGTGGGCCCGATTTGCGGTCGGGCTGGGCTAGGCTGGGCTGGGAGTGGTTGGGAACCACGACGCTTGGTGGGATGTCTGCGAGGGCTGGATTGGTGGGCGGCGGGATTAGAGCGGATTGGTCTGGATGCGTGGGTGCTTCGGAGGTGGTTGGTTGATGGTGGAGGGACGTATGCGTGCCGAGGACGGAGGAGGGGAGAACGAGCTTGCGGTCTGGTCTGCCGTGGAGTACCCAGCGCCGCTTCTGGCTCCAACACCTGCGGTGGGCCAGGAAGTCAGGACTGTCTTGTCATAAAGACCTTTTCAGTCCCCATCGCCCGCGCCGTTCCAACTCAACCACAGTGTGGCGGGGAAGGGCTGAGAATTTTGCTCGCGCAGGGCAGTGAGCATGTGCGCGTACCGGTAGCTTGCTCGTTCAACAAAGCGGTTAGACTGTGCGTGGTGCCTTAGCCTGCTCTCTAGGAAGCTTCCTTCATGCACCCATCCTCTAGCCGCATATGCGGGGTGAGGGATCAAGGGATTAATGGCTCATTGGGTGTCTATGCGAAGGCCTCGTACGCCCAGCTTTTGGTATGACTGATGGTCTTTCTGCATATTGAGCTGCCGGGTGATGCGAGAGTGATGGCTGAGGGTACCCGGGGTAGGTTTTCAGCTTTGAGGGGTGGGTGGGAGAAAGTTCGAGAAGGGATGCCGTGCGTGATGTGTAGAAACAGAGGGCGTAGATTCGTGGTACGGAGTGGCTGTGTCTCGCCATTCATGTTGACACGAGGAACTCCGAGGGGGAAAGGCTGTGTATTGCACGTGGTGGGTGTGAGAAACGGTTATTGTTCCCGTCCTATGACAGGGGGATCTGCCCAATGACGCAGATAGAGGGGCAAACGTATGCAATGGCGTGAGCGAGCCCTTGGACGCGAGTGCTGATGAAGCTACCCGGATGAGGTATGACGGGCTCATGAAGGAGCCTGGTTGGCTTGTTGATTGGGCCTGTGAAGCCGCTACTTGCCGAGGGAGGACGTGTGATGGCCATAGTATGCCTTACTATCGTTGATGAGGAATCGCAAAGTTTGCCGTGCCAGTGGGCATCTGTGGTCGTCTTAGGGTGGCCCGGTCATGCCATGCACTAAGTGTGGTACAGCATCAAGAAGTCGTTTGAGTTTGCTCATTGATGGGGTTGGTCTCTTGAACTGTCGAATATGGAAACCTTGGACGACGTCTGGGCGTCACAAATATCGTGCTTGCTGACGCCAGGGAGGGGTCTCGGGAGGACGCAAAGCCCAAGGTCATTGGATCTTGTGTAGAGACGGCGAGTCCGGCCGCTATCGCTGGGCGTCAGATGAGCGGTGACGATGCTGACGGTGAGCTTGTGAGAAGGACCGATGTGATATGTGAAGAAAGTTGGACGTTAGTGGGTATGCAGATGTAATCATTGCAAAAAGGGCTCGGAGCAATAACTCTCTCGTCGGAAAAGTGGACGATTCAATTGTAGACTTGCTACCGCATGACCAGGCAATTACGAGCGTTAACAGAGAAACCCTTCCATTTCGCCTCGATGCCGCATGGATCATTGGCGAACTTGAAGCAAAAAGGTTGATCAGTACACACACTCAGACTATTCTCATTACCAGATGATCATGTGACCTTGGCCATATGCAAGCCTTTGGCTCTAGTATGATGTAGATCGGTCGCTACGACGACGGTAACGTCTTTTTGCTTGTGGGCGATTGACGTTTGACGTTGGATCGTAGTGGCGCGTGCACTAGTCTGCGGGTCAAGCGAGAACGGGCTATGGCCCATTGCGGAAGGACTATGAGTTGGGCCGTTCGGGAAACGGTGCTCGACAATGTGAAGAAAGCACAAAAACTGCCAGGGCGATTATGGGGTGCTGAGTTATAGTGACAGGATCGGAGTAGTTAGCTGAGAGTGTTGGATTCTGTTCGGTGGAGAAGTGGATGAGGATGCGTATGGTTCGAGTTCGGAAGGAGTAATCACAACCGGTGCCTAACGAAGGATGGGAGTGGCTGTTGGGCAAAGTGGTGGTAGATAAAGAATGGCCCATGAATAGGTTAGCTTAGTCTCGTTCGAGTTGGAGGAATTTCGGGTAGCTGTCATCCACCTCTGCCGATGACACTCAATTCGTTCCAGCGTTTCACCTCCCCATATACCTTTGCATTATTACTGATCGCACCAGTATAGAGTCCCAGCTGATCGTTCCCATAATCTCAGTACAGTCTTTAGTATCGGAAAGCCCAGCGGCAGACATAGTCCATGCCGCTACGTATAGCACACACTTAACCTGACCCTACGGAGTAGACCTCCGGTCGCTCCGCGATCCAGGACTCGACCTTATTGAGGGTGAAAATACCTGCAAAGCCTCGACCCATCTACGGCGAGCCAATCTCGCAAGACGGAGAAAACACTGGTGCAATGTCGAAGAAGCGGTGAGCACGCCGCAACTAGGCGCTTCCAGGATCGATTTTGGGCAGAACTTCGAGCGAGTAGGGCCGCTCGCCTTAGATCATGCGCCCACGTTCGAGTTGCTGCGCTCTCTTAAGCTCCAAGACCACGCTGTAAATTGTGGCCGTAGCCTTTGCCGGCAATTGTGCCTCGCTTTGAATACGGGAGTGGTCTATCGAGTACAGAGCGAGAGACTGCGTCTCTATGAACGCTTCTCCAGTTTCCATCTCCCTACACCCGTCCGTGCGCCCCACTGTGTACATGTCCGTCGTGGACCAGGCTGGACGGGCGTCTAGGGCTTCGATAGGCATGCGGCGGATCGCGCGTTCGGCATTGGCATACGCCTCGAGGAAGTGGAGAAGGCCTATCGTGGAGTCAGTCTTGGCGTTTCAGAGCCGCCTTTATACAGCATGTTGTAACCAAAGACGATGAAATGGAGTTTGGTGGGTAAACAATCTCAAGTGTGTCGTTGGAGTTCGGCTGAGCTTGTCTTGGCATATTGAGGTCAGCTTCCCAGTACCTTGCGAGAAGGCGCTGCATCAGCGAAGTACCGAGTTGACAGTTCATCTAGACAGCTAAAACTTAAAAGCCCAGTGGCCTCTCCATGAGGCGAAAGAATGGAGAGACTCAGTTCGCGCAATTCATGACTTTCGTATTAGTCGTGGCGGCGCGCTGAGTAATCTCGGCGTTAGCCACATGGCGCTTTTCGTCGTGAACTGCCTCGACGTCCCCGCCAGAATCACGAATATCCTTGCTTCATCTGAGGTCGCGTTTCCCGCAATTCCTTGTCTCACTTGGTCATCGATTTATGGCAACCTGTATGCATTTGTTCTATGGCCTTGTTTCGGACCGGACCGACAGACTAATTTTGCGTTGCTATTCCACGTCTCCCAACCATGCTGGACTTCCTGCGCACTCGAGCTATAAACCGCTAACAACTGCTGCTCTCCTCAACTGTGTTGGATGTTGCCGCTCGATTCGGTCCGTCTCTGTACGAAGCGGGGCTCTGGCTCCAGTGCCTATCGCAGCTCAACAAACCCACAGGTGAAGCTGCCACAGTCCGAGGCCACGGGCTTAGATGGCGGCACCCAAGTTCAAATATGATCATCACATCACGGGCATGGTCTAGGGTGCTTTTGTGAAGGCAAGTCTATTTTATACACAAGAAACGCTATCCAAAAGGCTAGAGAACGCTAGAAATTACCATTAAACAATACCACTCCCACCTGTCCGTTCAGTTGTCGGGTATCTGCAACTTCCCCTGCGTCCATTGCCCACCTGCGATCGGCCGCGTGAAAGCAGAAATGTCGTCACCTATCGTCTGGTAGAAGACATACAAGCTGTTCCAGAGCGACTTGGGCTGACCGTCGTCGTTGATGATGGGTTCGCCCTCGTCGTCCTTCTCGATCTCGTTGTACGCGGTGAGCGTTAGATGAGTACTACCAAGACCAGGGACCGGAGCTCCCAGGTTACCAATCGTAATAGGGTCACCTTGTATTGTAGTATTTTCTGCAGCCCACGAGATGTTGTACGCGTTGACAGTTTTGTCGGCCATCTGCATGTATAGGTAGGTCGTGAAGCCGAACGAAGTTGTGGGCCAGACGTTGGGAATACCACCGGTCGTGGAGTTGGTCCAGGAGTTGACGGGGTGATCCTCGGTCGATGGGGTGGTTGAGTTGGTATCGATCCACCAGATCTCCGTGTTGTTCCGGTCGTTGACCATGATTGTGTACGAGAATGTGCCAGTGCCCCAAGAATAGCATCCTACACCTGCATGGCCGTTCTTGCCTTTCCACGGCTTCTCTTGTTTCCACTCGTTGTCCTCGTTGTTCCAAGAGTACTGTTCAAAGGTCGAGGGGTCACTCGCGTAGAACAGGTTGATACCCTTGACCACCTCTTTCGTGAGGGTGCTGTTTCCAGTTGGGTCCGAGTCGCCATAGTAGTCACCCTTCCAGCAAGCTTGCATGCCGACGGCGGGAGAGTCCATGACTTCGAGGTTCAGGTCGTTCAGTTTCGTATTGGGTTCGTAGAAGCCGCTGCTCTCGGTGTCATTTGACTGCGTCACCTGTCTGATCTTGTTGTCCTTGCTGATGTAGAAGACATGGAACTTCACATGGTACAGTCAGCTTTGATCCGCAAGCGTTTAGTCAGAGCGGCGTTACTCACGTATTGGGTCCCGTTGATGGAATAAGCTACCGCTGAGAGGGCTGTACCGTTCTTCGCGTCAGACGCCACGGTTTGAGCCTTGTTACCGCCGTCCCACTTCTGATCTTGTCGGTATTGCATGTAGCGGATGTCGCCAGTGTGGTGCTGATAGTACACAGTAAAGATTCGACGTTGGCCCTCGTTCCATGACTCGCCTGCCAGAGCAATACCTGAGCCGTTGAAGGCACCCTTCGTGGACAAGTACTCCGGGTTGAGAGACCCGCCGATGCAGAGTTCCGGACTAGCGGCACAGAATGAGTCCATTTGGAATGACTCGCCATTGCTGGAATTGCTGGAATTGCTGGTTTTGTTAGCGACTATACTCGCATTGGGGTGGGAGTCAACGCACGAGCCGTCCTCTGAACTATCCTTCTTGTTCAATCCTACTCCCAATCCCGCACCAAGGGCGATAGCAAGGATGAGGAATGCGACAACACCGAGGACGATGAAGAAGCGACGCTTCGGCATACCCATAACCTTTTGGTCGTGGGCCTGAGGCGAGGGCACCGCTTCCTCGCCATGAGCGGTGTGTTCGCCTTTACTGTGGAAGTTTGGCTGCACGTCCTGTGGAGGTGGAGACCCTGGTGGGGGCCCACCATAATGGCCATACTGTGGCGGTCCTTGCTCGACTACCTCTGGAGCAGAATAATATGCCAGGCCGCCAGGATGGTGCTTCTTCTCGCTTTGCGGGCTAATAGCTTGTTAGTCGGGTGTCGACCTTGGCCTCGATCTCTCAACACACTGGATGCTGCATCGAGAGTATATATGGGTAACCAAAGGAGAGTTTACTTACGGATAGCCGTGGGGATGGTTCTCCACAGGAATCGGAGACGAGTTGCCCATCATTTCAGTCATGGCAGACGAGTACCTCGTAGGAGTACTCCCGGGCACCTCATTAGGGCTAACAGCCTCCGCATACCGACCCGAGCCATCGACAGCTTGAGAAGCCATTGTGAAGTCGAAATCAGAAAATTGAGGAAGCACTCCGGGGTGGTCGATAGGGAAGAAACGGACAGATGCTGGGCAGTGGGGCTTGCCAGATGTTTAAAGGGAGGATACCGCTGAGCACTGTTGATGGGCCACGGAGTTACCAGACGGTCTGACCCCGGGACTGACAGCGGCATAGCAAAGGCTCTCAGACCACGGTAGCGCTCACCTGTTCAGGCAAAGCTGAGCCTTGATCCTCAGGGTAGGTGCATCTTATGAAGCCCAGCGTAACCGCATCAAGACGCGGTGGAAGTTAGAGGGCGAAGTAATTCGCTGTCCGTCAAGCGATTATGCTGCATTGCGTTAGAAGTACTACCGGTACCGTCAACCGAAGGATGCCGATTGTTCGGGTGAGCATTGGACGCGATCGTCTGGATGCTCTGGATTCGCTGGAGGTGGACTTGAGGCTCCACTTCCTGACCTTCCGTTGTGATGGTCATTTGGGGGCCCATTTTCCTAAACGCACTAGCGGTCTGTGCGGCGTCGAGGAATGCCCTTATTGGGATGGTAGCAGATCAGCCTAAGATTTGCATGGGGCGATTATTGGAAGCGAGTGCGACAAATCGAGGGTTCAATGAACCTGGCATGCGAGCACGCGATGGAAGTTGGAGGTTTTACGAAGACGCTGATACACATGTCGACGGTACTTCTTACTCGAGTGCTATTGGCACCAGGTGGAAAGCAATCTGGTCTGGCACGAGGCTGCGGAGCTAGGCTATACCATGCATGTATTTCGCTGCGCCCTGGGGGCCTCGGGGGCGGAAAGGCAATGGCCCTCAGCCCCAGCCGACTAACGGGCACTGACTAGGTTACTGGCGCAC
>Ga0247803_1001337_pt1 | contig 12938 bp, 17 predicted proteins | sample UWRJL014104B1_FD_180928 | JGI IMG/M metagenome (GOLD analysis project Ga0247803, IMG submission 180928) | Plant litter microbial communities from Arlington Agricultural Research Station in Wisconsin, United States - UWRJ-L014-104B-1 | ecosystem: Environmental > Terrestrial > Plant litter >...
TCCACCACCGGCTCCTCCTCTGGGACTGCCCCGCCGAATGCGACTACACCTGCCAACACGTCGTAACCGAACAACGCCTCGCCCGCGAGATACCCTACAAGGAGCCCATCCAACAGTTCCATGGCAAATGGCCCTTCTACCGCTTCATGGGCATGCAAGAGCCTTTCAGCGTCATCTTCTCGCTCCTCAACTACATCGCGCACGACCGGGGCGTTAGGCAGTTGCGCGAGAAGCTTCCCGCCTCCTATCCGTTGCGCAAATACTATTTGATGTTCGGCTACTGCGGACTTGTCACCTGGATCTGTAGCATGATCTTCCACGCGCGAGACTTCCCCATCACGGAGAAGCTGGACTACTTTGCCGCTGGCGGGAGTGTGTTGTACGGGCTCTACTACACCCCGATACGGATATTCAGACTTGACAGGAAGGACCCGATGAAACAGTCGGTGCTCAGAATATGGACTGCAGTCTGCATACTCCTGTACACGTTACACGTCCTGTACCTGACGTTTTGGTCGTGGAATTACACGTACAATATGGCCGCCAACGTCGCGGTTGGCGCGGTGCACAATCTGCTGTGGGGCGCCTTCAGTTATGTCCATTACAGGAGAGTGGGACGGATATGGGCCATGTGGCCTGGTCTGATTGTTGCCTGGATCATCACGGCCATGAGCTTGGAGGTGCTCGATTTTCCTCCGTGGGGTGGCATGCTCGACGCTCATAGCTTGTGGCATCTGGGCACGGTCGGGCCGTGTATATGGTGGTACAAGTAAGTTCCACGCACATCCCACAGTAGTACGAAGTTGAAGGCGATGGCGCTGACATTCGACAGTTTTCTTATCAAGGACGCCCAGGAAGACCTAGCAGGTACGAGACTCAAGCGATGAAGGCATATCAATACTTTTTATTTTTTGTTTTTTAATTTTGGGCCTTGCAACAACTTCGGCCTCTCTCTCCTTACTTTGTCTGCGTGCTAGACAGACTGCCGATAACTGACACTTTCGCAGGGTCCCGGAAAGAATAATGTGACAGCCAGCTTGGTTGTCTTCATGGTGGTTCTCTGGTTGGGACGGATTCTGCACTGGTGCGTCTAGCATGCTACGCGTACATTATATTTCCAAGGGGCGGGGCAGGGCTGCAATTTAACAGCATGCCTTCAGCGTTACCACTTATGCGATACCCATGGCTGTAGTTTACATAGTCTCATTCTACATCTGCAAATATACCCGAATATACGTTGAACAGAACGACCCACGCACACGTGAATCAAATATAGGAATTAATTCCCCCCTCAATGCTTCTCTCACCACCTTCTGTCTCAAGATCGCGACCGATCATTTCGGAGCCACCAATCGCTGATTGGCTAGCGTGTTCCGCCGGAGATTCACCGACTCCGAAAAGTTCCATCTCAGAAGTCGACTTCCACAAAATCACCATCTCCATCTCCACTCCAATGCGTCGAATAGCACGTCCACAGCGGGCAATTGACCCTTCGCTACCTCTACCGTCCATAATACGCCACCAGCTACCTCCTACGTCCTGTCTACGCGTCGCCTCCCCCTACTCCCACCTCCGCACCACCTCCGCGTCCTTCTCCACGACCCCTACTTTGTCTTTCATCCTCGGGAAACAAGACAAGAAGAAGCACCAGGCATTTGTGCGAAGATGGCAGAAGCGGTTACTCGGTGACTCGGAACCCATCGGCGCGCATGTCGATCCGTACGATCCTACGTCGCCGGTGCGGATAGCTCCTGAAGAGCAGGGCGAAGAGCTCGAAGTCATCGAGGATGCCCAGTTGGATGCAATGGCCTTGGGGCCGGTATATGAAGAGGCAGAGAATGGGAACCGATTGAGGCATGTGGGTGGCGAGCAATGGATAGAGCAGTTGGAGGAGGGCAAGCTTGCCAAAGAGTTTGAAAAGCTTACACAGCGGACTTACACACCATTGGACACGAAGATGGCAGATCAGATCGAGGACTTGACTGGATCGATGTATACCCTGCGCAACGAGAATCTGATGATGGCGATGGCTTTCCATGAATTCACTGGCAAGCCCTACACCAACTCAAGGTAAGTTTCGTTCGTCCGACACCTTCGACAACCCCTAACAGCCACAGTTTCGGTCGCCGGACACGCGTTCGAAATCCAGAGGCTCTCCGAAAGAGCTTTCATCGGGCCGTGGTCGAGATTCACGCTCTGAAGCAAGCTGGCAAGGAATTGGACATCTCGAGACTCCCCAACCAAGGGATATACGACGCCCCAGGGTGGATCAAGGATGTGAAGCTACAGAAGTCGGGGGATAACGAATTCGTACTTGCTCTTCCTGGAAGGCGGAGCCTCGAAACATTCTTGGAGGAGATGCAGCGCGTTCCAGAGTACGTGTCAGAACAACAGCAGCAAGCCCTCGAGGAAGAGTTTTTAGCCGAGCCTGAAGAGGAGCTAGTGGTGGAACAGCCTGAGCCAGTGATGGATCCCGAAACTCCAGCCTTTCGGCGAGCGGCGCTAGTCAAGCAAGACGCAGAGAAGAGGTTCGATTTCATGTCGAACAGGCCGGTCCCAAGGACTTCACCTGTTGAGACAGTCACAGAAACTGTCACAGTCGAAACAGAGGTCAAGCCCGTTGCTGAAAACGTAGTGACGGTCAAGGAAACCGTCGTTGTAGAGACGTCTTCTCCTCAAAACTCAGGCGCCAATACTGCCGCGCAAGCTCCCACCACCTCCATCGCCGAGACGCTCGAGGCTTCCACTTTGGCAGCTGAAGAGAACGTCGCCGCGTTACGAAATGACGTACGGGACGGCGTTACTGCGCTCTCCAGCAAATCCGTTAAGCCCATTACGTCTAGCGAAGCCGAGGCCAAATGGCGGGATGTCCCGTTGACTGATGTGAACGTCAAATTTGCCGTAAGCCTAGTAGAGCACCCCTCATTATACCAAGACTAACATTCTCCATAGCTCACAAAACGCATGACCCAGCTCACTGGTCTTTACGTCTCCGACCCGAACCTCACTACTACCAGTACCTTGGGCGAACTATACCACCATTTCTGCGTTGCCGCGAAACCGGAATTAGCAAAGATCTACAAATTCATTCAAGTCGAGGGAAGTAAGGAAAACCACAAGGCGAACGAGACAGACGGCGTCTGGACAAAGCAACAAAAAGTACGCCCTACCGTCGGCGAGCTGCTCAAACTTGGCAACGTTCAAGTCTACAGCAAAAAGCCCACGGCCAAGGAAGAACGCAAGAAGACCGGTCTACACAAGGCGATTCGTCGCGAACTTAAGCAGCGCGATCTTTTGGATCGTAGACCGCAGGGTCGCGATGCCAGGTTAGAGCAGATCAACGAGCGGATGTTGAGAAGTAGGGAGACGAACATGATTGAGGGTACGAGGGTTGCGCCGCAGTTTGGTACCGTAGTTGCGCGAGAGGCGGCACATTTGTTGAAGGAGAGGACTGAGCGGAAGAGGAAGGAGTTGTTGGACTCGCGCAGTTACGATGCTGTGGATCAGCTTGTTAGGGAGCGGAATCTTGCGCCGGAGACGGAGAGGAGTGTGGTGTGAGGGTGTGTGAGGTAGGCAGGGAATGTTCTTGTATGATATGTAGAATTGTGGAATGTACATGTACAAGTAAATGTTGGAGACTAGAGGTTGGGGAGGGGGTAGAGTGTCTTGTGCATATATTTTATCCTATGCCATTCCTCGTAGATCACAACATACTCGCGGGTCGCTCGCCATGGACAACATCAAATACGCTTCACAGAAATTAGGAGATTCGCAGACTCGCGTAAGCATTCCTACTCTACAGGTACTTGTTGATGGCAACTGAGGATAGGGCGCATGAGCTCGTTTCAGTAACTTTTTTCTACATTCAGTATCGCCTCCCCTATGCAGTCAGCTTGGGCGTGAAGACCGCAGTTTCGAGGACGAGTCTCGCGATTGGGCGGCTGCTAAGGCCTTTTTCGAGCCCTTTGGCGGCATTGGGCTGGCGGTGGTGGATTGTTCTTATGGCGCGGCCCAATCTCATCTACGACTATGACTAATCACTCGCTAGCGCGTCACCAGGCTCCCAGCTGATCGCCGCCGGCTTGCCCCATGACCTTCGCCTGGGTCAGTGACTACCGTTTGGGCACTTCTCCTCCTTCATGTGCCTATGCCACAGAACACGGCTCTGAACTCTCACGATGGCCTACACCTGGGACACGATCGATACATATCGCTTGAGCAAAGAAACGTTGGAGACTTTCCTGCGCGAATTATTCGGCCCATATGAGTTCTATATCAAGGTAAAAACTTCGCTTCTGTTCTGTGTTCACTACACTCATAGTATGAGCAGGTGTCGATCAATACATTCAAATTTTGGGTCCCCAGGCAGCTCACCGAGGTAAGAAGCGTAAAGGTCAACGCAAATTACGCATACCCTAATAGTTTCGCAGGATGAGAGGATAGAGCTCGCGTCCCGACGGGAGGCGGCTTAGAGCAACTTCAAATCATGCAAAAGTCTGATCAGTATTCTTCCCTTGAATGTCGGTACATCCGTCACTGCCGTTTTGTTGTGCAAAATCATACTAGATCGCAACCGATCATCGTGAACACCTCTGTACGTTGTTGGGCTTAGCAAAGAAGTCTCAAGGCAAGAAGCAAATCCGGTCACCGCTGTTCAAGAATTCTCTATCCAATTATATCACAGAGGAAGCACATATCTTGACGCATACCCCGCTCCAATACGAGCTCCGTGCAGATGACAAGGCTGAGGAGTAGAGAAGGCTGAAAGTGTCAAGACGTTCGAGCGACCATGAGACAGAACGTTCCCTATACCGACATTCCCCGGAAACAATGCCAGAAAGCACAAATCCCTATGACCGGCTGGTAGAGGCATGCGAGTCTTCTGTCGCTGCGACTTCTGCTGGGCCATCCAAACCTCTTCTAAACGGCCCGTACAGCAATCGGCTGAACAGGCAACGTCGATTGTTCGAGAAAGATGGTAGTGCTTCTTTACAATTCCTGGACTCCAATCATGCTCAAAATGGTACGTAGAGGCATCTTGGTTAGTAGCCACAAACACGCGATCACTTTCAAGGCTATGCACATGCCGACGTACTCCGTATCTTAGCGTTCCATACCGAACGAAATGTCTTGAAATTTGGTATACTGCTAACGTAGATACTTCGTAGGTCACACGTCCATAATCATGAAGAGCCTTGCCGAGCTCCGATCACGACTCATCCGCACCTCACGACCATCAAGTCGCGCGGACCCCCAGTGCCGTTTTATGTATGCATCTCCGCTGGATGAGTACCTTACCTTTCGAGACGCTCACTATTCCCACTAGAATCATTAACGCCCTAGAAACTCGTGATCCCATCAGAATATCTACTCCAATGCTCGCCTACGTACTGACTTATTACCATGTGATGCCTATCTTTCTGGAATATGTGTTTCCCACCGTCTATCTCGATAGATGGTTTAAACCCGAACCAGATCAGGTGCAGGATATCTACTTCAGTGGCTTAGAAGAAGCCCACCAGCTTAGCGCAGGACACGATTCCGGCGTGTTGGAAGGCCCCGGCCGTTCCGGAACCAAGTTGAAACTCTGCTACAATCTCAGGTCAGTAGAGCGGACGACGAGCGAACCCACGATTCCTGACCTCCACTGGGTCATAAAGCCGATTGCAGTGTACCATCACTTCGATACGGAAACTGGACGAGCGCTGTGGATCACGTGCAAAAGTACGCCGGATTTTGGAGAGACTATAGGCAGTTGGCTCTCTGCACCCGAGCAATCCAAATTGGAGACGAAGGGCGCTCGATTCTTGGCGACATTGAGGACCCATATACAGTTCTGCATGTGGGCGGCTGAGGGGTGGAAATGGTATCTGAAAGAAATGGAAACTCAGGTGCAGGACATTGCGGAAGTGGCACAGAATTCGGACATTGACGCTTATGAAGGACCGGCGCAGGATGTACAGTCTCCTGTACCGAACCCAACGAACCACTCAGAGATTATGGCACATAGTCGGCCAGCAAGCGTGCTCCATAATCAGCCACGAGTTACACCAAGTCCAACGCGAGGATCTCTTTGTGAAACCCCTTCCAACATGTCAGTTAGAGAAGGACACCTGCCAGACTCACTACCAAATGGACCGGAGGCTAGAGCCAAATCTGCTGATGATTTGCAAAACCACAACCACACCATTACCACCGGGCAGCCTTCTACATTAGGCGAACCGGACAGCACTGCGGCAACAACAATACCCATGCCTGACGTACGATCGCCTCATCTACGAAGAGTAATGCAGACCACAGAAAATCTACGCAGTACGAGCCTGCCACAAGTACACTCAACGACACCCTTGCACACAACACTGCGATCCATGACGGACCCACTTTCATTCAGACAGATCCCACCCGCGGCGCGAGAAGCTGTTCTACCCGGAGACAAAGACCCTGTAGCTAAGATAATCCCCGAAGTCCTGCCCCCGGAGGAACCCGATGCAGAAGGGACAGCAAAGCGTTTGTTCCGCTTCCGAGATGTCCAAAGAGCCCAGAGCCTCGAGGAGAAGGCACAGGAAGCGCTTCTGGTGTTACGTCTGAATATGGAAGTGCTCGAAGATCTGAAGTCTCAGTACGAAGTCGTCACCTCCGATCCATCGTTTCCGGTGGACTTGAAGCAGGATTGTAGCGCCTGGACCTCGTGGTTCTCAAGGTCCATCGACAAGATAGTCAAAGAGTTTCAAAGGCAGGTGAGTCGCGCCGAGATGGTGCAAAAACTATTGGAGAACCGGAAGAACTTTGTAAGTCGCTCTTACTTAGCATTTGTCGGGGCTTCCGAATGTCCTCAGCTACAAATTGTTACGCACGCATACATTGAAAATTTCGGCTTCATAAACTCAACAAATTTGACTTGATGCACGAGGCTAATATTTTGCCGCCAGTTGTTCCTTCTCATCCAATATCGCAATATGCAAGACGGCTCGTTCTTCGCCCAAGAATCACGTTCCTCCGCCATCGAGATGCAGGAGATGACGAAGAACATGGAAAAGTCGACAATACAAATGGAGAAGATGACGACCAACATGCAGGAAATCGCCAACAAGACACAACAAGAAGCCATCTCTATGCGAATCATTACCTTGGTCACGCTCTTCTTCCTACCTGCGACCTCAATTGCGGTACGTGATATAGCCTAGCGATATCGAGATAGTGCTAACTTGTGTCAAGACTTTCTTCGGATCGGGTGTAGTCAAAATGCAGGACACTGATACTTGGACATTAGGAAGACGGAAGCTGGGGCTGTTTCTAGGCCTGAGTGGTACATTGACTCTCGCATCGTTTCTTGTTTGGTTGATCATGGTTGAGGGTTTTGAGCAGCTTAAATACAAAATTCGCTCGAACATCAAGTCTGTGTGGCAGAAAGGTCGCTCGAAGGCAGGGAAGGGGGCGGGGCCTAGCGACCAAGATGTGGAAAAGGAGCCGGCTACTGATGGGCGACCGCATAAGCCGTAGCAATTTTCGACGGCTGAAAACGAGTGGAAGATCTGTTGGCGAGGGGTCATAGTACCCGCGATGCGAGTCATGACGAGTACCTTCTATTTAATTGTGGCCACTGCAACAACCACATGAGTGGTTGCGGGCAGTTACTGGCACGAACTCGTCCGCCTGGAGGTCTTTCCCAAAACGATATCATACAACGTATTTCGACCTCATGGGTCGACTGACTGACTGTGCTGATGCGCACTTTTCTCGGGACAACCAGCTTCCATCTCTAACTCAATTCCTCCGTGGCAGTCGAAGACGCTCATCAGTGATAGAAATTGAGCAGCCTTCCGCATATTAGCTCGAATATGCTCGAGCGAAATCTGCCAGGTCGTGATGATAGAGTTGGACGCTCTGCCGTCCCTGCGGCTGTCTCCTACGTCTTTCCCTAGCAGGCGGCTCCGGTCATGGTCGCTACTGCGCACATCCTCTACGTATCGTGAGAGAGTCATATGTGGCTTTCTCTGCGTGACGAAAGCCGCCGTCTGCGTAATGGCGAGGGGCATGCAGTCGAGAAGGTGGACTAGTTCGACAGCATGCTTCTCATCCACATCAGAGCCGAGCTTCTTCCCGAGAAGAGTAATTGCATCGTCGCTATCCATCGGCTTGACCTCGATAATGCTAGTGTAACTGCCCGTCAGTCTATATGCTACGTCTTGGCTTCGAGAAGTTATGAGAATGGACCCGTTTGGGGGTTGGGGTAGAAAGTCAGCCCGCGGTTCTGATGCTGCGGCATCTTCTTGCCTAGAGACTGAGGGGAAGAAAACGCTCAAGTCGTCTGCATTGTCGACCATAATTACCCAGCGCCCGTTCGATTCGTCGCATAGCCAACTTCGAACAAGCCGCAGAACGTTGGCCTCCGGGTTGTTCAAGCCCTCTATCTTTCTGTATCCCTCCTCTAATCTCGCCTGCGTGCCCGCGTGCATTCGCATAGTGTCTTTATCTGGTTGCTACACCCTTCCACAGCGGGAAGGAGAGCCTTTCCGCTTTCATCCTGCCCTGTTCCAGTGTCAATCGCAGCTTTCGTCTGGCGGAGTGCATCCAGTAATACAGGCAACTCAGCCTTAATGTGGCGGAACGCTTCGGGAATCTCTGCGAGTGTGGACTGATATTGTTCAAGCCGTTCGAGTACCCGGATCCCAAAGTCGACCAATGAACCGATATTGGCGGCGATGCCAACCACCGCTAGCACTTCAGCCATTTTCTTGACGTATAACGGTGAAGTGGTCGTATCAAAGCGTAAACTGGCAAAGAACTATTGAGAATGTAGGGGCAATAGGAGACAAAACTCTAGACTGATGTGTGCAGTTGTTCAGTGCACAAGGCAGTGACCGTCACAAGACTGAGGGTACACGTCACAAGGCTGAGGTATACGCCCGGTTTCGCTACTATATATAGCTGACACGTAACCGCCTATAGAAGGTTTTGGAGGAGTGCCACACTCAGGATGAAGGTGAGGAGCAAATCTGCATTTGTCGGCAGATCATGATGGCGAGTACGCCGAGGGGGGCAGAAGGAAGCTCTCTGATTCAAGGTTCATTCGTAAGGGCGATTACCAACTGATAGGGTATGAGAAAGAGTGGCCGAAACGTCGCCTTCTTGCTGGTAGGAGATGTATAAGGCCGAGAAACCTAAAACGGGGTGTTTAAGGAATAACGAAAGACGAGTGGTTCCGCACTCTATGGACATAATAATACCCATAGACGATAAAAGTCGGGCCCAACTTACCTACCGTGTCACGGCTGTCCCTTTTAAACTCTCCCTAATACCTGCCTGTAATCTAACCTTAAATCCACCTGCACTCCATCCTTGAATCCCACCTGCACTCCATCCTTAACAAACCCACCATCCCCCTACTTCCCCGCCCTCCTCCCCACCGGCGCACCCCCGACGCGCCCAAAAAGCCCCAAAAGCGTCGCAACACGATGGACATGCAAAAACGCACTAACGCCGATATTCCCCCACATCATATTATTATACAGATTGAAATCCCAGAAGATCTCAGGGCCCATGACGCGATAGCTCGCATAGATGTGGCCGAGGTCGCCCAGCGCGACCATGGCGAGATACCACTTGGTGACGCGCGCCTCGCGCGTGATGACGGTGCACAGGACGGCGAGCCCGGCCAGCAGCACGTACACGTTGCCGAGCGTGTAGGAGAGGATGAGGGCGCCGCGCGGGGTTGGGGTTAGGGCTGCGGTTGTGCTGGTGGGGAGTTGGTCGAGGACGAAGGCGGAGGGGTCTGCGAGGACGGATTGGAGGCCGAGGATGCTGTGGGTGGTTAGGTGTTGGGGTGGGTGGGTGGATGTTGGGGAGGCTTACAGGGCGATGGGCTCGAGGTAGGTGAAGATTAGGGCGGGGTAGAAGGGGAGGGTTGTTCCGAGGGCCATTGTTGATGGGGGTGTGGGGTTGGGTTGTAGAGGTGAAGTTTTGGAGGTGTTACTGGGGAGGGAAAGAATTTTGTGATTTGGGAGAGGGGAGAATGAGGATTGGGAGGTTGCTGGGGGCCTTTTGTTGACGAGTGGGCTGCTCGTTGTTGCGGCGTCAGCTTGTTGTGTTGTGCTTACATCCTTTCGGGGGCGGGAAGCATCGGAATGATTCCGAGAGTCGGAATTGATGAATCACGTCAATGCAGAATTGTCCGCCTCAAAATGGACAATGCTGAGATATATTGGACAAGGGAAAGGATAACTTGTATTACGCTCATGATGGATCCCCCCTTCCTTTTTATTCTTCGTTCATAAAACATGTCCATGTTCCTGCCGGGGTCCAGCCCAGCTACACCGCGAGTTGGTTTGGAAGGCAGAATGAGCATACCTATGAGCAGGATCAAGTCGATAGATGCCAGGAATTCGGACTCGATTGAAGTGCACGACGGACAGAGAAGCTGTCGCCCTTCACGCAAGTGACAGCAAGTCTTGGCATGCATTATGTCATCATCAACAACCGGACGAACAAACTATGCGTGCGGCACGTGCACAAAATGCTCCACAATCCACCAGTTCATGTCTGCAACTCTCTTTTGATAACATGCCTCGATGAACTCCAGCTCCGGTCGTCGCCTCGTTGACCTCTCCATCTACTAATTTTCACCCAACTACACCCCCAACATACCCACCATGGATCCTGCCCGCGAACTTATGATCAAGCAAGTCGATGCTTCCCGCGGACTGCAAGTCGTACACATTTACATTGACAATTCCAACATCTATACCGAAGGACAGAGAACATCCGCCCAGGTGCGAGGTCTCAAGGTCCCGCTCGACTACAGCTGGCGGTACAATCCCGGCCAACTGAGAGAAGTCCTCACGCGCCAATTCGAATCTGCAGACTCCGACATCACATTCGATATCGCGCTCTATGGATCCACGTCCCCTGAGGTAGAGGCCGTGTGGACCGCCATGGGCGCTGGGAATGTGCGGGTGATCAAGTTCCGGCGGAGCAGTTGGACAGGTGGTGAAAAGAAGGTCGATGCGCAGATCATTGCCGATGCGACGGCAAAGGCGGCGGATGACTTCTATCAAAAGGTCAAGAGCGAGTTTGTGATTGTCTCTGGTGATAGCGACCTGCTACCCGCCGTGGAAAAGATTGTGGAGCGGAACTTGCGAGTGCATGTATGGGCTTGGAGGAGTGGTATGGCGAGCGATTACAGGCGTCACGGCAACGAGATGATCTTCCTGCACGAACTCGACCCGCACCTCGATGAAGTTGGCTTCCGTATCTCTAGTTGGGTCGATCGGACTGCCATCGAAGCTAACGACGTCCCCGTGCTCGACTCCGCGCTTAAGAGTAACGGTGGTATTGAGGTAGCGACCAAGGACGGGTCCGCAGCGAGTAGCGGGCCGGAGAAGAAACGGAAACTGTCGCAAACCAACGAGCGAAAGCCAGGCGGACGGTGTCTATGGGGAGCATATTGCCAATACCTACCGACTTGCGTACACGGCCACACCGAGGCTGAAAGGCAGGAGGTCAGAACTTCCGGCAAAAAGACAGCGAGAAAGTTCAAGATGTGCGCCACGAAAGGATGCACACGGAAGGCTTGTCACTATGCCCACAAGATGGGAGAGTTGCTCTGTCCCACTTGCGGTCAGGTTGGAGTGGGACACCAAATGGCTGAATGTCCAGAACGATAGACGAGGAAGGGACCAACGGACGCTATGGTGTGTGTATTAGGGACGGTCATAAGAATATGGAGAGGCAATGTAAGACAGGGATGACCCGGGTGCAGCTTGCTTTAGCCCGCGAACGATTTTCTGCATCGGACCCCTGTGTTGCGAGCTTCCGTGACATCTGTAGGCGGGATTATCGCAGACGTTAGGTGCTGATAGTCCGCCTTTGGGGCCAGCCAAGAATGTCGTCTGCGGCCAGCTCTACGGACTTCTGGCAGGATGCAGGTGTGGAAATGAGATCCGACGTAAGACGAAGATCATCCCACCATTACTGCAAATGGTTGCATCAGCCATGCTCGGATAGTATGGGAAGGAAGTATTTGAGAATAAAGTAGTTGATATCGATCTCGCTCATGGTGGGACCGCGAGCGGTTTGCCGTTGGCGAGCAGTCTACTGAATGTATGTTGACGGGGTGACGAGAGACGGCTTCGGTGGGCTCCAACGATGATGCCGGTGATACTTTCGCCGATGGCTGCACACGAGTGCTCTCTTTTACAAGTCATCCACCGAGGAGGATAAGACGTCCTTGTATACCGGACCACCGGTCTCGCGATGAGCCTGGCGCGCGGCGCCCAGCAGCGCTCAGAATATGCAGCCCAGACAAGCCTCGCGGTTCGCTTGTTGACGCTGCTGGCTGCATGCGACTCGGGGTGTCAGCAACGTCGCGTGGTTTGTTTATCCACAGACCAACACGCGACCCTTTCGCGAGCGCGCCGCGTGCGTGGGCGGCGGAACCAGCCAGTGGGATCCATCGGTGGCGCAAGGCTGTGTGGGTGGTGCGGAGTCGGGCAGCAAATTTGATGATCCGTACGAAGATCGTCATCTTTCATGGCGCGGCAGCGGGAAGACCAGCGCAGCGGTCGCATTGGTCAGCAGCCCTCGATTCCGACGGCGGCGAGCAAGGAGCAAAGCGCAATCTTAACAGCGTTTGCTAGCGAGACATGGGGCCGGCGGGAACGTCTACAAAACGACAGTGAGCCGTTTGGCAAGGCAATTCGGAGAGGCTCCATTCTGCCAGGATGTGAGGGTCGTCAAACGGCAGATGGGCTGCAAACGCCAAGTCTCTGGAAGCCGTGAGGAAGCAAATAGCCGGCATGTGTGTGCAGTCTGCCCGCAAACTGTAGCTGCAGGCTTGAAACGGGTCGTCAACGGCGTTCGGAGCTTCAGTCCGGTCTGGAAGCGGCAAGAGGATTGGGGCAGCTGGACGATGTTCATCGACGTGCAACCACTCAGGCATG
>Ga0247803_1001338_pt1 | contig 12937 bp, 7 predicted proteins | sample UWRJL014104B1_FD_180928 | JGI IMG/M metagenome (GOLD analysis project Ga0247803, IMG submission 180928) | Plant litter microbial communities from Arlington Agricultural Research Station in Wisconsin, United States - UWRJ-L014-104B-1 | ecosystem: Environmental > Terrestrial > Plant litter >...
GTGAGATAGTTCCCCCGGGCAAGGCCAATCTCAACACCCAGCTCGAGGCGAGCCAGAAAATCATCTTTGTTCTCGCCGAACCTGTTCTCAACAACCGTAGGAGGTAGAGAGTTGACTGCAGAGTAGAAGATGGCAAAAGCCATGGGATGGACCTCCCTAATGTAGTTGGGAAGTTTCCGCAGCAAAGTGGGTTTGTGGGTGATTCTGACCATAGGATCGACGTTGCTAAAGTAGACTTCGAGTAACGCATCTCGATGTTCTTGGGTTTCTGGAAGTACTGACTCAAGGGTGATACCGATCTTGGCTCGGCCTAAGGAGAGTAGATGGATGAGGTTATTTCGCGTCGGTCCATCGTGGCCTTCGTCGGTCTTGTCGCCTAGGAGAGCCTTGATGTCTTGTATCTGTTGCCCGTATCAATGCTGATCTATTGAGCGGGCGCAAAGAAAAAATCGGAAAAGCATGAATGCAGCTTTACTCACCTCTTCAGCCAAAAGCGCATAATGCAACGAAGAGACAAATTGAGACTGCTCGCCATCTAGAAGCAGAGTGCCATTATAATTGTCGGACGACATGCCCGCATTCTGCGAAGTCTGGCTGTTCGAAGAAGGTGAGAATTTCGATTCTGTATCAAGCTTCTCGGTCCCCTCTCCATTATGACCGGATGGCGGCGGCTTTGCTGCCTGCCCAGAGACTGCTTTCTCAAGAAGCAATTCAAGTCGGTCCAATCGCGCCTGGACATCGCCGCCTTTTGCGGGTTTTCCGGTCCCAGCGAGAGGCGGTTTAGAGATCCTGCCGGCACCCGAGGCCGCACCTGGCATCGAGTCTGTCGCATAGGTGCACACGTGGTTTCCACGAGTACAGGCACCACATACTGGATGGCTGTGGTCGCACCGCACTTTCCTTCTCCTGCACGTGAGACAAGATGCAATGACTCGTTGTCGCCCGCCGGAAGGTTTCCCGCTAGATTGGTGGGGGGACTGCGATTGCGAACTGGTCGCTGAAGTATCCATGATATTCACGCGGAAGGTCCGGACGCGTGGATTTGGCTCATCAAGGTGTTGTCGATGCTGTCAGCGCCTGACAGTTTACGAAAGGTTCAAGAGATGCCTGTTAAGGTTAGCGTTCCTGATGTATCGGCACGTGGTGCACCTTTCCCTTTTTGTCCTGATATATATTTTTACATGTGATCGTTTAGCTCCATCACAACCTCGTTTGAGGCAGTGACCTCGAACCCACGGAGTTAAATTAGTCGTATCGCCGAACTTTTGCATATAGGATTCGACAAACGCGCGTAAATTTTTGTCGTTTGCAGCAACCTAAATAACTCCCACCAGAAAGCAAGATGCTGTGATCTGCCCTGAATTGGAGAATGGGTTTCGAGGTATAGGTTTGACCCGGAAAATACTTGAGTTTGGAGATTGTGCGGAGGAGAAGAGGAACGCCGAACGTCCTGCGTCACTGCGAGTGCTAAGCCACTTTTGTTCTTTCCTGCGGAATTATCACCTAGAACGTGTGTACTTCGTTGATCGGAATATCAGGCGTCCATCAACTTTGTACCACGTTTGCTAAATGGACGATCATCAGCACTACCCGCCAGCCAATCCAATTAACCGCTTTAGTGTACTGCCGGCCCTTCGTGGTAGATCGGTACTCAATCAGCGTGCTTCTAGGTGGTAACAAGCGGTCTGCTTATGGTGGCCCGTGAGCCATTGTTACAACTTGCGGGGTGTTGCTGGCATCAGCCGGCCGGAGCGGCAGAATGCGGTTACGCGCAACATTGAGATATATAAAGCGGTGTGTACGGTCACTCTGCATCGCTCCGTAAGTTTCATACAGTTGATTCAGGTCTTCGATTCAAGAACAAATACCAACTTCACACAATGCACCACCAGCTCTTCATCAACAACGAGGTCCGTATCCATTGATCTGTCTCCAGAGGTGTCTCAATCCACAATGTCTCATACTAGATGCTGCGTTCTTTTGGATCTACGACGCATTTTGCACCGCCTCAAGGTCATGTGCAATACATTCGCTAACGTTGAGGACCTCAGTACGTTGACGCCAAATCTGGCGAGACCCTCAGCCTCTACAGTCCGCACGATGAATCTCTCGTAGCAGACAATATACAAGTGGCCGGTCAAGCCGATGTCGACGCCGCCGTTGCCGCTGCACGAGCAGCTTTCAAAGGCGAATGGTCCACATGGACTCCTACGCAGCGTACTAAGGCGATGAACAAACTGGCCGATCTGATCGATGAGCATGCCGAAGAGCTGGCACTCTGGGAGAGCAAGTGCATGGGCCAGCCTGTCGGAATCGCGAAGATGGTAGTTGGGATGTGTTCATCGGCATTTAGGTGTAGGTAGCCTACTAAGCTGCATCAAGGAAAGGGTATAGATGATGGCTAACGTGAGCCAGACTACAGTGGATGGACGGACAAACTTGCTGGTGAGCAGTATCCGGCGGGGGCAGATGGAGTATACAAGGTATAGCACTGTGTCACATATCTTGGGAAGGCAGTGGCTAATACGCAAGCAGATTGTACAGTATGATCCCATCGGTGTCTGCGCTGGTATCGGCGCCTGGAACGGCTCCTCGCTATTTGTTGGCCTCAAAGGCGCTGCCGCGTTAGCAGTGGGGTGTACTTTCATTTACAAAGGGTCCGAGAAGAGTCCGATCGGCGTCTTGCAACTCGGTGAGCTAGTCAAGGAGGCTGGTTTTCCGCCGGGTACGTTTACTGTTTATAGAGGGGCTGCGACATGCTGATGAGATGATAGGCGTGCTCAACATCATTACCGGTGATGGTAAGACCGGAGCCATGCTCGCTAGCCACATGGACATCAACAAGATCTCCTTTACTGGATCCGTGTTCACTGGGAAAAAAGTCCAGGAGCTCGCCGCCAAGAGCAATCTCAAGAGAGTCGTGCTGGAGCTCGGGGGTAAATCGCCCAGTCTCATCTTCGCAGATGCCGACATCGACAACGCTCTCCAGCACCACAGCCAGAACTTCCTTTTCAATTCTGGACAGGTGTGCGTGGCAGCAACGCGTACCTTTGTGCACGAGGATATAGCCGCGAAGTTTATCGAGCAACTGAAAGTCAAATTCGAGCAGTTCTCGCACACCATGGGCTCGCCCCTTGAGTCGAACACGTTCCTCGGTCCCTTGGCAGATGGTAAACAGTTCGAGCGCGTCATGTCGTTCTTGGAGATTGGAAAGAAGGAGGCCGAGCTGGTCACTGGCGGCGTGCGAAAGGGCGACAGCGGCTTCTACGTCGAGCCCACCATCTTCCTGAACCCCAAGGACGATGCGCGCATCTACCGTGAGGAGATCTTCGGTCCCGTCATCACCCTCAGAACGTTCAAGACGGAAGAGGAGGCCATCGAGCTCGCCAACGACACGAGCTTCGGCCTATCGTCGTGCATCTTCACCAACTCGTTGAGCCGTGCCCTCCGCGTCTCCAAGAAACTGGAAGCCGGGGTGGTGAACATCAATACTTCTAATGTCATGGGTATGGATACGCCATTTGGCGGTTGGAAGCAGAGTGGGCTTGGTCGAGAGGGTGGTCGACAGGGTCTGATGCATTACGTCGAGTCCAAGACGATCAACATCAGGTAAGTTCCTCGGAACGTGTGCTGCGGGGGATGCGCTGCTAACGTGAGTAGTTTGAATGTCTGAAAGTCCTCGATTGTGGTGTAAGTAGACAACAAAAAGGGGGAGGTTGGGCAAACGCGGGGAATCCAGCCTGAAGGACGAGTCGTTACGCAGCCAATGGGACCGGTGGCGCTCTTTGATACTGTTCTCTGCATTGCTTGTGACGAAATGTGATGTGTAGCGTGTAGCCCTCTACCATGGGATACCTGTTGCGATGGCATGTCCATGGGTCGAGGTGGAGTCGTGACAGGGGTCAGCTGGATGCGAATCCACACCACCAGATGAGAAACAGATGGCCGGCTGCAACTCGCGCCATTGCGTGCCGCCCGCGGCCAGCCACGAAGCAGGGGGCGTGAGGCAAGCAATTGTTTGACAAACTGTTGCAGGTGTCGCTGATTTAAGTTCGCATGTTTGGGAACAGGCCATCCAGTGCCTGATCGGATAAACAGTGCAGCCGACACGGGCCTGCAGCGGCGAACCGCCCGTCACACGTCCAGAATGCCCTCGTCCCGCCGCTACCGGCTGTGAGTGGTCCGCTACGACAAGCATCGCGGCCACCCAAGGCTGGAGGCGTTCGGGGAGCCTCTTCCATGCGTCGGCGTCGCATATCATATGAGGGGCGCGGTCCCCAGCCGACTCTTTTTACACACCTTCCAGCGGCGGCCACTGCGGTGCGCTGAGACTGTCTTGCTTCACTACCCACAGCATGTTTGCGGGGCATGGCGGAACTCGATCCTGGTGCGCGCCCTCCCACTTGCGTAGCTAGACATTGATGAGCTGACCACAGTAGCCGTCCGTAATTCAACGCTCAGCGCCCTCAAGAACTCCTGCCCCTCGGCCGAGTTCCTCGACTCCAGTCCCGCCAGTCCTGCCAGTCCCATGAACCACAATCCCTTCGCCGATGCGGATGCGGAATGGTCGGATGAAGAGGAGCTGATACCCAAAAGCCGTCGGAAGACACAATACGTGCCTCCCCAGGTGAGGGTCACGGCTGTCGCGCAAGAGGATGCATGGTCGTCAGGCTCGCAGTCGCCCAGCCCAAACCGCCTGTCGGTCAATGCCTCGCCGCTCATACCCCCCAAATCGCCGTCGCGGCCGGACGTTCGCGCCGGAAGCAGTCAAGACGATTTGGTACAACGCTTCTACCAGGTCACGCGCGAACGGGATGCCCTGCGGAAAGAGCTGCAGCGACAGTCGATGGGCCCGCATGGCATCCCTGCGCATGCTTCCGTGGTGTACAAATCCGAGGAAAAGACGCTTATTGAGGAGCTGCACTCGTTGCGCTACGAGATTCGCATCTGGAGCGAGGACTACTTTGGTGGCCCGCCGTCTTCGCGCAGCAAACGGCCGCACATGCACTCGGCGCGAGAGTTGTTCGGCTCGCTCACGGACAACTACAAGGCTTATCTGAAGCATGACAAAGACCGGCCGTTGCTCATCCAAGCCTTCATTTGGTCGAAGCTGCTGCAGCGCATATTCAGCAATCTGAATAAGGGCTGCGGTTACATTTGGGCAGGGAAACTCGGTGATAGGAAGCTAAGACCGATCAATGACACCCTGCGGAAAGGTATCTTTTTTCCTCGAAGTTCTCTGCCGCATTCCGCTCATCATAGCCTCTCAGCCGTGAAAAACGAAGAACAGGCCGAGGAGTACCACCATTGGCGCTCCATGACGGTCAACCTCCTCGTGCCCCAGATCGACGGCAAATGGAGCCCCACTTTTGACGCTGCTCCCGTTTTGAAATGGATTCGCCGCTTCTCCAGCCGTTTGCGGCGGAAGTTGCGCCCTTGGTCTACGCAATCTCTTCGCCTCGGCAAAGACCAACTCTACACCATCGTCTCTGCATCTGTCGCTCTCGATCTGAAGATGAAGAGGCAGCGCGCAGATTACCGCTTTGTGACGTTCACAGGCGGTAGGCCGAATCAGTTCTGGGGCTATGGCTTCTACGACTCCGAGATGGAGGATATCGAAACAGAAGATGAGGAGCGGGGCAGGAGGGTACAGCTGAGCCTTTCGCCGGCGCTTGAGCGATGTGGGAATGCGAACGGCCATGTTTTCGACCAGAACTTCATCTTGGTCAAGGCCGATGTGTCGTGTAAGCGGCTGGCAGAGAATAGACTGCAATCCAGTAAAAGAGCTGGTACAAGAGGTGGCATTCGTGGTGTGATGAGCTCGTGGAATAGGTAGTACTAATGTGGATCTTGAAGGAAGATGCGGCAACGCTGTACCTTGAATCGTAACACTTTCTCACCTTTCGGGCAATCCCCCCACTGCTGCAGGCGTTCTAGTCTAATGTGTTGCTGAAATCCTTGGCCTGGGAAGATTGTCGGGCGAATTTACGGGCCCATGACGGCGACTGGGGTAATCCACATCATCATTGCTTGGGGTACAAGCGGAGTCGATCAACATGCGCACATATAGGAAGCGCGAGTTGAGAAAGGCGGTCAAACAACGCAATCACCATGAGAAGTCGCGAATACGCTGGATGTTCAATTGTGTACACCGTGTGAACGCGTGCGATCCTTCTCCATAGCAAAGCTGAAAGCAACGTCATCAGCCTAATGGTTCTCCCCACGGCTGAGCCTCATAGTGTTAGCGTCGATTTTTTGCGGGGAAGCATGCATACTAGGACCATATAAGTCGCCGATTCCAGGATCATGAGGAGAATCAAGACCATCGCCTGAGCGTGCACATGCAAGCCAAGTAACGCGGTTCGGGGTTGTTTGGGTTTTTAATACCTCGCTACATGGTAGACAACTATATAGCCGGCTAGATATCCTACCGTTTGGAAACCAGAAGCTTCCGCATCTTGTACGCGAACTCTAGTCATTATGGTTCCTTACGCTTCTCTCGCGATTCTTGGATGCTTTCTTGCGTTAGGGTCTGCGGAAAATGCGACTTCCACATATTCCCAGACCGGTGTTCCGACAGGTACACCGTTGCCAGGAAATTATGCGGGCCCGCTGCGCCCACAAGTACATTTCAGCCCTCCACAGGGTTTCTTGAATGACCCAAATGGCATGTTCCTTGATGCAGAGGGAGTATACCATTTGTATTACCAGTGTACGTCTCCTTTCCGTCCCCTCATGTTCCTCAGCTCAGTCTAACATCTTTCAGATAACCCCACCGCAAACGTGGCAGGAAACCAACACTGGGGCCATGCTACAAGTCGAGATCTCTACAGCTGGACGAACCAACCAATCGCCATCTTCCCAGGCAGTCCCACCGAAGGCATCTTCTCCGGCTCCGCTGTCATCGATTCAAACAACACCTCCGGCTTCTTCCCTGAACAGGACAATGGCGTCGTTGCTATATACACCGTCAACACACCCGAGCGCCAGACTCAAGACATTGCCTATTCCTACGACAACGGCTTTTCCTTCATCAAGTATGAGAAGAATCCCGTGATCCCGAGCGACAGCAACCAGTTCCGCGACCCAAAGGTGATTTGGTATGAGCCGACGAATCGCTGGATCATGGTCGTTGCGTACCCCGTCGATTTCGAACTCGGCATCTTTTCCAGCCCGAATCTCATCGATTGGACGCCTGAAAGCAACATTACTCGTATCGGCTTGACGGGCTTGCAGTACGAGTGCCCCAACATGGTCGAGATGCACGTAGATGGTGGAGAGGACGACGAAACGCATTGGGTATTGCTTCTCTCTATCAACCCCGGCGCTCCGCTTGGTGGGTCCATCACTGAGTACTTCATTGGCGATTTCAATGGAACTCACTTTATACCTTCGGATGCTACGACTAGGTTCACCGACTTCGCCAAGGACAACTACGCCGGCCAGTTTTTCTACGGCATCGGCGCAAACAAGGACCAGGTTAGCATCAACTGGGCAAGCAACTGGCAATATACCAACGTCGTACCAACTGCCGGTGAGGCTGTTGGTGATGGGTTCCGCAGCGTAATGTCCGTCGCTCGGGGTCATTATCTTAAGGAACTACCCCGTCAAGGTCTCGCACTCATTTCGTATCCATACGACATCTTCTCCATTGTTGAATCTGAATTTGCACTCAACAACACTATGGGCAACGGCACCGTCTTTGTGGACTATTCTAACGTCCAATCCGGCGCTCTCTACTTTGAAGCCAACATCACCGGCCTCACCGACTCATCCTCCCTCTCCGGAACCCTTAACTTTACCTTCTCCTCATCTGCCTCCGGGGAATCTGTCTCATGCGGCACATACATATCTTCCGGCGACGTGTGGCTCGATCGTGGCCACACAGACGGCTTCTCCGACCCCTTCTTCACCGATAAATTTTCGCAGACTGGTTTGTACCGCGAGGAACTAGGCGAGTGGCGCATTTCAGGCATCATTGATAGGAGTATCATTGAGATCTTTCTCAATGAGGGCGAGTTGGGTGCGTCGAGCGTCTTCTTCCCGAATAGCCCGTTAGACACGATGGTTTTGAGGATTGGTGGGATTAATGAGTCGGCGACGGCTAGTGTGGGAGTCTGGGGTTTGAAGGCAGTTTGGGAGGAGATGGGGGATGTGAATGGGACGGTTTTGGGGAACGTTACTGAGGTGGCTGGGAATGCGACGAATCGTTTGTTGTGAGGAAGTAGGTGCTTGTTACATGTAGATGTTCATCGACTCTTGCTGGCTATCCAGAACATTGCAATCTGAACTTTGGAAATACACAGTGCGTCGCGATAGCAAGACGATATGGAAGGCCACTGAACATGATGTGAACTATAAGAACAAATGCATATACTGAAGCTACCTTAAGATATAATATAAACCGAGAAGCTAATATAAACCGAGAAGCTAAAATGTGAAAGAAGACTGACGCAGACCCAACTAACTCTATCGGTCCTCACCCACCATCTCTGTTCTACCCCCTTCAGCTCTCCCATATCTTAGCCTTGCTCTTCCCCACAACGACCTTCGCCAACGCCTCAATACTTCCACTAGCCAGCAGCTCCAACACCTGCAAGCTTGCCTCAAACATCCTGGTAATGAAATTCCGGACCTCGATCGCCGTTAAGCTATCAAGCGGATAATGGCTCAATGCCCTGGTGACGTCCAACTCCTCAGGCTCCATAGATATCACCTCCGCGATCTTCTCAACGAGCGCATTGCAGACAACTTGCTCCGCCTCAGCGCGCGTGGGCGTAGCTTTGAAAGCTGCGCTCCATGAAACTTTAGCGGCGGCGGTGGTCGTTGTAGCAGCTTCAGCGGCTTGTAGGAGGTGGATGAATTTAGCATCGTTTGACCAGAAGGGGCGCATCGTGGGTGTAATTCGCATGCCAGTGATGGGATGCCCGTTACAGCTAGCCATACTGCCTTCAATCGAAGCGTGTATGAGGCTCAACACTTCAGCCTCGCATATGGTATCGCTTCCCAGATTCCTCGCGACTTCAGCGGCTTTCTCCGCGTCTTCGGCTAGGTATCCGGCATCCGAGACGGCGGTGAGATCGATGGACGTCGCATTGATGCCTTGACGTTGGAGGTATTGGGCGAAACCGTTGAGGAAGGTGTTAGCTGCTGCGTACGCGGCTTGACCACGGTTTCCCACAGCACCTGCGGCCGAGGAGATGCAGATGAAAAAGTCAAGAGGGGCGTTGACTGCAGAGAGCGCATCATAAAAGTTCCGGGCGCCCTTAACTTTCGACTCGATGACTGCCTTGTACTGGTGATGCGTCATTTTCTCGAATAGAACGTCATGGAGGACCATAGCGCCGTGGACAATACCTCGCACAGGAGGGAGGTCGTTCAATCCGGATGATATTAGCTGTTCGACATCGGACCGGTCTGCTACATCGCAACGACGGACGATGATAGCTGCACCGGCAGTGTTAAGAGCATCGATCTGGTCCTTTGCTTTTCCTTTGAGTTCGCCGCTTCTTGAAAGAAGAACGATGTTCTTTGCGCCTTTGCTGACCATCCATGTGGCCATACTGCGTCCAAGCCCACCTGTGCCGCCAATAAGAACGTACGTTGCGTCAGTCCGAAGTAGAGCGTTATTGTCTACAACTCTTGGTGCCTGGTAGCGCGTTAGAAGCGTTTCGTCGTCCGATAGATGAGATACTTACCATGACCATGTCGTCGTCTTGTGGTACAACAACAACCTTGCGGTTATCGTCTGTGCGAAGACTCTGGAATGCCGCTGCAAGCCCAGAGACTTGATACGTTTTGGCATCGAAGATGGACTGTATCTTCCCATAACGGAGCAATTTCGCCGTGTCAGCAAGCGTACGCTCTACAATCTGCGGACGATGTGTCGCAAGCGCTGCAATGTCCACCGAAAGCACAGTGGCATTCTTGTCGAGCGGCATGTCTCCAAGCGTAACATTTCCGGCGCCAACATTGACAAAGCGGCCAAAATTTGAGAGGCAGTTCCATGTCGCTCGGAGTAGGCGGCTTTCGGAGAACGTATTGAAGACCACATCGACGCCTCGGCCGCTCGTTGCAGTCTTCACGCGCTCAGCAAAGGTCTCGCTGCCAGCATACCATATTTTATCTTCCAACAAGTCGAATTCCCGCATTAGCAGATCTTTCTCATCGGCACTCTTCACAGTCGTCCATGCCTCGGCGCCGATCATTTGCGCGAGAGCAAGACCCGCTTGGCCGGTTGCGCTCGCGGCGTCGTGAATCAGGACTGTTTCGCCCTCTATGAGTCTAGCTTGATCTATCAATGCATAGGACGCCGCACAATATGCCTTCGGGATCGTTGAGGCCGACTCGAATGAGATATGATCCGGAAGTTTGAACACCGACCGAAAGTGAGCACGCTCCACCGTGGACAGCGAACCGTTGGGCGCGAATGCCGCAACACGGTCGCCTACCTTGATGTTGGGGACTTCGGAGCCGACAGCGGTGACGATACCGCTCGGCTCCATGTCTATTCCAGAGTCGGCTGAGCTACCTCGCGGACTAAGTCCGACAGCTTTGACTTGGAAAGCAACATGGTCAACGGGAAGCGAAATCCCTATGCTCTTGTCGTCTTCGAAATGAACGTCTTCGAGCACACCTGGAGTAGAAACTATTGCCTTGAGCGGCCTGTTGAGATCTGTGAAAGATGCCGATTCCAAAGCCGGCGGATGTATCTTCCTGTCAACGAACTCGTTCATGGCCTCATCGTTGACGACGCGTGGAGTGAGCAGCTTGCCATCACGCTCCATGAATTCCGCTTCTTCAACCATTGGCTTTGATGAAAGTGTTGCAGCGAAGACGTCGAGGAGTGTTTGGATGGCCGTACATCCGCCGAGATCGGTATGCGAATCAAGATCAAGAGTGATGAACTTCATAAGTGTGCCCTCCGAACGTAGAGATCTGCTCAGACCCGCAATCATGTTCGCGTCTGGATTGGTCGAGCTTGCATATGCCCCTTGGACCACCCAGAGAAGGCCCTGAACGGTCGTGAGCAGGCACTGTAGGGCTTCGAAGTCCGCCGCATCGAGATTCGCGAGGAGTGGCTGGCTAAGTTCCGAAAGGACAATGCATAGCTTGTCTTTGGCTGCAGCTGCGATGAGCGTGAGCGAGCCCGTGGTGGGTCGAGTCCCGGTAAGGTCGGCAAGAGCGTCTGAAAGGGCAGAAGCCATCAAAACTTGGGACTCGTTGTCGCCATGAACAATCACAACTTCAGCATCGAACTGAGCTGGGGTGATACCATTTGTCGCGGTCTCCAAAGGCTGCAAAGCAGGCTCCCATTCGGTCTTGTAACAAAGCTCACGGGGACCCTCAGCCTCCGTGTCCATGGCCTTCTCCAAGATAGGTGAGATCGAGACATCTTCGACCACGACCAAAGCTTCCTTGGGATCATGAACCGAAGTAGCGAACATGGTAAGTTTACTTGAGCTGACGTTTGACAGAGACCCGGAAGGCGCACAGTAGGTTTGCAAAGGGCCGCCAGGCTGCTGTAGATGCTCGCACAATTTGGAAGAGATGGTCACCTTGCCGATGGATGAAGGTAGATGTACCGTATCGAGAGGCCCATTTGTGCTCAAAACTGGCCAGTACATCGATATAATCGTCTCTAAGAAAGTGGGATGTATGATGTAGTTCGTTTCGTGATGGTGAGGCATATCCGCTGCAGTATCAGCTAGTGTTATCCGAGCAACAGAGGCACGCGGAGAGGCGTGACAATCGTCTATGCGCTGGAATGTGGTTCCATAAGAGACGCCGATTTCAGATAGTCGCTCGTATAACGGTTGAACAACAACTGGTTCGGTAGCTGCGTCGACGATGGTAGAGATCTTGCTGTGTAGGCTCCGCTGTCTTGCCTGCGTTGAGCGAAGTCCATCAACGGCGTTTAAATCTGCACTTGTACATGACACTAAGCCTGTGCAGTGCTCCGACCAGCCTTTGCTCTTCGACCACGATCGTATATTGAAGCTATGTGCGAGATTGGATAGAATATCGGTAGATTCTGGCCGCAGCGTTATCGTCATCTCCAAGTCTTCTTCCGTCAACATTACGGGTGTTGTCACGCTGAGACCGCGGATTTCCAAGCTGTCGTATTGCACGTCCTTTGTCTTTGCCGCTTGAGCCATTGACTCAAGCGCCATGACGGCGAAACCTGAAATTGGGAAGATGGTGACGCCTTGCATTTGGTGGTGGCGAAGCCACGGCAAGTCATCCAGTCGGACGATGTTTCTCCACGTGGGCTCCAGATCATTTGAGTATGGTGCAAGTACGCCGATTATGTCGTTTCTAGGGGCATCGTGGAACTTGTGGATCTGAGTAAGACGGGACTCGTGGTAGAAAGAAGATGAATGATTCCAAGGGTAGCGAGGCATATCTGTAAGTACCTGTGGTGGCCTCTCCAGGGGTGTGGGGAAGTTGATAGCTCCCATACTGAGCGAAGCACCTTTGACGAAGAGTGTTCCTGCTAGCGCGAGAGCTGTTTGAACTGCCTCTTTCTTTCTTGCAAGCACAGAGGAATAGGCGATTTTGGTGGCTGGGCCTCCGACATGTTTGAGAATCTGCTTGATTGGTCCTTGCAGTGCGGCATGGGGCCCAAGCTCGACCAGGAAGTCGACGCCTGTCTTGAATTCGCCTACAGGTTTGCACATGCTCTGAACTGCTTCGTCAAATCGCACGGCGCACGTTAGGTTTTGCACCCAATAGGTCGCATCCAACTCAGAACTCGTGGCCAGGCGACCAAGCAATGAGGAATGAAATTTGATTTCCGTCCGTTGTGGAGATTGGAGCTGGAGAAGAGACTCGGTGTACTCTTTTGCGACAAGGTTCATGTGGTGCGAGTGGTATGCTGTGTCGACTTGTAGCTTCCGTGCGAACATACCAGGATGCACTTCTTCAATGATGGCCT
>Ga0247803_1001339_pt1 | contig 12936 bp, 8 predicted proteins | sample UWRJL014104B1_FD_180928 | JGI IMG/M metagenome (GOLD analysis project Ga0247803, IMG submission 180928) | Plant litter microbial communities from Arlington Agricultural Research Station in Wisconsin, United States - UWRJ-L014-104B-1 | ecosystem: Environmental > Terrestrial > Plant litter >...
CAAACGTTGTAATTCTTAACGATGCTCCTGCGTCAACCAGTCCTCACTCACTGCCATCTGGAAGCGCCAAATAAAAGGCCATGAAAGAGTGTGCTTGTTTCAGTTTTATCGATCTGCGTGTGACCGACAGGCTGGCAAGTTTTGAAAAATGAAGATAATGGAAGACTTTTTTATCTTCGTTTTTCGGGTGCAGTTACTGCAAAACTTGAAAGATGGCTTTCCTCAATCAAAAGTTCATTCCAATTGACAATTTCCCGACTGTCATTCCTGGATATTTCTGATAGAGTTTTGTTGAAAATTTCTTTAATATCTGGGATATAATGTTTTTCAAAATCCTCAAAAACAGACATTGAAAAACTGGAAATATTCCCAATGGAATAGGCTGGATTGAAACCATAAGAAACGGGAAGTATCTTTCCTGATTCTTCGATGACAATCGTATCCAGTAAATCGGCCAGTTTTCCGCCTTGTCCGCAACTTCTTTCAAATCCGCTTACAATTTGAGGATATGCCAATAAATAATCACGATGGAGCATGTCCAGTTGTACGACCATTTGGCCGTTATATTTGCTCACCAGATAATGGCCCAGAATGAATATTTTATGAGCCAGATCTTCGTCAATAGCCTCACTTGTCAAAGTATCCAGCGCCCGGCCATACATTTCCAATGGATGAAGTTGAAGTAATTTGGCTCCATTTGAAAAGGCAAACTCACCCAGCCAGATTAATGAATTCCAGCTTTCGGGAGTTACCGTATGTATGATTCCAAACGGTTTGTTTAAGTTTTTCAGCACTTCCAGACCTTGGCAGGTTTTATCAAATGCACCGGCCTGGTTTCTGATCTTGTCGTGAAGTGGCTGTGGACCGTCAATACTGATTGCAATGAGATCGACAAATTCCAGTATCCTTTTTGCACGCTCTGATCGCAGCAGCATGCCATTTGATGCCAGCGTATTTTGGTATCCAATGGATTTTGAAAACTTTAATAGCTCTTCAAGATCTTTGTAAAGAAACGGCTCTCCACCAGAAATTGAAATGTTGTTAAAACCCTGCTCCCAGGCATACGCAAGAAAATTTTTCAGATCGGATAAATTTAGAACATCCTGATGACCAGGACCTGAAATGGAATAGCAGTGCAAACAAGTCAGATTACACTTTTTGGTGGGGTGAATCTGAATGGTGCGAAATCTGTCGGGCAGAAGCCCGACAGATTCACAAAAGGATGTGGTCTCCTTTTGCATGGCTCAGTAACTTTCAACAATTCCTTTGAACCGGTATCCTTCGGGATTGATAATTCCGTAGGGAAATACTTCAAACTTTTGGAACAGAATGTTTCCGGGCTCAAATTTTTTCCAGAATTCTGGATCGATGATACCGTTAATCAGGACGCGGCTGTACCCCGGCTGTCCTTTGATGTAAACCTGATCGATTACCAGGCCCTGGTTTTTGAGGCCAACAATAGACGCTGAGATCTTTCTCAAAGATCCCTTATCCAACCCACCTTTTTCAAGCTTCGCCAATAGCGCCGCCTCGAATTTGTCATTTACTGGCATAACTGATTTTTTGTAAAAAAATGAATCATTACCCCGCAATACGTGCCAGGGAACCGCACGACTGTTTACAGCATTGCAATTTGAATACTTATGCAGTTTAATGAAAGAGTACAATTACGGGTTTTGGCGAATGCGTATTTTTACTGTGGTTAGGGGAATTACGTAAGAATTTGTGGCTGATTCCAATTTCCCCGTCTAAGTGGTGGTTTTTATGTTTGTGAATCTATTTCACAAATTATATCTTTACGTAAACAGGCGTCGCGGCGGCATTACCTAATGAGTCAAACCAGAAAAGGAAAGTTGATAGTATAAGGCGAGGGCTTATGAGGCTCGGGCAGTTCGTGCAATAACCTAACACTGTCGGGGTCAGGATTTGTAGGATTAAGGGATTTTCAGGATTAGGAAGGAACACCGCCGGGATTAAGATTAGTAGGATGGAAGGAATTTTCAGGATTTTGAAGTATTCAGAATGCTTTGAAGGCTAATCCTGAAAATCAAAAAATCTACAAATCCTGATTCGGACGAAGGAGGATTAAAAAAGGCCGCCCCAACTAAGGAGACGGCCTCTTCAACCCCTAAAATTAAATACGACAATCAACCTCAATTCCAGCCGCCACCCAATGCCCGGTAAATATTAACCGTAGCGTTCATCTGTTGCATTTTGGTTTCGACCAGGTCAAACCTTGATTCCAAAGCTTCCCTTTGCGTCAACAAAACTTCCATATAATCTGCTCTTGCTGAGGTGAAAAGGCGGTTGGAAATGTTGACCGACTCGTTCAGTGCAGCAACTTCCTTTGTTTTCAGATCAAAACTGTTTGCCAGATTGTTGATATTGGATAGCTGATTGGCAACTTCAATATATGCGTTCAATACGGTCCGTTCGTAATTGTAAACGGCCTGAATCTGTTTTGCATTTGCGCTGGCGTATGTTGCTCTGATCGCATTTTTGTTAATCAATGGTCCGGCTAAGTCACCTGCCAGAGAAGCGATCAACGACTCCGGCAATTTGGCAATATATGCCGGATTGAAAGCACGAAGTCCTAAACCTGCGTTTAAACTCAGAGATGGATAAAAATTAGCTCTCGCCACTTCCACATCGAGTTTGGCGGCGGCAAGTTCATTTTCAGCCTGTCTTACGTCCGGGCGGTTTTGCAATATCTGCGATGGAATACCTGCCTGCATAATATTTGGCACCAGATTCGTAAAATTTGCGCTGTCTCTCTGAACGGGCTGGGGATATCGACCCAGCAGAAAATTAATTCTGTTTTCTGCAACTGTAATCCGCTGTTTGATGTCGTATTGAAGATTTGTGGTATTTAAAACCTGTGCTTCAAATCTTTTGACGGCCAGTTCCGTAACGCGTGTCGCCTCTTTCTGCATTCTCACAATTTTCAAAGCATTGTTCTGAATCTCAATATTTTGCTGGATAATGGCGAGCTGAGCATCAAGCGCAAGTAGTTCATAATACGAATTGGCAATTTCAGAAATCATATTTGTCATCATGAAATTTCTTCCTTCAACCGAAGCCAGATATCTGGATACTGCTGCTTTTCTGGCATTGCGTAGTTTGTGCCAAATATCAACTTCCCATCTTGCAAAAGCTGCGACCCGGAAATCAGGCAAAAATTCGGGCGTTTCTTTTCCCGGTTTGATATCGGTAGTCGCTTCACTGGCACCCAGGTTGGTGTAGCGGCCAATCTTATCGACGCCAGCTCCTCCGCCTAATCCAACAAATGGCAAATATTCCCCTTTTCTGGCTCTGATTTCCTGTCTGGAAACTTCTATTTCCTGCAAGGTAATATTCAATTCCTGATTGTTTTTGAAAGCCGTATCGATCAGCGCAGTCAGGTAAGGGTCAGTGAAATAGTTTTTCCAGCTGATCTTCGCTGTGTTCGTTGAGTCCTGTGAGCCGTTATAACTCACAGGAGTTGTTCTGTTTTCGGTCCTGTGAACCAGGGGTGGAACACTGCAACCGGTATATATCAGGGCAAGGAATACCATCCCTGCCCAGCTTAATATTCTTTTATTGCGCATCATTTTGAGTTTCTTGAGTTAGAGAAAAAGTATCGACCGCTTGAACGAACCCTTCTGATAACGGACTGTCTTCTTCGTCTTTGATCATTTTTCGGCCATCAGCCAGCGTACCAAATATGAAGTACAATCCGGGGATGATGATAACTCCGAAAATCGTTCCGAAAAGCATACCTCCAAGGGCAGAAGCACCAATCGTGCGGTTCCCGATCGCTCCGGCACCTGTTGCACTGATCAGCGGGATCAAACCTGCGATGAAGGCGAATGACGTCATCAAAATAGGGCGGAAACGAACTTTGGCTCCTTCAATGGCTGCATTCAGGATCGTCTCTCCCTGTTGACGCTTCTGGACGGCAAACTCAACGATCAGTACGGCATTTTTACCTAACAAACCGACCAGCATGATCAGACCAATCTGAGCATAAATGTTGTTTTCCAATCCCATCAGTTTTAGTAACAGGAATGAACCAAATACCCCAACCGGAAGCGATAACACAACTGCCAGAGGAATAATGAAACTTTCGTACTGCGCTGCCAAAACAAAATATACGAAGGCCAATACAATCATAAATACAACCAGAGACTCATTTCCACGGATCGACTCGTCGTAGGAAAGACCTTCAAACGCCACATCGTATCCCTTTGGTAATGTCTTGGCAGCAACTTCACGAATCGCCTGGATCGCATCCGCCGTGGTGTATCCTTTGGCGGGAAGACCCTGGATCGCGGCTGAATTGTACAGGTTGAACCGGGTAATCTCATTGGGACCCTGTCCTTTTTTAAGCGTCATGAATGATGAGTAAGGCACCATTTCTCCCGCATCATTTTTAACAAAAAGCTTTAAAAGATCGGAGGGAAGCCTTCTGAAACTTGGGTCAGACTGCACGTACACTTTGAAAAACTGGTTAAATCTTGTAAACCCCTGTTCGTACGTACTACCGATCATGATGTTCAGGTTATCCATCGCTTTTCCGATAGAAACGCCTTTTTGCATGGCTAGCTGATTGTCAATCTGCAATTCGTATTGCGGATAATTCGCGGCAAAGAAGGTAAACAGACCTGTAAGCTCAGGACGTTTTGCCAGGTCTTCCATGAATTTCTTGTTGATTTTATCAAATTCAGCGTAATCTGTGTCGGATGTTTTATCCAGTAAACGCATGGAGAAACCACCCGAAGTACCAAAACCAGGGATTGCTGGTGGTTCAAAGAATTCAACCACGGCACCCAAACCTCTTGTTTTCGATTCCAGTTCTTCCATGATTTCCTTCACATTTTTATCACGGTCGTGCCAGGGTTTAAGGTTGATCAGACAAGTACCGGCGTTAGAACCCCGTCCTTCCGTCATAATTTCGTAACCTGCCAAAGATGACACCGATTCTATTCCGTGAACTTCTTCACAAATTTTCTGAAGACGTCTGGAGACCTCATTGGTTTTTTCAAGCGTTGATCCGGGGGGTGTCTGGATAATTGCATAAATCGTACTCTGATCTTCATTTGGAATAAATCCGGCAGGCAAAATTTTATTCACGTAAACGATTCCCGCACAGAATGCCAAAAGTACGCCCCAGGTAACAACCCTCCGACTAACAATCCGTTTCAGCAAGCCAACGTATTTTCCGGTAACTTTATCAAAACCCCTGTTAAAACTGTCGAGCACTTTGGTAAGTATGTTTTTCTTCTTCTCATGTCCATGATGATTTTGTAACAACATGGCGCACAATACAGGCGTAAGCGTCAGGGCGATCAGGGCCGAAATCACGATGGAACTTGCCATGGTAATCGAAAACTGACGGTAAAAAGTACCAACCGGTCCGGACATAAATGAAATCGGAAGAAATACAGATACCATTACGGCTGTAATCGCGATAATTGCTCCGCTGATCTCACCAAGTACTTTTTTCACTGCATTAAAAGGCGAAATGCCCGGCTCTTCTTCAAACTTTGCATGGACGGCCTCGACGACGACAATCGCATCATCGACCACAATACCAATGGCAAGTACAAGGGCAAAAAGTGTGATTAAGTTAATGGAAAGTCCAAAACCCTGGATCACAAAGAACGCCCCGATTAACGATACCGGCACCGCAAGGATCGGAATCAACGTGGAACGCCAGTCGCCAAGGAACACGAAAACAACCAGGGCAACAAGAATGAACGCATCCCGTAAAGTGTCAATAACCTGCTCGATAGACGCGTCCAAAAACTGGGAGACGTCATAGCTGATCTTGTAATCCACACCCGGAGGAAAGGATTCTTTCATCACGTCAAGCTTCTTTTTTACCTCTTCAATTACATCGCTTGCATTACTTCCATAGTTTTGCCGCAACACGATAGCGGCCGAAGCATGACCATCCAGATTGGAATAAATATCAAAAAATTCGCTTCCGAGTTCCACTTTGGCAATGTCTCTCAAATGGATGCTTTCCCCGTTTGAATTGGCCCTGACAATGATATTTTCATACTCTTCGGGCTTGTCATATCGCCCTTTGTAGGTAAGCACATATTCCAGCGACTGGGCTGCAATACCCGAGCTTTGGCCGATCCGGCCCGGGCGACCAACGATACTTTGCTCGCCAACCGCCTTCATCACTTCTTCGGTTGAAATATTGTAGGCACGCATACGCTCAGGGTTTAACCATAGACGCATCGCATATCTTCTGCTACCCAATATCTGCGCTCTCGCTATCCCTTTTGTCCGCTGAATTTCAGGGATCATTTTCACGGTAGCATAGTTGAACAGGAATTTTTCGTCAATACTTTTATCCTTGGAATAAAGATTGACGTACATCAGCATGCTTGGCTGAACGGGAGAAATGATAACACCTTCACGTTGAACAAGTTCTGGTAAAAGGGGCATCACCTGGTCCACCCTGGTTTTTACCCGGATTACGGCAACGTTGGGGTCCGTCCCGGGCTCAAAAATGATCCTGAGCGTTGCCTCGCCGGCACTGGTTGCGTCGGTAGCAATGTAGCGCATGTCCTGCACCCCGTTGATCGCCTGTTCCAGCGTAATCAGTGTGGATTTTACCAGTACATCGGCACTGGCACCAGGATAGGCTATGAAAATGTTAACGGTTGTCGGGGCGATATCCGGGAATTGGGAAATGGGTAATTTCTCAATCGCCAGGATGCCTACAAAGACTATCATGATCGAGATCACAATAGCGAATACAGGTCTTCGTATGAATTGATTGAACATGTCTTTTGCTATTTAAAGTGCCTGATTACTCGGCATATAGATTTAGATTAGAGATAACAGAATCTGGCCGAACGAATTTGGAGTGTATTTTTTCGTTCTCTTTTACCTGCCGCAAGCCTTCCAGAAGGATTTTATCAGTCTTGGCCAGACCGGATTTTACCACAAAAATATTCGGTAACTCTGCCTCGATGGTGATTTCTCTTGACCGGATTATATTGTCCTTATCAAGCACATAGACATATTTCTTTTCCAGAACTTCGAAGGTCGCTTTCTGTGGAATGATCAGCGCATTTTTAAGGGGAAGTTTAACAAGAATGTTGCCCGTTTCACCATGCCTTAGCAATCCTTTTGGATTTGGAAATGTTGCCCTGAACGCGATATTTCCTGTTTCATTGTTAAAATCAGCTTCAATGGTTTCAACCAGGCCGGGATAATCAAACAGTTTGTTGTTGGCCATCAGCAACTCCACTTTCAGCGCACCGTCTTTGATGATCTGTGTTTTATAATCCAGATATTCAGCTTCCGGAACGTTGTAGTAAACCCACATTTTACTGTTGTCAGACAAGGTTGTCAGCAAATCTCCTTCATCTACAAGACTTCCTAATCTTCCCTGGAAATGATCCATAATTCCGTTGAATGGTGCCCTGATCTGAGTGAACCCCAAATGTGCCTTAGCCAGTCCAAGTTCCGCTTTTGCTTTGTCCAGTTTGGCTTTTCCCAATGCAAGTTCATTTTTTGAAACGACATTACTGTCGGCAAGTGACTTCGTGTTTTTGTATTCAATTTCAGCAAAATTAGCCTCAGCCTGAGCTTTTTGTGTTTCAGCCTCATAGATCATCGGCATAATTTGAAACATCAGTTGTCCCTGCTTTACAGACTGCCCCTCGTCGACGTAGATTTTTTGCAGATAACCTTTTTCCAAAGCCCTGAGCTCAATATGGCTGATGGCGTGGATCTGCGCGACGTATTCTTTTGTAACCAGTGTGTCTTTTTGCAAAGGACTGGTAACCAGATAGTCAACTTCTTCTTCTTTTTCTTCTTTTTTTGATTCACAACCCGTTGCGAATAAAATCGCACCCAGGCTGACAACCATGAGAATTCTCTTCATGATAATTTGCTATTTAGTTAATATGAGTTTTTTGTATATTATTAATTGTGAACGGCAGGTATCGAGATCAAATTCTGAGCACACGGAGTGCGCTGTATCTGTGAGAGGAAGAGTAAAACCAGTGCTCAAAGACAGGTAAAGGTGTCTTTACATCATCAAAAAAGCGTCCGGATACCTTTGAAAAGAATGTGGTAAAGTAATTACCGGATTCAGTATACGTTCTTAAAAAAAACAGCTTACCAATCTTTTCTTCCGTCTCTTCATAATAAATATGCGGATTGTCTTTTCGGTCCGATACTGCTTTGGTAAAAATTGAGCTGTGAATGGACGGATCGTCGCAAAAAGCTGAAAACAGCGAATTTGCCAATATTCCATGCGCTGTATAACTGGCAGAATCAGGATCGGAAAAAGCATGCAAGCAACCGTATCCATTCAACAGAAGGATACAGATGGTTAGAAGATATTTCTTTAATGCTTTTTTCATTCCCGATTATGACTTAGCCATTTTGGACTGACAGATATGTGGATTTACCTGAAAGACAATACAAAAACCGCACAGAGTCCTTAATAAGGTGTTAAAAACATGTTAAAAAGGCATTAAAATCCGTATATACAGCACATACTAATTTTTTTCTAATCCGTGCCCGAAGATGGAGACAAGGAAATCTTTGTATTTTCATGTTTCTTGTTTTCAGTCCCGAGATTGGTTTGTAAAACGTACCGTTCTTCCAATCAAATAGTCATCTATGTAAGGTGGCTCCCCACTGAGAAATTAAAACCGGGGCTTCACTTTCCTGGGAATCGAACCCGTTTATTTTGTAAATTATTTAAGCATTAATTTTTTCTCCAATCGTTAACAATTTCATCATTTCCGCTTCATTCATTCTATTCCTAAAACACCCATTTTTGCGACAGAATTGATTCCGGCAGAATTGTCAGTTCGGCGTATAATACAATTTTCAAAAAGACTGTAATTTTCATAAATCACAAATAGTGCTGTTGGTGATGGTTTTAAGCTTATTTTTTTTAAATTGTTGTCGCCATCCTCCTGTTAGAATCTTTCTTTTTTACACAAAACCAGTGTGCCTATGAAGAAGAAGAATTAAGAATATGCTTGCCTTATTCAACTGCACAGGAATCGCTTTAACTACACGGTTCATCAGGCCGGGGCAGCCTTCGAAGAAGCCCCAGTTACTCATCTAAAAATTAACTTTATGTCTAAAAAATTACTTTTTCCCTACAATTTTTGGAAATTCTCGCGCGCAATCCTGTATCAGGCTTTGCTCGCCGGCAGTGTGATTGCCATTTCCAAAGCCGAGATTATTGCCTTCAAAAATGTCCAAATGGACAGGACCGTTACCGGTAAGATAACAGATGAAAACAATGCAGGACTTCCCGGAGTAAGCGTCGTTTTAAAAGGAAGCACATCGGGAACCATCTCTGATTCGGATGGAAAATACCAGATCAGTATTCCGGATAACGGGGCCACACTGATATTTTCTTATGTAGGTTATCTGTCTCAGGAAAAGGCGGTTGGCAACAGTACGGCCATTGACATTGCCATGCAGCCGGATGCAAGAAGTCTTAACGAAGTGGTGGTGACGGCGCTGGGTATCAAGCAGGAAACCAAACGCCTGGGTTACGCAGTGCAGGAAATAAAAGGAACAGATCTGGATAAAGCCCGTGAGACGAATTTTGTGAGTGGACTGGCCGGTAAAATCGCAGGTGTGCAGGTGATGAGCAGTCCAAGCGGGATCGGCGGATCGGCACGTATTACAATTCGTGGAGATAAGTCTTTGGATATCAACAAGAATCAGCCGCTTTTTGTCATTGACGGTGTACCTATTACCAATGCATTGACGGGTTCAAGCGGTCGTGATTTTCAGGAACTGGATTACGGCAACGGAGCATCGCTGATTAATCCCGATGATGTGGAATCCATGACGGTATTGAAAGGGGCCAATGCATCCGCACTTTATGGGTCAAGAGGGGCGAATGGTGTAATTGTAATTACCACCAAATCAGGTAAAAACAGCAAAGGTCTGGGTGTGTCGGTCAATGCCGGACTCACCTTTGAAAGCCCCTTGGTCCTTCCCGATTTTCAGCGCGTATATGGCCAGGGGAATAACGGAGAGTTCAGTTTTGTGGATGGAAACGGAGGTGGTATCAGAGATGGTGTGGATGAAAGCTGGGGACCAAAAATGGACGGCAGGCTGATCGCTCAGCACAATTCTCCGACTTCCAATGGCTATCGGGGGGGTGACATTTCTCTGATCAATGATGGCGTTCTGGGTTCTCCCGCTGATCTTGCAGCCCGCGGAACCATAACACCGACTCCATTTTTGCCAGGAAATGATCTGAAGGAATTTTATGAAACCGGTATCACCAATAATACAAACGTTTCGGTTACGGGAGCAAATGAAAAGGGCGATTTCAGGTTGTCTTATACATTATTGGACCAGAAAGGAATTATACCGAACACCGATATAAGACGGAACACATTTGCAATTAATACCGGCTATAATCTCTCGCCAAAACTTTCTGTAAGAATTTCCGCAAATTATGTCAATTCGTTGAGTGATAACCGTCCAAACCTGACTTACGGTACGGAAAGCATTATTTATTTGCTGCATTGCTGGATGGGTCAGCATGTGGATCTGAATAGTCTGAAAAATTACTGGATTCCGGGCATGGAGGACAAACAGCAATATAACTTCAATTACAATTACCACGACAATCCATATTTCAATCTTTACGAAAATACAAACAGCCAGAGCGCAAACCGTGTTTTTGGAAATATTGCGGTAAGATACAATTTTAACGACTGGCTGAACTTGCAGGTCAGAGGAGGAACGGACTTTAACAACGATTTAAGAAAACGCAGAAGAGCTTTCAGTACGCAACGATTCCCCTTTGGAAGTTACCGTGAGGAACGTGTGAAAAACAGTGAATCCAACTTCGATTTTCTTTTTGCTGCGTCCAAGGAAGTCAATGACAAATTTACAATCGGAGCCAATTTTGGTGGTAACACGCAGATCAGCAAAACCAATAACCTGGAAGTGACTGCGCCCCAATTGCTGATTCCGGGCATTTACAGTTTTAACAATACAAAAGTAGCTTTGGTAAGCTCAATTGACGACATCAATAAAGTAGTAAACAGTTTGTACGGTTCGGTACAGTTTGGTTATAACAACTATTTATTTTTGGACGTAACTGCGAGAAACGACTGGTCCACAGCGCTGACATTGCCAGCAGCCGCAGATTCGCTTGGGCAAACAATCAATTCATACTTTTATCCGTCTGCTTCGTTGAGCGCTGTGGTAAGCGACATGTTCCAGTTCCCTGAATGGGTTTCGTTTGGTAAAGTCCGTACCAGCCTGGCGCAGGTTGGTAATGATACTGATCCTTACAGGTTTACCTCCGGCTACGTTCGCGACAATCCATGGGGCGATTATCCGGTTTATAATTCCAATAACACGCTGATCAACTACAACCTTAAACCTGAAATCAGTACTTCCTTCGAAATTGGTACCGAATGGCGGTTTTTGAAAAGTCGCGCAGGTCTGGATTTTACTTTTTATAATATCAACACCCGTAATCAGATTCTTCCTTCTGTGCCCGTTTCGCTCACTTCCGGGTACCAAACAAGAATTGTCAATGCAGGTGAGATCAGGAATTACGGATATGAAGTAATGCTTTCGGGAACACCGGTTCAGACGGAATCTTTTAAATGGGATATCGGCGTGAACTGGTCGGCAAACAGAAGCAAAGTAATTGAATTTGACGGTGTTGTGGAAGATTATCAAATGGCTGAGCGTCACGGCGTATCCATCCGGGCGCAGGTAGGCCAGCGGATGGGCGATATGTATGCGATTGGTTTCAAGCGTGTTGAAGACAAAAACAGTCCATATTACGGTCAGAAAATTTTCAATGAATCAGGACGGTTTGTGAGTACGAATAATCGTATTAAAGTTGGAAATTATAATGCAGACTGGATGTCGGGAATCCGGAATACTTTTACTTATAAAAATGTCAGTCTTACAGGTTTGCTTGATATCCGTCACGGAGGACAGATTTTTTCCGAAACTTTTGTAGTCGGACTGGAAGCAGGTCAGCTGGAGGAAACACTGGAGGGCCGGGAGAATGGCTACGACATCACTCAGGCGGGCAATGGTGTAATTGGAAAGGGTGTCATTGAAAATGCAGATGGAAGCTACCGTGTGAATGATGTAAAATTGACAGCCAGAGAATATCACCAGTCACGCACAGGTAACCGTGACATTCCGGAGGGCGGGATTTTCAATGCATCTTATGCCAAACTTCGGGAAGTAAGACTTGGTTATTCTGTTCCTGCAAAGTATTTATCCAAGGCTAAAATCAGAGGATTGAACATATCTGTGGTGGGTAGAAACCTGGCCGTTTGGAGCAAAGTGCCTCATATTGACCCGGAAACGTCTTCACTGAGCGGCGGAACGATCGTTCCGGGAATTGAGTCGGTGGGTATGCCAACAACGCGCAGCTGGGGCTTCAATCTTGGATTTAACTTTTAATGAGCCAAAACTTTAAGCATATGAAAAAGATAAAGCAATATATCGTCATTCTGGCCGCAGCACTTATTTTCCTGCCAGCGTGTACCAAAGATTTTGTAGAAAAAAATACGGATCCCAATGCCATCACGGACGTAACTCCGGATCTGCTGCTTCCGGGAATCATACGTACCGCAGTAAATGAAATGGTGGGGCAGAGCTGGGGCATTGGCAACATTGTAATCCAGCACACAGCTAAAATTCAGTTCGTTTCGGAAGACCGTTATACCTGGGGCGACCGCGACGGGCTTTGGAATAATATGTACAATAATCTCCGTAACGTACAGTTGCTGATTGAGTTGAGCGAACAAAGTAATTCTAAAAATTACCGGGGAATTGCCCTGATCATGCGTGCCTGGATGTACTCGCTGCTGACGGATGCTTATGGAGATGTGCCTTACACGGAGGCCACTAAGGGAATTTCCGGAACATTCACGCCGAAATATGAAACGCAGGAAG